>Ga0169931_10001645_pt1 | contig 36809 bp, 36 predicted proteins | sample Kivu_15m_20L_FD_129675 | JGI IMG/M metagenome (GOLD analysis project Ga0169931, IMG submission 129675) | Freshwater microbial communities from Lake Kivu, Western Province, Rwanda to study Microbial Dark Matter (Phase II) - Kivu_15m_20L... | ecosystem: Environmental > Aquatic > Freshwater > Lake...
CGCTGGGCCTCAGCAAGCACACGCCGCGATAAACTTGCCTCCCACTTCCTTGCGCTCATTCAATTTGCTTCCGTCATCGACTGGCTTCGGTATGGCTGTTGAGGGTTTTCAAACACGACCTAGTCGGCACGAGGCTCCTCTTGCGGGATTTTGCCCCTCACCGCGTGGTCATCGGTCCCATCTTCACGACTTCAAGATCTTTACCCTTCACTTTGCGGATGGGCGTGAGTTCTTCGTGGTTCCAGCGATCATCGGGCGCGCCGCTGATGAACCAGTCCCCGCCGTTGTCGGCGAGGATCATGCCGTGGGTTTTGAGGCCTTCGAGGATGACTTTGGCGGCTCCGGTGAACTTGGACGTGTCGAAGCTGGCCTTCAGTCGCACCCGCATGCCCATCGGCGGCAGGTTTTCATCCTTGTGAGGACTCGCGAAGTGCGAAGCGGGCGGCACATAGGCGCGACGGCTCTTTTTGACGGTGAAACGCAGCGCATGCGTGAGCTTCTTCGTGCCGCAGATTTCATCGTAGCGGGCGAGGCCGGGCAGGATGGGCAAACCGGCCGCATCAGCGCTGGTCCAGCCTGCGGGACGCGGTTTCGGCTGCTTCAAATCGAACACGCTGCCGCTGTAGGCATTCCACGCTTTGCCACCGTCGACGGGAAAGGCGCGGTAGATCTCATAGAGCTTCCAGTTGTCCTTATCGAGCACGAGCACATGGCGGTCGCCATCGCTTTGAGGGCCGCCTTCGATCCACGCATCCGACGGAATCGGATACGGGCCGGGATCGCTCTCGTCCTTGGCCTCGTTGAAGTGGATCGGCACCTTTGGTTGGTCGCCGCTGACGACGTAATACGGAATGCCGCCCGGCTGCCCCTTCCACACGATGCCAAAATCCTCATGCAGTCCCGTCTCCGCGCCGATGGAGGCAATGATGGCATCGCTGAGCGGATCGACCTCGTCTTTGGAGACATCGCGATTCCATTCGTCATTCGCCGGCATGAGCAACGCGCCGCCGAGATCGACATTCGGACCGGTTTTGAGCTGCGGATGCTGGGCAAGGGCTGCGCTAGTGACGAGAAGACAAAGGAAGGCTCTCATAACAGGTAGGTTCAAACGACGCGGAGCACGTCAGATCACTCAGCAATCGGCTGAGATACATCATCAGTGGCTTTGCGGCTTTCGCTCGGGTCTTGGTTGTCATACAAAGACGTGCTTTCCGGCACTCAAGGTCATGTCGTCATCTCTTAGGGTCTGCTTGTTCCTCATGCTTGTCTCAATCGCATCGGCGCTGACGCCGGATGAGGCGGAGGCACGTTTGCGGATGGCGCGGCAGATTGCGCGGGAGCGGAATGATCGGGAGCTGGTGCAGCGGGTGGAGAAATTGGCGCGTGAGTTCAAAGCGGGGCTTCCGGCGGAGGCGGAGGAGCAGCTGCGCGAGGCGGAGAAGGCGGTGGGGATTGATCCGGGTGGCTGGTCGATGGCCGGGCAGCCGTTGTTTCATCCCACGGCGGCAATGGAGTCCGCTTTGAAGGCCCAGGGGCCGAAACTGGCTGCGGCGATGGCTTCGGGCGATGCGAAGGCGGTGCGCGAGATCACGCGGGCGATGAAAAGCATCCTCGGCGGTCAAGCGGGTGTGCCGGATGGCCGGCGCATGGGACAGAAGCCTTCGGAATTGAAACTGAGCCGTGCCGAGGTGGTGAAGCTCTTCCTCGACGCGCTGGAGACACAGGGCCGTGCGATGCGCACCTTGATGAAGGGCGAGCTTTTGCCGGATCAAATGGTCCGCGTCTATGCCTATGTGCTCGATGCGTGCGTGACGATGCATCCGCATGTGGCGCTGCATGCGCCGGAACGTGTCGTGGATGTGGAAAAGCTGCTGCGAGGCACCGCAGGTGTGCTTTTGAGGCTTCAGCAGCCGCAGGGCCATTTTCCGTTTCCAGACCTGCGCGGCAAAAACATCCGTTTTGGCGATATGACGACCAAACAGCTCCAAAACGGTTCCATCACGATTGAAGACGGCTGGATCATCACGGCTGATCCGGATGGTGGTTCTCAATTCGATACCGGCGTGTGTGGCGTGGCCTTGTTGCGAGCGGGTGAGCTTTTGAAGAAGGAAAGCTATCTCGCTGCGGGTCGCCGAGCGGCGGAATGGGCGGCGAAGCAAAAGTGCTGCGCGAACTTCAACTACAATGCCTTCTCTGTGTCGCTGCTGGCTCGTGCGGGCATGAAGGAGGCCGCGTTGGAGAAGTTCCGCGTCGGTGTCGCGCCTGGTCAGGCGAAGAACGGTCGCTGGCTCGATGCGCACAATGCGCGCACGGTTTACCATGTGATCATTTTGCGTGCGCTGGCCGACCTCGGCCGCTCCGCGGAGGTCGATGCGGTCGCGCTGCCGGCGATTCACGCCTTGCTCGATGAGTTCGATGCCATGGGCATCACCGTCGAGGCCTTGCCGGAGCTTCATGCGCTCGCCAAACAGCGTCCTGACGATGCGCGGCTGCAAAAAGCCGTTCGCGACATGGCCTCGACCCTCGTGAACAAATGCAGCGACGGCACCCGCGTGAAGCTGGGCGCTCAACCGCATCAACTCGCCGCCGTGGTCGAGGTGGTGGAATAGAAAAGTGTGGTTGAGTCCTCTCGACTCATCTGAGGCAGCCGAGACGGCTGCACCACTCTGCGATCGGCTACGCGCATTTCATCTCCAACCCCGTGAGTGTACCGGTGGCGCTGCTGAATTGATCCGACTCGATGCCGAGATGCTGGAGCATGCTGACGTAGAGATTGCAGAGCGGCGGCGGATTGTCGGGATTGAAGGCGAGATGCTGGCCGTGTTTGAAACCACCACCGGCGAGTAGGGCGGGCAGGTTCTTGGTGGAGTGGCTGCTGCCATCACCGAGGTTGCTGCCGAGGAAGACGGCGGTGCTGTCGAGCAGGCTGCCGCTGGCGTCTTTGGACTGACGAAGTTTTGCTAGCAGGCCACGCAGGGTCTTGAGCGTTTCGGTTTCGACGATCTGGAGCTGCGCCAGTTTGCCGGGATCTTTGCCATGATGTGAGAGGTCGTGGTGACCGAGGGTGACGCCTTCGATGGGTGGGGTGAAGGTGTTTCCCGAAAGCATGATGGTGATGAGCCGGGTGGAGTCCGTTTGCAGCGCGAGATGGCTGAGATCAAAGAGAAGCCGGGTGCGGCCGATGAGGTCGGCGGCGTTGGCGATGTCGGTGGGTGGCTCGGCATCGACCTTGGGCTTGGGTGTGCGTGCCCAGCGCTCGTCATTGACCATGCGCACCTCGAGTTCGCGCACGCTGGTGAGGTATTCGTCGAGCTTTTCGCGGTCCTCGTGGCCGACTTTGGAACTGAGGGCACGGGCCTGCGATCTCACGTCGTCGAGAATGCTACGACCATCATCGAGCCGCTGGAGCTGGGCGCGAACGGTGTCACCTTTGCCTTCGAGAAAGAGTCGGGCGAAGACTTTGGACGGAGAGTTGTCCGCGGGGATGAGGGCTCCGGTGCGTGTCCAGGAAAGGCCGCCTGCACCTTCCGCTGAGAGCACGAGACTGGGAAAACGCGTCTCCATGCCGATGCTCTCGGCGGCGAGCTGGTCGAGCGAGATGGCGTTGCGAAATCCAGGCCTACCCGCCCCAGGGACTCCGGTAAGGAAGCTCGCGGAGGCCTGATGGCCGAGGCCCGAACTCATGCCGGCATGCATGAGGCCGGAGACGACCGTGAAGTCATTACGATAATCCGCAAACGGCTCCAGGTAAGGTGAAGGTGTGTAATCTCGTCCGCTCTTTTCGGGGATGAACCGATCCGGCAGAAAACCGAGCGGGGCGCAGATGCATACCATGCGCCGAGGCGTTTTGGTGCCCGCAGCGAGGCTTTCGAGCCAAGGCAGCGCGAGAGTGACGCCAGCGGAGCGGAGGAAGGTGCGGCGGGTTTTCATGGTTGGAATTGTTACTTGGTTTGAAACAGCGGACTCTTCACGATCTCGTGAATCAACGTGCGAAAGCCCATTCCCTGCTCGCTCACGCGTTGGACGATGGCGTCGATCTGCGGCCGGTCCAGAGGCGCAGGCTCGGCACCGGTGGCGTAGGCGAGCAGTTTTTCGGCGAGGTTTCGGGCAAGCTGCGGTTTGTCCGTGAGGAGGAGCTGCTTGAACTCATCGATGTTCTGAAAGCGCCGTCCGTCGGTCAGCGCATCGGCGGGATCGACGGCGGGGCCGGGGCGCACGCGGCGGCCCTGGCTGTCGCGCTCGCCGTTGTTGGTGAGGCTGCGGTAGTGCTCCCGCCAGCCGCCGATCACATCAAAGCTCTCCAAGGCAAAGCCTGGCGGATCGATCTTCCGATGACAACTGGCGCAGGTCTCGACATCGCGATGCTTGGCGAGTTGCTCGCGGATGGTGGTGGCACCGCGGATGTCGGGTTCGATGGCCTCCACGTCCACGGGCGGTTTTGCAGGCGGCGTGCCGAGGATGCGTTCCAGCACCCAAGAGCCACGCAGCACGGGTGAGGTGGTGGTGCCGTTCGCGGTGACTTTCAGCACGCTGCCCATGGTCATGACACCGCCGCGATGGCTCCCGGCAGGCAGGTTGACTCGCTGCATGTCCATGCCTTCCACGCCGGGGATGCCATAGTGTTTGGCCAGCCGCTCATTGAGAAAGGTAAAGTCGGAGGCGACGAAGTTGGTCAGCGGCAAATCGTTGGTCAGCAGCTCATTGAAGAAGAGGCTGGTTTCTTTCAGCATGGCCGTCTTGAGGCTGTCGTCATACTCGGGATAGAGCGTGCGATCCGGCATGGTGGCATCGATGGCACGCAGACTGAGCCACTGACCGGTGAACTCAGTGGTGAAAGCGGCGGCCTTGGGGTCCTTGAGCAACCGCTCCACCTGCTGGCGAAGCACTTCGGGCTGATGCAGTTTTTGATCCGCTGCCAGTCGAAACAACTCCTCGTCCGGCATGGAACTCCAGAGGAAATACGACAGGCGACTGGCGAGCGCGTGGTCATCCAGTCTTCCGTTTTCGTCTTTCTCGCGGAAAAACAGAAAGTGCGGCGAAACGAGCACGGCCTTCAGCCCCACACGCACCGCTTGCTCAAAGGTGTGACCCGCATCCAATCGCTGCCGCACCCGGGCAAGCAACGGCTGGATGTCCTCGTCCGTCACAGGCCGACGAAAGGCTCGCCGGGCGAACTGGCGCAGGATGCGCTCGGCATCTGGCAGCGGATTTTCGGAAACGACCTCGCGCCAGTCGGGATCATCCTCCTTGGGCATGTTCTTCTGCTTCAGATCGCCAAAAAGCGCCACATGACTCGCTGGCGGCCATGAGTCCATCAGCGGTCCTTCCGCATCCACCCATTGCACGACGAGGCCGGGACCGTCGTATTTTTCAGCGCCGACTTTCTCGACCATCGGCGGCGTGGCAGGCAGATCATCGGCGATGATGCGGATTCGATTCTCGGGTTCCAACTGCGCGGTGAACTCGATCACCGTGGGCTTGTCCGCAGGCACTGAATAGTAGTCCAGAAGGTGCTCTTCGGTGACCTCTTTGAAAGTGCCTGCGGTGACATGAAACTTCACCGGCTTGCCCTGGCTCTGAAATCCATAGGCGGAGATGCGGAAGCGATACTTGCCACGAAATGGACTGCGGAAGTTCCACATCGTCACGCGAATGTTCGCCGACTCCCAGACTGCGAAGATGGCCACACCATCCTCGAGAAAGCGATACACGCTGCCGGGCCGCTTCACGGAGGATTCGTCTTTGATGTGAAAGCGCTTCTTCACCTGCCAGGGCTTTGATTCATTGACGATGGCCTCATCGAGCACGCGATCCGCCGCATCCAGGTAGCTCCGCAGCAGGTAGGAGGAGGTGTGCAGCGACTCGGCATTGTTGTCGAAACCGTTCGTCGAAGTGTCAGGTGGCAGCAGATCAGCCAGATCGATCTCCACGCCTAGCAAATCGCGCACGGTGTTCGCATACTCGGCACGATTCAGCCGCCGCATGACCACGCGGCCATTGGCGGATTGCGCTGCTGTTTTCCTGATCCACGTGGTCAAAGCCTCCACCTGGGTGGCTGGCGGACGCGGCTTGGTCTCGGGAGGCATCTCACCCGTCTCGATCTGCTCCAACACGCTCAGCCAATGCCGGCGCGAGTCTGCATCTGCGAAGTCTGGCGACAAAGATTTCAGGTCGAAATCGCCCTTCGGCTTTTCGCCCGTGTGACACTTACCGCAATGCTCATTCAGGAACTGTCGATGAACCGGCAGGCCTTCGTCCGCACGCAATGACGAGGCGACCATGATGGCCAGGCAGATGAGGTGAATCGGGTGCTTCATGCGGAGTTTCGGAGTTTGGCAGGAAGATTTGGGGGCAGGAAAATTGGAAAGCCGTGATTGGAATAATCTTCCGGCTGACTCACCGGGTCAGGGTTAGCAGATGCAGATCATGCACGGTGGTGTTGATCCAGTGGATGGACTTGAGTGGGCTAAGGTCGAGCAGGGTTTGGAGGTGCTTCTGTTGCCTGCGCATCGAAGAAAAGGGGAAGGCTGTGATGGCAAAGGCTTCGCTATCGTTGATCAGGTGAAATCGCTGAGCGGCGAGCTGCGTGATGCCGCGGCGCAGTGGCAGCAGGCGATCAACCTTTTCTTCGCCGCCAAGGTGCCAGGTGATGGCCTGGAGATAGAGGGACACTTCCAAACCTGCTCCGACGTCAGAAAGAAGATCGAGCACGAGTTCGGTGAGTCTGGATGGAGCTGACCAGTTTTCACGCCGCACCTGATAACGAAACCGATCTTCAGGCAGAAGAGGTGCGTTGACGAACTCGCTGCCAACCGAGTTTGGCCGAAAATTAATGATCTTGCCGCGATTGCTTCCGACCAGTAGGAGATAGTTCAAAAGCTGGGCGATGTGGGCTTGAGTGATGCTTGAAGCTGTCTTAAGTTCGTAGATTACTCGGTTGAGCACAACGAGGTCGAGTTGATAGACCTTCTCAAAGCCGCAAAACGTCACCGTGACGGGCATTTCTCTGACAATAGCATCGAATCCAGCTTCCACGAGCCTCGCCGCAAGGTCGGCCTGATAGTTGAGTTCGTCACAGAGGCGCCCAAGTTCACGATGACACGCAAAGGCATGCTTCATCACGTCATAATCCACCTCAAGCATCTCTGCCTCGGAGAGACGAGGAAAGGTGATGGGGACGTGGATGGGCATAAGGATTTGGCAGGAAGATTTTTGGGCAGGAAAATTGGAAAACCGGTATTGGAATAATCTTCCTGCCCATGAATCTTCTTGCCAAAAAAAGATCGAGTTCACGGGAGCACACTGAGGCTCAGCCAACCTGGAGCGTGGCGGTCCTGTTCGGCATTGGCGAAGCGGAGGGACTTGCCATTCGCGAGCGGGTGGATGACGCGCAGAGCGAGCGTGTGGCCTGTGACGCGGGCTTCAGGCAAGGGCAGCGTGGCTTTCCAATCGCGGGCCGCATCTCCTGGCAGCAGGCTGGTGAGCTTCCAATCGACAGGCAAGCGATGCGCGACTTTTCCATCGGCATCCAGCGCAGCGAGTTCCAGACGCCAGTCTTGATAAAACGGGGCCACACCTTGATTCAGGACGGTGAGATGGACGTGCAGCTTCGAGTCTTGGCGCTGGATGTCGGCGGTGGCGACATGGAAGTCGTAGCCCATGTGGCGGACCTGATTCACCGCAGCGGCGTAGCGGTCCGGTTTGGCTTTCTCTTTGAACAAGCCGGACTCCATGAGCCATGTCACATGCGTTTGCCGCACGCATTCGGCGAAATCCTGCGCCTGCGGCTGCGCGGGTTTGGCATCGAAGATCTTGCCCCAAAGCTCGGGACGCACCTCGCCACCGATGGGTGCGGTGCGCCATTTGTTCAGCGCCTCGTCACCGGCTTTTTTCAAGAGGGGGATGAAGAACCAATCGTCCTCTTTACCGCGATCCAGAGTTCCCCAGGCAAAGGAGTCATCATGAAATCCCATGTGGTAATGCGCATTCGCGGCCCACTGATCGTCGTCTTTTCCCACCGGATAGCGCAGCAGGATGGGACTCTTGTTGAAGGCCTTTTCATACGCATCAAGGACGCGTCGCTGGGTCTTCGGCGAGGCAAACAATTCCTCACGCGGATAGGTGTGCCATTCGCCCCAGGAGCCGAGCAAACCGGCGGTGATGAACCCGATGCGTGCATCGCCATCGTAGCGTTTGCCGAGGGCTGTGATGAAGGCCTCCAGTGCTGCCACCACACGCTCGTCATCGTAATTCGGCGTGTGGCAGGTGGTCTTCTCGTCCGCGTTCTGCCATGAAGTGATCTTCACGCCCTGCTCTTGCAGATATTCCGGCAGGCCGCTTGGCTTGCCTGGATACTCGATCCAAAGACGAAAAACGGCCTGGTTGCCACGCGCGGCGATTTTGTCCAGCAGGGCATCCATCGGCTGCCAGTCAAAGCTGGATGGACCGCGCATGAGCTCGGCTAAAGACAGGTAATCGAACTCCAGGCTGTGTGGGAAGTGAGCCCGATTCTCCTCATCATAGTCAGAGTAAGGCACCAGGCCCTTGAGTGGATTGTCCGCAGGCGATGACGCGGCTTTGAGCCTCACCACCTCGGCCTTCAGTGGTGATAAAGCAGAAGCAGCGATGAAAAAGACGCTCACGAGGAGCCTGGCGGTCGCGTGCATGGAGGGAGTGGATTTCAAGGGGTGCGATGGATCGGCCCGACATACTCGGTGGCGATCACGATGTCATCAAACCACACGCGATTGGTCTTGGGCGGGTTTGCGACGTTGTTCTGGCGGTAGGCGTTTTCAGTGACGTAGTGGCTGAGCATGAAGTAGCTGACGGCGAGCTCCGGCACGGTGCGCCAGCGGAAGCCTTCGAAGGTGCTTTCGCCGTCTTTCGTGACTTGGAAGCCTTCGCCGGTCCATTTGCCGGTTTTGGTGCCGGGGCCGATGTGCGTGGTGAGTTTGCCATCGAGCCACAGGGCGAGCTCGCCATCGCTTTTTCCGACCTCGTTGCACTTTACCATGATCTCGACGCACTGCCACTGGCCGCGTGGCGGTCCGGGACGGCCTTCGGGCCAGAGACCATTGCCCCAGAAGCCGCCGTCGGCGCTCTGCTTCATGTCGTGCCAGTAGGTGTAAAACATCCAGCCGCCGGGCGCGGCGAGCGATCCGTAGCTGCCATTTGGCTCGATGCGGGCGCTGAAGCGTGTGTCGCCCGCCGCGTGCTTGCCCGCGCTGCCTTGCGGCCAGTTCGTGGGCGGATTGTAGCCGCCGAGGCCGCTGAAGTGATGCAGGTAAGGCGCGTCCTCAGCGAACTTTACATAGAAGCGCGAGAAGACGCGAGTCTGGATGGGATCAAGCCGCTTGAACAAATGCCCGCCGGTGTTCTCGCCAAGCGTGGCGGTGACTTGAAGGCATTTGGAGCCCGAACTGGCCAAAGGATGCTCGTTCACGATTTCGAGCACCTTGCCGTCCTTGTTCTCGATTTCGTTCCAACGCGGCTTCAAGGCCTCCAGCGTGCCTTCTTCGAAGTTTTCGACGAGAAGCACCGCGGGATGTTTTTCAAGGCCGGAGTCGCCGAGATGGGTTTTGGAGATGCCTGGACCTTGCGGGAGCGGTTCGAGCGCGAAAGCGGACGACGTGAGGATCAGCAGCAGACGCATGGTTTTTGGCAGGAAGATTTTGGGGCAGGAAAATTGGAATGGAACCGGGGACGACGGGCGTGGCGGCGAGCATGCAGCGAATGGCCAGAAGACGGGCTATGCCTCAGGAATCGTGCTTTGCCGTCTCGACCACCGCCGAAGTGGCGTCTGAAAACCAGTAATCTCGAAGGGAGGTGCCGGCGATCCCGGAACGCACGAGGATCAAGTCATCCTGAAAGATGCGTGGCAGTCGCGAATCGATGACCAGATCACGCGCCGCATCCCAGTGGCAGAGCGCGGATAGATCAGCCTCGGTGACAAGCATGTGGGCGTGCGGCAGTTCCTTGAGAAGGAGGAGCGCCTCGCTGAGACCGCCAGCCAGGCGGACATCTGAGCGATGGCGGAGTGCCTCCTCCGAGGCGCCGTGGGATACGATGAAGTGATCCCGGCCCTCCTGATGCGTCTCGATCCAGGAAACCAACTGGCGGGAGTCCTGGTGCATCCACTTCTGCCAAGTGCTCCAAGTGCCCCATGCGAGGGCAAGCACCGCAGCCGCTGCCAGCCCGGCCCATAGCGGGCGCCAGTGGGCATTGGCGGATCGGTGAAGCTGCGTCTGGGAGGCCCACGCGGAGGTTTTCCGTCCCAGCACATAGCACTCGGACCCGAGCGAGGGAAAGAGGCCACCCCAGACCTGGTTCAGGCGGATCCACCAAGACTGGCTCTCCAGCCAGCTCCCGGTTAGACGCACGGCGTGGCTGCCAGTGGCGAATTCGGGCTGTAGGCCAGTGTCATCCATCAGGCTCTTCCAGCGTTCGGGGGAAAGGCAATTGATGTGGCCACCCGGGGCCACCCGACCGAGGCGCAGCTTCCGGCGGAGCCAGCGCTCCCGCAGACGGGCAAAGAGGTGCGGCATGGTGGGACTGCCACCGAGGAAAATGCCGCCCTCGCGCAGCACGCGGCTCATTTCTGCCATGGTGCTGCCGGGCCGGGGCAGATGCTCCATCACATGGTTGTTCACCACCACATCCATGTAGCCGGTGGCAATGGGCAGGGGTTCGTCAAAGTTTGCCCGGATGACCTCGTCGTAGCGGGCGTTGTGGAGGCATTCCTGGCGCACATCCCAGTCCAAACCCACCCAGCGGTCAACAGCCTCCGGAGGCGTGAAAAACTTCAGCCAACCACGCTCACAGCCCACATCCAGCACGCACAGGGCCCGCCCTTGGCGGCGGGATTCCTCGGCGATCGCTTGCCCGGCCCACCAGTAGCGCAGCATGCGGATGGAAAAGGTCGAGTCGGAGAGATGCTCCTTCAGGGAGGGATCAGCCGTGGTATGGGTGCGGGCCAGGTCATCATGGCGCACTAGCGGCCAGCGTAGAAAAGGGAATAGTCGGGAGGATGCAGGTTGATGGAGGTTTGTTGCAATGGCCATAGATTTGGTCGGTCTGTTACGACACATTCTGCCCGCCAGCGCGGATGGCGTTGTCGGCGTCGATGTTGACGTTGAAATGGTTGTGCGAGAAATCGACGAGCAACTCGCGCACCTGCCACTTCGGGTAACAGGCACGGATGATCGTCGCCACCTCGACTTCATACGGGCAGCGCTTGATTTCTTGATAGGGGTAGTCTTCCTGGTTCTGGGCGCGGAGGAGCTGGTCGACGCGAGCGATTTCCTCGGCCGTCAGGCCAAAATTGGCGCGATTGAGGGCGATGTAGGTGGATGATAGCTGCATGGCTGGGTGACTACGGATGGGCGATCTCGACCCAGCGCGTCTTCACCTGCTGTTGCGTGGGGATTTCCCAGCTTTCGCGATGGTCGAGGAGTTTGGTTTGCTGGTGCTCGCCGGTGCTATCCGTCCAGGCTAAGGTGACTTTCGAGGCGGTGCCGCTCACGGGATAGAGCAGATGACCTTCGGCACGGAGGTAGCGCTTCCCGCCGGTGTTGTGAAAGCGCACGCGGACGTTGCTGGCGGTGTTTTCCGGCAGGTTGAGCGCGGCGCTCCACATCGACTGCGACCAGAAATCTTTCGGCTCGGCTCCGCGACGTTCAATGCGACCATCCTTGAGCAGCGGGGACCATTTTTGACCGCCATCGAGCGAGTAATCGATGTGATAAGCGATGTCGGGGCTCGGTGGATTGCTGGAGGCGACCTGCGTGGCGACGTGCAGTGCCTGAATGCTCTCGCCGCGAGGCGTGGCGAACTCGAGTGTGACCTTCGGCGAGTCCAACGCGCCCTCGATGATGCGCGGCGCGGCTTGTTGCTTGTTCGGGCCGTAGCTGACGATGCCGCGGCCGCTGGCCTCGTAGCGGATGTGCGTGCCGTTTTCCTTCAAGCGAGGAAAGGTGGCCGCATTCGCCTGGCAGACGGTGGTGATGGCGATGTTCGCTTTTTGAAGCTGCGCTGCCGACGTGCCGAAACGCAGATGATACTGGCGGTGGCCTTTGACGTGATCGGTGAGGTCGAGGCCGTCCTTAAAGGGGCCTGCGTCATGCCACGAGGTTCCGCCATCGGTGGAGATGGCGACGGTGCATGAGGCGTTGCCGCGCAAAACGAGGCCGTTTTTGCCGCCGGGCTTGTAGATGCCCCACTCGCTGTCATCCGGCGGTGTGGTGCCGATGATGTAGGGCGTGAAGAATTCGAGCGTGACATGCTTTTCATCGTTGCTGACGACGCCTTCGATGAAATCGGGCTTCCAGTGATAGACCGCATTGCCGTAGCGTGCCTGACCGTCGATGTGCGGCGTGCCGTTTGGCGAGTTGTGCATCTTTTCCGGCTGATTCACCCACGTGCGTGAGCGCTCGGGGCCGGGGATGCCTTGGGTCATCGGATTGCGGCCCCAAAAGACGAAGGTCTTGCCGTCCTCGAGTCCAGGCTCGAACCAACGGCGCAAGCTTTCGCCTTTGCGGAGCTGCACGAGCGGCGGAGCGCCTGCGTAGCCGGCGCGATACTCCGCGCTGTTAAAGGCGGCGTAGGAGGCACCGTCATCCTTGTGCAGGCCGCAGATGAGCCAGCCTTTTTGCCGCTCAGGATGGTAATCGCGCCGCGCGAAGCGCTCATGATGTTGCGCGATGACATCGAGCCCGAGCAGCGAGGTGCCCATGGCATCGTAAATGACGGTGGAGAGATCGTGATCGAGCATGGCCCAGCGTCCCTCGCCATACGGGCCGCCTTTGAGAAAGACCTCGAAGCTGTTGTGCCCCTGCGTGCCGGTGACGCGGCTGCGGCAGGGGCCGAGCAGTGCATCGAGCTCCGCCGTCCACTGCGCGTGCGTCGTTCCGCAAAGGCCAAAGCCATGCGCGAAGAGACCGGTCCAGTAATCGCGTGTGGCGTGTTGCGTGTCGTTGGAGAAGCCTTTGCCCCACAGGTTTTCTTTGCCTTCCTCGCCGTGGGCGTAGTGCGTGTTGCGGAAGAACCACGCGGCGAGCGCCTTGTGATGATCGCTGTCGGCTTTGTGGCCGGTGGTGCGTTCGTATTGCTCCGCCGCGGTTACAGCAAGCCGCTCAAACGACGACATCGCCAGCTCGCCCGGATACCACGGGTGGTCGGTGGCGAGTTGCGGATCACCGACGGCGGCGTGGAGTGATGGCAGGAGCCAAAGCGAAAGCAGGAACAGGCGCGGGAGCATGCGGCGGGAGTTGAAGGAGGAAATGGAGGAATAAAGGCAAGTTTGGATTGCGAGAGGTTTCCAAACTACGCTCTCCGGCAGGTGACGGTCCTCGCCGGGAAACGTGGTTCATCGGAGGCTGGCGGCGGTGTGTCATTGAACGGCAAGTTGATGATTAACTGTCACTTTCTGCCAAGCCGAACTGATCATTTTGAAAGCGACGGCAGGCGGAATGAGGCCGTGTGTGAACAGACGATGGACTTCGCGGGCGGTTGCCATGTCCAGATCGTAATACCACTGTTCACCAAACATGCCCCGCGTGTCCGTAAAACCAATGTGTCCCACCTGGCTTCCTTCACAGTATTTGACCGCCGCCACGAGTGACCAGACGACCCATGCTTCACGATAGTGTGCGGCTTGAGCACCTTGTTCATCGAGCAGTGGCTGGCTACTGCCGATAAAGATGCCCAAACGTCCCTTCGCGTCACGCACACCATGAGGCCAGGCTCGCGTGGAAAAGGATTTTGAGACCATCATCATGGACTCAATACGATCGGCTATCTCCTCAAGCTTGTGAAGCTCTATGCGGTTCAAAGGAGCAGCCGCCCGCTGATGGGGAATCGTTCCGGCCTGGGTTGCATGCGCCGTTGTGGACAGAAGGACTCCTGCAGCAATGGCTCTCAGAAAGGTTGGGTGACTTGGGTGTTTCATGGTTGGGTGAGTTGGATGGTTTGCGGATGATCATCCGCGATGTCCGGCCTTTACGCCGCGCGGTGCTGCATCGAGCTGATTTGCTTTCATCAGTCGCATGGCGAGCGTTTTGCGAACGGAGGCAGTGAGCTTCAGCAAGGCTTCGTCAAAGGTGTGACCGGCGGCGCGTGCGAGCACGTCCGGGCCAGGAATGCTGAGCATGACGGAGACGTGGTATGGCGGTGTGTGTTGCGTCAGTTGCTCGATGCGAACTAGCGCACGCGAGATGGGTTTCAGGGTGGCAAACTGCTCAAGCGTCTGATGAATGAGCGATTCCCATTTAGTGCGCGGCTCGCAGCCGAACCAGTCGAGTTGGATAATCATGTGGAAAAGGGTTGTTAGTTGGAGTGTTTGCCGGCAGGAGCACCGAGGGTTTGGGCGGCGCGTTTAGCACCGAGGGTCTCCTGCCGGCTTTTGAGACAGCCTTAGGAGTTATGGGGGTAGTAATTCCAGGTGCTGTAACAGGGGTGGTCCACGGTTTGCGCCGATTTGATTTGATAGCCGCTGCACGAGGCAAGCACCATTGTGACAGCAAGGAGGATGAGGAGTTGTGGTTTCATGGTTTTTGTTTTGTTACGGTTGAGATTCTTGCATGCCGATCTCATCGCTCCAATGGGCAGGCTCGCTCCGCGCATCTCAGCAAACCGCTGAGGTGTGTTCACCAGTGGCCTGGTGCCTCTGCAGCGCTGCGGGACTGGTGTTCGAGAAACTCCTTTTCCGCCCGCAGCCAGAAATCGAGCTCCTGACCATTCGGACGCCCCGCATGGAGCCAAAGGTGATAGGCCCGGTTGCGAATCTCTTCGCGCAGGCGCGGCTCCGTGATGATCAGTGGCGGCTCTGCCGTCAATGGTGCGCTGCCGGGGCATGCGGCGGACATTTCAGCGAAATCATCGGCGCTCTCGGTCTCCACGCTGGTGTGCCTGCTGAGCCGTTTCTCAATCGCACTGAGGACCAACTCACGCAGCGGGGATGAATCCAACTGAGTGGCACAAACGTGCTGCGTGGACCAACGAGCCGCCAGGCGGCTGGTGAAGGAGCACAGCGGTCCCTCGTGATCCTCCAACGCCACGAGCAGCGCTCGTTCTCCTTCCTGTTCGACGAGGCTTTGATTCAGCCAGCGCTCAGCATGCTCCGGCACGCGACAGTCCATGCATGCGATGAGGATCAGCGGAGAGACCTCGGCAACGTGTCTGGCCATTGCCCTTACATCGAGTGCTTCCAACTGTTGAAACGTCCACGCGTAGTACTGAAGCTGTGGCGTGTCGCCGAGCAGTCGCTGAATCTGCTCCCGTGCCTGCTGCACGCGACTTGCGGAACCCGGGCCGTCATGCACGGCCACGATGGAGATGCGGGACCTCGAGCGGATGGAAAAGCCCGCAGGCTGACGGATGGGAGCGAGGTCCGAATTCATGAATCTCATGCTGTGGTCACCCATCGTGCGCCGCCATGCGCAGCTTCTCGCGGCACGCATCAGCAAGCGGATGACATCCTGTCGTGAGATCTGCCGCCAGCGATTGGCGTCCGGCCATCATGCCATCCACGACTCCGACGCATGTGCGGCCATGATTGTCTTCATCAAGGCCAGCCGATGTTCGCACCGAGGCGCCAGTCGCACATCGAGCACATCTCGCCGCGCATGTCCTGCGGACGCGTGATGGCGCGGCCGCAGCCATCGCAGCGGGCGATCACCACTTCTGGCGCAGGCTTGTCTTTGGCCGCAGGCGCGGGCGCGGCACATGAGGCCAGCGTCAAAACTGCGGTGAGAAAAAGGAGGAAGGTTTTCATGCTGCGACGGTGCGAACCGCTGCAAACCCGTGCAAGCAACAAAACCGTGACCTTCAGCCCTGCTCCGCTGTCCAACGCGTGGCGTGATGGATCAACTCGGTGGCATTTCGCAGGCCGAGCTTTTGGCGGATGTGGGCGCGGTGGGTGTCCACGGTCTTGATGCTGAGATGTAGCGTGCGGGCGATCTCGTGCGGTTCTTTGCCCTGGCCGAGGAGGCGATACACCTCGAACTCGCGATCGGTGAGCGTGCTGACGGAGCTGCTCGCGCCACCTTTGCCACCGGACATGGCATCGAGGATCTGCGCAGCGATGCGCTCGCTGACGGAGATGCCGCCTGAAAGCACCTTGCGGATGGCCTGCACGATCTTTTCGGGGCCTTCCTGCTTCATGATGTAGCCGCGGCCTCCGGCTTTGATCACACGCTCGGCATACAGCGTCTCATCGTGCATGGAGATGATGAGCACCGGCGTCTGCGGCGAGAGGGCGCGGATGTCTTTGAGCAATTCGAGGCCGCCTTTGCCCGGGAGGCTCATGTCGAGCAAAACGAGGTCGGGATACAGCTTTTCGACCGCGTGCATGGCTTGAGTGGCGTCATTGGCCTCGGCACAGACGGTGAGCTCGGCCTCGAGGTTCACGAGACCGGTCAAACCGGCGCGGAAGATCGGATGATCATCGACGATGAGGACGCGCTTTTTGGCGGGCGCGTCGTTGGGCGGCTGTTTTTTCGGCATGGTGAGTCGTGGGGTGAAACTGGCAGGTGACGATGACACCTTTGCGACCGTTGCGCACGCTGAGCGTGCCGCCGGCCATCTCGGCACGGTAGCGCATGATGCGCATGCCCATGCCCTCGCTTTGCAAAGGCTCGCGCAGGCCGGTGCCATCATCGGTGATGGTCAAAGCGGCACGCGTGAGCTGGATGCGCACTTTTTTGGCCGCGCCATGCTTCACGGCATTGCTCACGGCCTCCTGCGCAATCCGGTAGAGATGCGTGCTGATGGCCTCGTCGTCGATGGGCGGCGCTTCCTCGCATTCAAAGAGGCATTTCACTCGAAACAGCTCGCCAGACTGCGCAGCGAGGGTTTCCAGCGCCTTCGCAAAACCACCCTGCTCTGGTGCTACAGGGTGCAGGCCGCGGGCGAGGCCGCGAGTGTGCGCGAGGGCCTGCTGAAGCAGGCCACCGATCTTTTTCGCCTCCGCATGACGCGGTGACTTCTCCGCCTCCAACGTGCGCTGGAGCACATCGGCCATCATCCATGCCCCAGCGAGCTGCTGGCCGAGATCGTCATGCAAATCCTGACCGATGCGGCGCTGCTCGCGCTCGCTGATGTTGAGAAGCTCTTCTTCAAGCCGAAGCCGCGCGGCGATCTGCTCGGTGAGCGCGGCGGTGCGATCTTCCACTCGCTGCTCGAGCTCCGCGTTCAGTTCGCGGATGGTCTGCTCGGCCTCTTTGCGCTCGGTGATGTCCGTGATGTCGATGATGATGATCGGCCCCTCCGGCGTCTCCACCTGGCTGAGGCTGATTTCCATCGGAAACGCCCCGCTGCGACGTCGCACGCCATTCAGATGCATGCCGCGAAATTTCTCCGAGCGGCCCGGCTGACGCAAAAACTCGCGGCGGCATGCGGTGAAGCGATGACGATCCTCCGCAGGCAGCAGCGCCTCGAATGGAGCGCCGATGATCTTCTTCCGGGGCAGGCCAAAGAGCACCTCCGTGCGGGCATTGGCCATGCGCACGATGCCTTCGGCGTTCAGAATGACGAAGCCGTCCGGCGCGGACTCGAGCAGTTGATGAAACATGCGCTTGTCCACATTCCGCTGCGTGATGTCGCGCGAGATTTTGGAGAAGCCGGTGATCTTGCCGCTGGAGTCGATCAAGGGCGAAATCGAGAGGGAGATGTCGATCACGCGACCGTCCTTTCGCACGCGATGTGTCTCGTAGTGGTCGATGCGTTTGCCTTGGCGGATGTGACGACGGAAAACGGCCTCATCATCGGCGGCTTCCAGCGGTCGCAGAAAGCTCACATTGCATCCCACCGCCTCCTTCGCGCTGTATTGGAAGATACGCTCCGCGCCGACATTCCAGGTCTGGATCACGCCATCGAGATCGAGCGTGATGATGGCGTCATCGGAGTTCTCCACCACGGCGGCGAGGCGTTTGCGCGAGGCATCCGCGGCCTCGCGTTCAGTGATGTCACGCGCGATGCCACCGATCTGATAGGGCTTGCCATTCTTGCGGCCCAAGATGATGCCGCGATCCGCCAGCCAGCGCACCTCGCCCTTTTTGCCAATGACGCGGTAATGCACCTCGTAGTCCGCTTTTTCGCCACTGAACCACGCCCGCAGCGCCTGACGCACCGCGGGTCGGTCCTCCGGATGAATGCCCTCCTCCCACAGGCCCGGTTTGCGCTGCAGCTCCGCCACGCTGCGCCCCCAGATGCGCTCAAACGCGGGGCTCACATAGGTGAAGCGCGCGGGATTTAGCTCCTTGAACCACAGCACATCGCCGATGTTCTCGACGAGCAGTCGGAAGCGAGCCTCATCTGGAAGGGGTGGGGTCATGCGTGCATCAAAACGGGATCAAAACTGCCAGCGCAGGTTCAGCGCCCCGAAGGGTGCCGACTCCAGCGTTTCATTGGCCAGCACATTGTTGTTCCCGTCGCGCAACTCAAGCTCGCCGCCGATATTCATACCGGCACGCAGCGAGATCGAAAAGCGATCCGTGGCCTGATAGATCACCGACGCGGCTGTCGGAGACCCAAGGAAGGCGCATAGAATGGAGAGAGCACTTTTCATGGGGGAACGGTTTCAAGGCGGGCAGACTACGCCCGAGCGGCTGAGCTGGACTTGCATTTCGACCTCCACGACGCCGCAAGGCATGCGCGAAGAGCTGTACCGTGCGGCGTTCATGCAGCGCATGCCATCAGCGAACGGCTGAAAGCGCTGGATAGGTCGGCATGGCAGGCATCAGCAGAATCATGTGGAATAATCGTTCCCAACGCGCGCGTCGCGTGCCATGCTCCGCGCCGCCATGATGATCCGACCGAGCTCTTTTGCCATTTTGTGCGCTTGCGCACTGCCTGTGTGTCTTCTTGCCCAGGACGAGAAAAAGCCGGAGGAGCCGAAAAAGGAGGAAAAAAAGGAGGACAAGAAGTCTGAGGACGACAAACCAGTCGCCACGGAGGGAAAAGTCATCATTGGCGGGAAGGAGATCGCGTATGACGCGAAGGCGGGCACGCTACCGATCCTGAAACCCGATGGGAAACCCTCCGCGCAGGTGTTTTACACCGCCTACACAATGAAAGGCGTGAAGGACGCGTCGAAGCGGCCGGTGACGTTCTGTTTCAACGGTGGGCCGGGCAGCAGCAGCGTGTGGCTGCACCTGGGCGCTTTCGGGCCAAAACGGGTGGACCTGCCAGCGGACGGCCTGACACCGCCGAAGCCGCCCGGCGGGCTGGTGAGCAATGAATTCTCGATCCTGGATGTGACGGACCTCGTGTTCATCGATCCGGTGAACACCGGTTTCAGCCGCGCGGAGGACCCAAAGAACGTGGGCGAGTTCCTCGGCGTGCAGGAGGACATCCAGAGCGTGGGCGAGTTCATGCGGCTGTGGGTGACGCGGGAGCAGCGCTGGCGCTCGCCGAAATTCATCGCAGGAGAGAGCTACGGCGGCATCCGCGGTGGCGGGCTGGCGCAGCATCTCCAGCAACGGCACCGCATGTATTTGAACGGCATCATCATCGTCTCCGGCCTGCTGGACTACGCCACGCTGATCAACGGACCGCTCAATGACACCCCCTACCTCGTCGGGCTGCCCGCAATGACGGCGACGGCGCACTACCACCAGAAGCTGCCACCGGATTTGCAGGCGGATTTCAAGAAGGCGGTGGCGGAGGCCCGGGAGTTTGCGTTTGGCGAGTATGCCTCCGCGCTGCTCAAAGGAGCGGATTTGACCAAGACCGCGCGTGAGGCCGTGGTGCGGCAACTGGCACGCCTAACCGGCCTGCCGAACAAGCTGATTGAGGAGCACAATCTGCGGATCGACAGCGGGGTCTTTCGCGAAATGCTGCTGCGGAAGGAAAAACTCGTGCTGGGTGCCTACGACGCTCGTGTGACAGGCAAGGACGGCGACGAGTCGGAAAATCACCCGGAGATCGAGCCCTTCATGCGCGTGGTGGGCAGCATCGCCGCGGCGTCGATGAATGCCTACCTGCGCGAGGAGCTGAAGTATGAAAAGGACCTGCCCTACGAGGTGCTGGCCCCGCAGCCGAACTGGAACCACGGGAAGGGTAACAGCTACACCAGCGTCAGTGGCCAGCTCGCCGACGCGATTCGGCAGAATCCGCACCTGCGGGTGCTGGCGATGGTGGGCTGGCGCGATTTGGTGACGCCGCCGGACAATATCATGCTCAGCGTGCGCCAAATGCGGCTGCCGGACGAGTTGCGCGGGAACATCGAGTTCGCCGAATACGAGAGCGGCCACATGATGTACACGAACCGCCCGGACATGGCGAAGATGCACACGGACATCACCGCCTTCATCGCCAAGGCTTTAGATTGAGTCTTTTGGTCTCTCACAGGAGGAAAATCCCCCCTTCCCCATCGGGTGAGCCGGGTGGGGGCAAGGAAGGACTTGCCGAAAACGCAAAAATCCGGCACTTTTGGCCTAATTAAGAGGGAGCCCGAACCGTTCCCCCCTCCAGAAGTCCCACATACTTCATCCCACACCACCATGAAACAAACCACGAAACTGCTCAGCAGCCTCTTCGTCACCGCCCTGTTTGCAGGCTCCGCCTTTGCGGAACTGCGCACCTGGACGGACAGCAAAGGCCGCCAAGTCACCGCCTCATTCATCGGACTCGATGGAGAAAACATCATCCTACAGACCGCCGATGGCGCCACGCACAAATTCCCGCTGACAAACCTGTCACCGGAGGATCAGACGGCGGCCAAAGCCATGAAGCCTTCAGATCAGCCGGTGATGCTGGCAAACGCCACCGTTGCCCAGGCCGCCCAAACCGTTGACCGTCTGGTCGCAGCGGGTCTTGTCCGCGCCAATCCTGAGCGCGTCAAGGGTGGTAAGAAGCCGATCACCGGATTCAACGCCATGGCCAACGACGAGCAGTTCGTCCGCCGTGTTTATCTGGACATCGTGGGACGCATTCCGAACCACACGGAAACCACGCAGTTCCTGCAGGACTCCAATCCAAACAAGCGTGCGAAGCTGATCGACATGCTGCTCGACAGCCCTGGCTACAACAGCCACACGTTCAATTACTTCGCGGAAATGCTCCGTGTGAAGGATCGCCTGGAGCAGGACAACCTGCGTGGTGTTCCTTACATTAACTGGATGCAGGACCAGGTGGCCAAGAACCGCCCTTGGAACGAGATGGTGTCTGACATGCTCACCGCCAGCGGCAAGATGTGGCACAACGGAGCCGCTGGTTACCTCCTCCGTGACGCTGGCATGCCCCTGGACAACTTGGCTAACACGCTCGCTGTCTTCCTCGGCACTGACGTGGCTTGTGCCCAGTGCCATGACCACCCGTTCTCCGACTGGACCCAGCACCAGTTCTACGAAATGGCATCTTTCTTCGGTGCCACGACCACGAACATGCGCACCGCCCAGACCCGCAAGGACAAAGATTCCCCCGGCATGATGAACGCCATGAACGATCTGATGCCGAAGATCGAGGAGTTGGTCACCAAGAGCGGCATGGACATCAAGCGCATCCGCAACGGCATCCAGAACTACATGGGAGCCAATCGTGCCATCGTCGGCGACTTGGACAGAAACAGCACCAAGCTGCCGCATGATTACAAGTATCCGGACGCCAAGCCCGGAGACATGGTCGAACCCAAGTTCATCATGTGGAGCAAGAACGACAAGAATCTCCCCGCCTACAAGCAAAAGATCAAGGAACCCACCGAACTCCGCTCAGCTTTCGCCAAGTGGACCACAGACCCCAGCAACCCGCGCTTTGCCATGGCGATCGCGAACCGCATGTGGAAGCGTGCTTTCGGTCAGGGCATCTCCGAGCCGGTAACCAACATCGACGACCCGAAACAGTCGGTGAACCCTGAGTTGCTCATCCATCTGGCCGAAGAAATGAAGCGCGTGAAGTTCGACATCAAGGCCTTCATGCGCATCCTCTTCAACACCCGCGCCTATCAATCTGAGGCAACTTCCGAGAAGATTGCCATGGGTGAACCCTACTATTTCCAAGGTCCGTTGCTTCGCCGCATGACCGCCGAACAGGCTTGGGACTCCTACATGACCCTGGTTCTGGGCGATCCTGACAAGTACACCAAACCTTTGGAAGACCTTTACAGCCGTTCCATCGACCTCGACCTCAGCAACCCGAAGCTGGATGCTCAGACGGTGCTCGTGAAATACGACGCCTTCCGCAAGATGGCTGAAAAGGAACGTGCCCTCATGGGTGGCGGCCTCGCGGAGGCTGGCGGCGACATGATGATGGAAGACAACAAGAAATCCAAGGGTAAGGCTGACACAGCCCCGGCCGCTGGAATGATGGAGAACGCATCCTTGAGCTACAACGGCATGGTTCTTCGCCGCGCCGCCGAACTCGAGCAGCCAGCACCTAACGGCCACTTCCTCATCGACTTCGGCCAGTCGCCGCGTGCCCTGATCGACGGCAGCATCAAAACCGGCTCCGTCCCCCAGGTTCTGATGATGATGAACGGCAAGGCGCAGCAGATGCTCACCAGCCCGGATTCACTCATTTTCCGCACGATGGAAAAAGTGAAGTCTCCGCCTGAAAAGGTCGAAGCGCTCTTCATCTCGGTGCTCAACCGCCGCCCCAGCATGTCTGAGAAGGACATCGCCAAGCGCGCCCTATCCGCTGGCGATGACGGCTACGCCAACATGATCTGGGCTCTCATCAACACCCGTGAGTTTATTTTCATCCAATAATTCACTCAAGAACACAAAAGGCAAAAACAACACGATACCAACACAACAATGAAATCAGCACTCAATAAACTCAATCCCATCGCCCGTCGTGACTTCATGATGCGCACAGCCCAGGCTGCTCTCGGGGTGACGGTGATGCCATCCCTTAACCTCAAGGCTGCAGCCACCACAGGCGCAGGAACCCCTGGATTCGGCAAGGCAAAAAACGTCATCTTTCTCTGGATGGGTGGCGGTATGACCCACATTGACACCTGGGATCCCAAAGACGGCCCGACCAAGGGGCCGACGGATCCCATCAAAGTCAACGCTGGCTCCGGCAATATGGATCGACTGGGCGGCACGATGACCAAAATGGCCAAAGTGGCCAACAAGTTCTCCATCATCCGCTCCATGAGCTCCAAAACCGGGGTGCATGATCAGGGAACTTATGTCATGAAGACCGGTTATGAGCCGCGTGGCACCATCGTCCACCCTGCCATGGGTGCCTGGGCCTCGCACTTCCTGGGCCGTATCAAAGGTGTGACCTTGCCAGACAGCGTCGTCGTCAACAGCGGCAATGCCTATCCTGGCGCGGGCTTCTTCCCGACCACGATGAGCCCCATCCCGATCTCCAACCCCGAAGCCGGCCTCCAGAACATCAAGCCTAGCGCGGGTGTCACTGACAGCCAGTTCCAGAAGCGGATGTCCCTTACGGATGAATTCGACACCTCCTTCCGCAAGAAGTTCCAGTCCGAGGAAGTGAAGTCCTACACCGAGTTCTATGACGAGACCGTGAAGCTCATGAAGAGCGAAGACCTCAAGGCCTTCGACCTCAGCCAGGAGCCTGCCGCCGTTCGTGAAAAATACGGACGCGGCAACTTCGGCCAGGGTGCCCTGCTTGCTCGTCGTCTGGTCCAGTCTGGAGTGCGCTTCGTCGAAGTTCAATCCGGCGGCTGGGACATGCACAACACCATCGACAACGCACTGGGTAACACAGGGGCAACGATGGACAGCGTCTTCGCCACCTTGATCGAAGATCTGGTCTCCAACGGCCTGTTTGAATCCACGATGATCGTCATGGGTTCTGAATTCGGCCGCACGCCGGACATCAACGAAAACGACGGCCGCGACCACTACCCGCTGGCCTACTCCACCGTCTTCGCAGGCGGCGGCGTCAAGGGCGGTTTCGTTTATGGCGCCACCGATAAGGAAGGCCGTCGTGTTGCTGACAAGCAATGCACTCCGCAGGACTTCCAGGCCACCATCGGTCACGCGATGGGCCTGCCGGTGGACGAAGTCGTCATGTCCCCCTCGAACCGTCCGTTCACGGTCGGCGACAAGGGCGTGCCGGTTCTCGACATCTTTGCCTGATCTGGATTTCACAGAATCCTTTTACCGAAGCACCCGGCGCACAGCCGGGTGCTTTTTTTATGCCCCCGGGAGTCTGCTGCGCCTCCGAGGAAGACACACAAAAGCAAGCGCCACGCCGGCGAGCAGCAGGCTGCCAGGCTCGGGAACCAGCACTGGGCTCAACGTGAAGCTGAAGTCATCAAAGTAGTTTTTGTAGCTCGCCGCACCATTGTTTAGAGGACCTCCCCTCAAGTCCCATTGAAGTTCGGTGAGAGCACCCGCGTCCAGCCCCAAGCTTTGATTGGACAGCACAATGGTCGGAGCCCCCAATGTCATGCTCATATCGTCAAAGGCGCTGACCACGATGCCGGCGGTGTTGTTGACCGGGTCCAGAATGACCACCAGTTCAGACCAGCCAGCACTCCCCATCCGGTGCGCCGTGGTCTGCCAGCTTCCCCCGCCTGGCAGTCGATATTGAAGGTAATTGTCGCCTGTGTAGCCGACCTGAAACACGGTTTGGCTGGCGGCATCATTCAGTGAAAGGCCCAAGATGTTGTCCAGATCCGTGTCATCCCAGTCAGAGGGGCACAACCAGAACGCCATTTGGAGTAGACTACTGCCAGCGGCTCCGGGAGCCGTTCCATTCAGATCCCGGGAGTCCAGGGTGTAGGCGTAGCTAAGATTGGTGTCAGAAGCCAGCAGATTGAGCACGTTCGTACCCGTCCTGGCTCCTGTGTAGCGATAAGCCTGCACGTAATCCCGCGTGAAACTGCCGTCATAGTAGTAAGGGGCCGCAGAGTCCTCCTCCAGCCTGCCGCCCGCCAGTGCCCGCCAGAGCCCTGAATTGTCCAGGATGTCCACCGCCGTTCCGCCGGGCCCTGCGTTGTTGGTGCCGTATTGGCCCGCATTGTACCGGCTCAAATCAGCGCCATGCGTGTCGTCCCCCATGGTGTTGGGGTAGGTCCCCAAAGGCACGACGCCAGTGTAGCCATTCGCCAGAATGTTGTTGAGATAGAACTGGGCATCGCCAGGCAGGGATGAAGACAAAATCTGCCCGTTCAGAGGGATCCGGTACCCGTCCTGCTCCTCAAAACTGCCCAAATAGGCATGCGCCTGCTGAGTTCCCCCAACGAGGGAACCCAGTAGGCACAGGTAAAATTGAAGGGTTCTTTTCAAGACTTGGAGACATATTTAACCATAATTTATTATAATTTCAATAACTTATGAGCCTCTGCCCTGCCTCGCCGTGATTTAGCCAACACCTCAATCTGACTGGCTTTTCCTGCTTGCGACACCAATCGATCCCCTGATAATGGCCGCCCCTTACGCCCCTGCGCCAAGGCACGCGCACCATGAGCAAATCCGGCCCCAAATCTGATGAACCTTCCTTCGAAGACGCGATGCAGCGCCTCGACGAGATTGTGGCGGGCATGGAGGACTGCCAGCCTACGCTGGAGGAGATGATCTCCAGCTATGAGGAAGGCGTGCGCCTGCTGAAACTCTGCCGCCACCGCATTGATGGGGCCAGACGGCGTGTCGAACTCATCAGCGGCGACGTGGAGGGTGGAAAAATCACCCTCACGTCGTTTGAAGAGCCTTCTACGGACGAAGAAACCGACGAATCATCCGAGAAGCCCCGCCCTCAACTCCGCCGACGCAAAACCACCGACACCGAGGGTGGTGAAATACGACTCTTTTAACCTGTGGACACCACCGAATTGCCTGCCATCAACTCCCCCGCTGATCTCAAAGCCCTGCCGCTCGAGAAACTGCCCGCCCTCGCGGAAAAAATCCGCCAGACGCTGATCGAAACACTCAGCCAGACCGGCGGCCATCTCGGCCCGAATCTCGGTGTTGTCGAACTGACCCTTGCCTTGCACCGCGTTTTCAACACGCCCAAGGACCGCTTCGTCTTCGATGTCGCGCATCAGGGCTACGTCCACAAGATGCTCACCGGACGCTGGGACAAAATCCACACCATCCGGCAGCACGACGGCCTGAATGGTTTCCTCCTGCGCACCGAGAGCGAGCACGACTGCTACGGGGCGGGCCACGCCGGCACCGCGCTCTCCGCCGCGCTCGGCATGGCGACGGCTCGCGATCTCTCCGGCGGCGACGAGAGCGTCGTCTGCGTCGCCGGCGATGCCGCTTTCACCTGCGGCCCTGTGTTTGAGGCGATGAACAACATCGCCGCGCATACCAAGCGCCTCATCGTCGTCCTCAACGACAACGAGTGGTCCATCGACCGCAACGTCGGCGCCATCGCGAAGTATTTCAACGCCATCGCCACTCATCCTGGCTATGCATCGCTGCATCAGAAGGCCGCGAAGTTCGTTGAGTTCATGCTCGGTGAAAATGCGCGCAAGTTTGCCGAGAAAGTCGAGGGCAAGGCCAAGAACATCATCCTTCCGCAGAGCCAGACGCCCAGCAATCGCAGTTCCCTCTTCGACGAGTTCGGCATCCGCTATTACGGCCCCATCGACGGCCACGACATCCCGCTGCTCATCCAGACCTTCGAGTTCCTCAAGACACAGAACGAGCCCGTCATCCTGCACATCATCACGGAGAAGGGCCGCGGCTACAAACCTGCGCTCGATGATCCGCTCAAGTTCCACGGCCTTGGCAAATACAAAGTCGAAACCGGCGAGACACCCTCAACCGACAAGCCCACGTACTCCCAGGTCTTCGGCCGCGCCGTCACCGACTTCGCGAAGGACGACGAAAAAATCGTCGCCATCACTGGCGCGATGCCCGGCGGCACCGGCTTGAGCGTTTTCAAAAAGGAAGTGCCGGAGCGCTACTTCGACGTCGGCATCGCCGAGGAACATGCCGCGCTCTTTGCCTGCGGCCTCGCCACGCGCGGCATCAAGCCCTTCCTCACTATCTACTCCACCTTCATGCAGCGTGCGTTCGACATGATCGTGCATGACATGGCCATTCAAAATCTCCCTGTGCGCATGTGCATGGACCGCGGCGGCCTCAGCGGTGACGACGGCCCCACGCACCACGGCCTTTTCGACATCGCCTACCTGCGTGGCGTCCCTGGCATCGTCCACATGCAGCCACGCAACGAGGACGAGTTCGTGGACATGCTCTGGACCATGGCCAACTACGACAAAGGCCCCATCGCCATCCGTTACCCGCGTGGCAACGGCCCCGGCATCATGCCCAAGGACAAGCCGGTGCTTCTCGAAATCGGCAAGGCCGAGGTCATCGCTGATGGCAACGACGTCGCGCTCATCGCTTTGGGAGACATGTTCCCTGTCGCCGAGGCCGCGAAGAAAGAACTCGAAGCCAAAGGCCTCTCCGTCGCCCTCATCAACCCGCGGTGGATCAAGCCCCTCGACATGCCCTGCATTTCATCCTTCGCTCAAAGAGTGAAGGTGGTATGCACACTGGAAGATCACGTCCTCCGCAATGGATTTGGTGCCGGTGTCATCGAGGAACTCAGCGACGCAGGCATCACAACTCCCGTCATTCGCATCGGCTGGCCCGATCAGTTCGTCGAGCACGGCACCCCGGCCATCCTTCGCAAGAAACACGGCCTCACCGTCGAAAACTGCGTCTCCAAGGTGCTCACCGCGCTCGGCATTCAGTGAGGGAGCGGCTAAATGCTATCTGCTCAGTCGATGATCTTCACGGGTGTTCCGACAGATGCATGCTGATAATAGATTTTCGCCATGTCTGAAGGCAGGCGAATGCATCCATGTGAATCCGCATACCCGGGCAAATACCCCTCATGTATGCCGACGCCACCCGTCACACGCATGAACCAGAACATCTTCGCACCATCGAAACGACCACCCGGCGGCCTCTGGTCCTTTCGGTTGTCAATTTGCGTCTGCAGGATGTTCCCATGTGGGTCCACCCAATCACCATACACTGATGAGTAGTGATCCGCGTCCTTTTCAGTCACCCGAAAGCTTCCTGTCGGTGTCGGAAACTGCGGGCCACCGGTGCAGACCGGCGACGAGCCCACCTTATAGCCTCCCTTGTAAAAGTAAGCACGTTGCTCTCCCAGGACGATCACGATGCGGGGCGCACCAGCCACACCATCGCCACGCCAGAAGGTATCTTCATCGCTCACCCGTCGTCCAGTTCCCTGTTTGGAACCAAATCCCGGCATCTTCACCAGTCCCCAATACTCCCCTAGTGAGGCTTTCTGCTCCACGACGTAAAAGGCTCCAGCTGGCCCGGGTCGCAAGGTAACAGTCGTGCAGCCAGCGCCCTGCAACATCGCAAGGCAGGCAACTGTCAGCAGGGAGGCAGCGCGAAAGCGAGAGCACTTCATGAGGCGGGGGTAGTTTTGAAGATACTGGAGCGCAGCAAGACTTGCGCCAACGCCTTTTGTCGCCCATTGAGCGTATCGTCAGCCATCAGCACCGCAAGCCACCGTTCATGAAACTGCTCCTGCCCCTGATCGAACCGCTTGGCATTGCCTGGCTCCTGCTCACCGCGTTCCTGGTACGTCGGCTCATCCAGGTGCAATACAGGACGCTCCTGCTCCCTGCCTGTTCCTGGTGCATTCTCACCCTTTTCGCCTGCACCCCGCTGCCTTCCCTGCTGCTGGCTTCGCTGGAAAGCACACATCCTCCGGCGGTCGCAGACGACCTTCCACCTTGTGACGCTATCGTCTGCCTCGGAGGCAGTGTCACCCCTTCACCACCCGAACCATCTGGCATTCACCTCAAAAGCGCGGCAGACCGCCTGGCTGCGGCATTGGTTCTGACCCGAATGAAAAAAGCGCCGCACCTCGTCCTAGGTGGTGGCGGATACAAGATTCACGGGAAATGGCAATCCGAAGCGGACACCCTCAAAGAACAGCTCGGCCCCGGCTTGGATCTCCCGGCCGAAATCATCAGCCTCGGTCTGTGCGCCGATACCCATGACGAAGCCCTCAGAACTGCCAGGCTGGCGGAAACGCATCATTGGAGCACGATCCTTCTAGTCACATCCGCTTACCACATGCCCCGTGCCGTGGCCGTTTTCCAGCGGCAGGGGCTGAAGGTGGTTCCTGTCCCATGCAATTATATCACCTCAAAATTTCGTGGCACAGAACGCACTCTGCTTCACCCTCCCAATCACGGAGGACTCGAATCCTTCAGACTCTGGATGCATGAAGTCATCGGGAGCCTCTACTATCGATATAAAGGCTGGATTTAAAAACATCCCGCCTCACCGCTCTTCCACCCAGCCCGGTGCCGGATAGCTGCCGAGCGTCTTTACCTGAACCGCATGCTCCTCGAGGGCAGTTACCGCCTGCTGGATCGGGGCGTCGGAATGATGGCCGCTGATTTCGAGGAAGAAGCGGGCCTGCGTGCCACACGGGGTGGGACGGTTCTCGATCTGGCGCACGTTGATGTTCCGTGCGGCGAAAATCTGCAGCACCTCCATCAACGCGCCAACACGGTCGCGTGAATGAATCAAAAGCATCGTGTTGTCGTTGGCGGATGGCGGACCAGAGCGGCGGCCGAGGATGATGAAGCGTGTCTGCGTGGAATACTCGCGCGGTGAGGTGGCGATGACCCGCAGGCCGTGCAGCTCAGCGCTCAGCGGCGTGCCCAGCGCGGCGATGCTGGCGTTTTGGGCCGCCAAAGCCGCCGCCGCGCTCGAACTGGCCGACTCAACCAGCTTCGCACCGGGAAAACTCTGCACCAGCCACGGGCGGCAGTGCGCGAGCATCTGCGCACGACCATGAATTTCCGTGATCATGCCATTCGCACCCTGCGCCATCACGGCGGCGTCCGCTTTCCACAAAATCTCCGCGTAAATCTGCAAGCTACTGTCCGCTAGGTGGTCGAGCGTGTGACTGACCGCTCCTTCCGTCGAGTGTTCGATCGGCAGCACGCCATAATCGGCGGCTTGAGAGGCCACACGGCCAAAAACGCCCTCTGTGGTCGCCTCCGCGAGGTACTCGACGCAGTGGCCGAATTTGTTCACCGCTGCCTGATGCGTCCACGAGCCCGCCGGACCGAGATAGGCGATCTTGAGGCTGTCTTCGAGCGCCAGCGCCGCGCTCATGATCTCGCGAAAGATCGCCCGGATCGCCCGCTCGGTGAGTCTGCCATTTTGCGCGCGGTTCAGCTCCGCAAGCTTGCGCAGGAGCTGGTCCTCACGGCCAGGCACATAGATGTCCAGGTCGTCCTTGCGTTTGATCTCGCCGACGGCATGCACCAGCTCGGCTCGCTCGTTCAGCAGACGCAGAAGCTGCTGGTCGATGCTGTCGATCTTCTTGCGGACTTCTTCGAGGGACATGACCGCAGGAAAAGGGTTAGGCTTCGACCGGCGCTGCTTCTTCAGACGCCGTGACGGGCGCGAGCGAAAGCTGCTGCTCCTGAGGTTGTTCACCGTTCGGCGCTGCTTGTTCATCGGCGGCAGGCAGCTTGACGCGGCGGAGTTCGGACGCGTTCGGCATGTCGTCGAGGCTGCGCACCCCGAAGTAGTCAAGAAACGCCTCCGTGGTGCCGTAAAGCAACGGACGGCCCGGCAAATCGGCGCGGCCTTCGATCTTGATCAGACCACGGTCGGTGAGCTGCTGCATCATCGCGTCCACAGAAACACCGCGCACGGCCTCAACGCCGGCCTTGGTGATCGGCTGGCGGTAGGCCACGATGGCGAGCGTTTCGAGCGCTGGCTGGCTCAGACGCTGGATCTTTTTGCCCGGATACAAAGCGCGGCACCACTCCGCATACTCGCCGCGGGCGGCGATGCGCCAGCCGTTGGCACGCTCGACGAGTGTGAACGAGTGCTTCTCCGCCTCGTAGCGGGCGATCAGTTCGTCCAAAATCGCACGCACCTGCTCCTCGGTCGTTTCCGCCAGCGGGGCCACCCATTCTGGGATCGGACGGCTTTCTCCGGTCGTGCCATCCGCAGCCGCTGACTCGGCAGCAGCCTGCACGATGTCCTTCGCCGTTTCTTGGACAGCGGCGCACATCTGCGGCACTCCCAGCGGTTCCTGGGAGGCAAAAAGGAGGGCTTCGACGATCGAAATCAGTTCCATGACGAGGGCGGGCAACCTCAAGCGAGCCAGCGTGGCGAGTCAAGCCGTGGAACACACTTCGCCTCCCTCGCCGGCGTGGCATTCCAGTGCCGCTGTTCTTGACATGACCATCCGGACCACGTTTTCATCACCGCATGGCCCTGCGTCTCGACACCGCCGTCATCCGCGGCGAAATCGACAACACTTCGCGCGACAACGTGCGTGGCAAGATCTGGCTCCTCGGACGCGACGAGCCCGTCGTCATCGACCTGCGTGGCAACGCCTGGCGCGATGTCGCCGGCTGCAAGGTCACCTTCACCAATCCCAAACCCGCCCCGCAGCCGGCCGCCGACGCGCTACAGCCGCGCCAGAAAGGCTACGTCGGCGACATCACCGCCTCCCGCAAAGTGAAGGTCTTCACCGTGCCCGAGGAAGAGTGGATCGAGGCTTACGACGAGGACCGTGTTCAGGAAGTCCCGACCGAGTGGCGCAACACGCTCTACCTCGAATGGTTTTCCGAGGAAAACGGCCGCGTCGTGGTCGAAAGCGCTGATTTCCAGCTCGGCATCTCCGAATGGCTCTGGGAAATGGACGAGGCGCAGGAGGAGGCGCAAAAGATGACCAACCTCCACGCCATGCGCGGCTGGCTGGCTGGCATCATTCAGCGTCCCGAGCCAAAGAATGATGACGACGACCTGCTCGACGAAGAATTCGATGACAGCGAGGAGTCCTGGGAAGAATCTCTCAAACAATCCGACCGTCTCACCGACGCCCACCTCGAAGCGATCGAAAAATACGGTGAAGACGGCCTCGATGACGACCGCGTCTCGTTTGTCATGGGCTGGGATCACATGCTCGGCGGAGATTCTGACGGAAAGGCCGGAGCCGAGGACGATGAGGCATGGACGGAGGCTGAACCGTCTGTCGAGTTCGACGTTGAAGACGAAGATGAAGACATTGTCATCGACGAGGACAGCCCGGAGTGCCACCCGCTGCACAAACGAGCCCATGACCTCGTCCTGCGACTCTTGACCGAACTCGACGACGAACGGGAGGAAAACGCCGAGACCAGCGACGGCAACACAGCGCTCGACCGCTTCATCCGCAACACGATGAACATCAGCGGCAAACTGGCCGGCGCGCTCGGCATGCGCGGTTTTGCAGGCTCGCGCAACAAGGGCTATGTGCTCGCCATCCTGCGCCGCTGTCTGAACTGGGCCAACGAGGCGCTCTCCGCCCTCAATGAACTCCACGAATCACCTGCATGGCAGTCGCGCTTGGATTTGCTCGGCGAATTCCGCGCCGAACTCTTCACTCTGCGCGACGGCATGACTGATCTGCGCAAGGAACTGCGGGAAAAGTAGCTCAAGCCGCCCGCAGCGACTTCCACGGCTCTTCATCGCTGTGATCGACGAGGCCCGGCTCGGCGGCCTTCTCGGGCGAAAGAATCGCCAGGAAGACTAGCATCTCGTCACCGACATTCCAGGTGCCATGAACCTCGCCCATCGGAATGAAGGCCGTGTCGCCGGGGCCGAGGATTTTCTTCTGTTTGCCCACCCACTGCTCCGCCTTCCCGGAAATGACATAAATCAGCTCCTCCCGCGTCGGGTGTGAGTGAAACGGATGGCTGCGCCCCGGCTCCATGTTCGCACGCACCATCATGAGATGCTCGTTGTTCACGATGTCTCCTCGGCAGAGCCATTCCTCCAGCGTCCACGGCGAGAGGAAATCGACTTTTTCAGTGGCGGTGACGAAACGGCGGCTGGCGATGGTGTCGGACATGATTGGGTGAGGCTACCGAATTGAAAACGTCGCGGCAAGCCAAGTGATTGCACCTGCGGCTATCCGATTTGCCACTTCAATACGTGAACAGATCCTTCACGCCCCACACCTGCTCGATCTCCCGCCCTTGGAGCTTCACAGCACGGTTCAGTGCGTCGGCCATGCGCTGCTTCATGTGCTTCGTCAGGCGGCGGCCTTTGCGGGCGCGTTGAACGGCCTTGTGAGTCATCGGCTCTGCACTCGCTGCCACGAGATCGTGATTGCCCAGCTCATGTTCGGTCATGATGCCGTCCAAAGGCTGCACCCCTAGGTTGCGTTCGATTTCGTCTTGTTCCATCCGGTTCTGTAGTTTCGAATCTCGAATTCCCAATCCCAATTTCATCTCGAAAAGAGCCGGATCACAGCATCCCGTGCTCGCGGAAGCTGAAGTAAGGCCGTTCGCGTGATTTTGACGGTGCACCGACGATGAGGTGGTCTTGGAAGAGGACGCCCATCGTTTCCGAGGCTTCGCGCAGACGACGGGTGAGGCGGCGGTCGGCATCGCTGGGTGCGGGGTCGCCGCTGGGATGATTGTGGACGAGAATGAAGGCGTGCGCGTTGTGGACGAGCACCTTGCGGATGAGATCCCGCGGCACGGCGAGGCTTTCATTGATGCTGCCCTGAAAAACCTCGTCACAACGCATGAGCGTGAGCTTCGTGGTTAGCAAAATGAGCCGCACGGACTCGTGGCTGAGCGCCTGCAACTCCGGGCCGATGAAGTCATACACGCCGCGGGGGTGGTCGAGCACGATGTCGGGACTGGACGCTTCACGCGCACGCCGGCCAAGCTCAAAGGCCGCGGCGAGCTTGGCGGCCTTCGCAGGGCCAAGCGCTTTGATATCGGTCAGCGCGGCTGGCTCGAGGCGTGAGAGATCGCGGATGGAGCCATACTCACGCAGCAAGCGTTCACCAATTTGGAGGGCATTCTCGCCCTTTGTGCCGGTGTTGATGAACAAGGCGAGCAACTCGGCATCCGAAAGCGCCTGCGGGCCGAGGCGCAGTAGCCGTTCACGCGGACGGTCGTTCTCCGGGATGTCGTGGATGCGGTGGGACATGCGAGAAAAAGTCTGCGCAGTCTGGCAGGTCACACAGGTCCGACAAGTCGGACCTGCGAAAGATCAACGAATCGTCCGGCACTGGTCCAGCAAGCCGTGCAGGTAACCGACGATGTCCTCCAGCGCTTGCTTGTGCGGCGTAGCGTTCAAGGCGATCAGATCAGCGCGGGCGCTGACGAGCATGTCCTGGGCGAATTTCACCGCACGCTCGACCGCTCCGTCGTAATCGGCGATGCCGGCGAGGATGGAGGTGTCCATCGGCTCTCCTTTGAGCAGCATGCGGCTGAGTTTTTGCTTCTGCGAGTCGGTGGCGCCTTCGAGGAGAAACAAAATGGGCAGTGTGAGCTTTCCACGCGCGAGATCGGTGCGCAGAGTCTTACCGACGGCTTTTTCGTCGCCCACGAGGTCAAGACAGTCGTCGTAGATTTGATACGCGGTGCCGAGCTTGAGGCCGTAGTCACGCAACGATCGCTGCAAGGCCTCGGACTGATGATTGAGACGCGCACCCAGCTCGCTGGCGGCAGCGAAGAGTGCGGCAGTCTTCATCTCGATCATCTTGAGATAATCGGCGACTGAGAGATTCAGGTCGAAGCGGCGCTGTGTTTGCAGGATTTCGCCGGAACAAACATCCCGCGAGGCGCGGGCGATGGTGCGGCAAACGTGCGTATCATCGAATTCGGTGGCAAGTTCGAGCGCGTAGGCAAAAAGGCTATCGCCAAGCAACACGCTGAGGCTGCTGCCCCATTTGGCGACAGCGGTGGGCACCTGACGGCGGATTTCAGCGCCGTCCATAATGTCGTCATGCACGAGCGAGGCGATGTGGACGAGTTCCAGGATGACGGACAGGCGCGTGTGCCCCTCATGCGTGCCCCCGGTGGCGCCACCGGCCAGCACAGCCAAAGCAGGACGTATCCGTTTGCCGGAGGTTTTGCAGACGTAGCTGACATACCCCTCGACACCAGGGTCAAAGGCGCGCGCCTGGTCGAGGATGGCCGCCTCCACACGCTCCAGATCCGCTCGCACGAGGTGAAACGGGAAGACGGGGTTGCTGGCGCTGGTGGCAGGGGCTGACATCGATTGATTTTACGTTTCCACCACGGCGGTAGGTTCGTCAAATGGCGCGCCAATGCTTCGTGGCGGTCGATTTTCAAAAGAAATGAAAGCCGCTGGGGCTCAGCGCTCCCGCACGGCGAGCAGTCCGCTGACGATGGCGTCGGCAAGCTTCTGGCGATGAGCGGGATCGGCGCAACGAGCGGCCTCGCGCTTGTTGCTGATGTAGCCGCATTCAACGAGCACAGCGGGCATCTTGGTCTCGCGCAGCACCTTGTAATCAGCGTCGAAAATGCCGCGCGAGCTGCCGGGCACCTTGCTTTTGACGCTGCGGCTGATGGCGGAGGCGAGAATCTTGCCGCGCGGGCTGCGGTAGTAGGTCTCGCCGCCTGAGATGATGGTTGTACGACTGCCGTTGAAGTGGATGCTGACAAAGATTGACGAAGGCACGCGGTTGGCGATACGGGCCCGCTGCTCGAGTTCCACAAACGTGTCCGTGCGGCGTGTCATGACCGTTTTGAGCCCGCGGGATTTCAATGCAGTCTCGACACGCTTCGCAACATCCAGGCAGAGCCGTTTTTCGACCAATCCATTCCAAACGGAGCCGCCGTCCTTGCCGCCATGACCGGCGTCGATGACAACCGTGGAAAAACGGAGCGTTTGGGCGGCAGCCGGCAAAGCAGGCAGCGCCAGCGCAGCCAGAGCGATGCAGGCTAGGCGCATCACTTGGGAATCTTGAGCGTTTTTCCGGCGCGGATGAGGTCGGACTTGAGACCGTTAGCAGCTTTCAGCTTGGCGACCGTCGTGCCGTTCTTGCGGGCGATGGCGCCGAGTGTGTCACCGCTTTTGATGGTGTAGGAGCCGCCCTTGCCGGAGGATTTGGACTTGGAGCTGGATTTGCTCTTTGAACCACGGGAGCCGCGTGTGGCCGCGCCTCCGTGCGAGGTGCGCCATGAGGAGTAATCCATGCCCGCCCCCTGCCGGCCTTCGGCCGCCCAGTCGGTCTTGTAGTCACCGTTGTCCGCGAACGGGTAATCTTTGTGCTCCATGCTGTGCGGCGGCGTGCTAGAGGAGCCGTGGAGATTGATGACAGGCAGGTTTTTCGGCAGACCTTTGATGTGCCCGGAGTTTTGACACGAGGCCAGCAACAGCAGGAGCGAGGCGGCTAGGCAGGATTTGATCAAAAGCTTCGTGATGACGTGATTCATGGGCGTGTGATGCACCACTCTCGTGTGATTCGCGCTCGAATCAATTCGGCGTGTGAAAACGACTGATCTTCTGCTTCACCCGCGGGACGCCGTTCTTGTCCTTTTCGAGGATGATGGTGCGCTCGTGGAAGTATTCAGCGCCGCTGCCGGCCAGGCTGTAGCGCCATTCCGTGTCCTCCGGCATGTTGCGTTCCATCGGGTTCTTGATCGTGTTGTAAACCGAGCGACCGTCCATGCCGAGGCGGACCATTTTGAACTTCCGTTCGGTGAACCCCTGCGCATACCGCGTGCTGGTGGAGCCGAAATGGCGCACGGCCTTCATCGACTCGGAAATGCTGTAACCGTAATTGACGGTGCAAAACAAAACCATCAGCGCAGGGATAAGGAGGATGGCTGCCGGGGTGAGAAGGTACCAGTTCTTTTTGAGGAAGGAGTTCATGAATCGTCATGCTGCTGGAAACGGCGATGGCAGGCAAGACAAAACAAGTAGACAATTTTCTGGCCGCATTTCTCTCTAAGAAACACCTTGGTAGGCGTCGAAAGCAGGTTCATCCGGGAAGTTGGTGCGGTAATCAGGTGCCTGTGAGTATGTCTTTTGACTCGTGAAGCGCGTAGATGCGCAGGTGGAGGAAGTCCACGTCGCGGTAGCCGTAGGCCATGCGGGTGA
>Ga0169931_10001646_pt1 | contig 36794 bp, 28 predicted proteins | sample Kivu_15m_20L_FD_129675 | JGI IMG/M metagenome (GOLD analysis project Ga0169931, IMG submission 129675) | Freshwater microbial communities from Lake Kivu, Western Province, Rwanda to study Microbial Dark Matter (Phase II) - Kivu_15m_20L... | ecosystem: Environmental > Aquatic > Freshwater > Lake...
CGCTCGTCGTGTCGCTCGTCATGGCGCTCGTCGTGTCGCTCGTCGCGGCGTGCGTCGCGGCGTGCGTCGTGGCGCTCCGGGCGACGCCCGAAGTATCATCCGGCGGAACGCGCGACGCGGACTCGTCGGCGGCCGCGCTCCAGCTCCAGCGCCCCGCGCGCTGCGCTGCGCGCACTGCGAGGTACTCGGGCAAGACGCCGGGCGCATCGAGCCGCGCACGAGCCCACGTCGGCCGCTCGTCGTCTTCGCGCAGGCCCCAGGCGCGGTTGAGTTCGCGCTGCGCGAGCGAAAGTTCGGCGCCCGCGCGCAGCAGTGCGCCGCGGCCGCGCAACGCGACCCACTGCGGCGCGAGCGCGGCCTCGAGCGCATCGATGCTCGTCACGCCGTCGCTGAGCAGCGCCGCGGCCGAAAACGAGCAGAAGCCGAGTGCATCGAGTGCGTTGCTCCAGTCTTCGTGCCAAGCGACGAGCAGCCCCTTGCCGCGCGGGGCGCGCGGGTCGAAGGCTTCTTCGGCCAACGCGAAACCGCCGCGCGCGCACCATTCGCGCAGTTGCGCCGCGTCGAAGGACTGGAACGGGAACGTGCGCATCGAATCGCCGCCGCGCGAGGACACGCACTGGCCGAGCAGCGCCGCGAGGTTGTCGTCGGGCCGCGCCGACGCGCCCTTCGCGCAGGTATGGCGCGCCTCGAGGCCAAGCGTGCGCGCCAGCTCGCGCGGCCCGCGCGCGAGCAACGCTCCCAGTTCGCTCTGGCCATCGACGCACTCGCGCAACACACGCTCGAAGCCCGCGCGATCGCCGAACTGCGGCGCGTCGAGGCGCGCGCCTTCGTGTGCAGCGAGCGCCAGCAACGCGAGCGCCGCGCCCGCTTCCTTCGCGTCGAGCCCGAGTTCGTCGCACAGCGCCAGCAGCGCGAGCGCGTCGTCGAAACTCTCGAGGCCGAGGTTGAGCCCGAGCGCGTAGCTCGCGCCGAAACGCGCCGGCTGCGCGCCGCCGCTCGAGGTGCGGAACTCCCAACCGCACGGCGTGGGACAACCGTGACAGCCGTGCGAGCGCGTGCGCTGCTCGCCGATGTTACGCGCCAGCTCGCGCACGCTCGCGGCGTCGAGCTCGCGCTCGAACGCACGCGCTCGCAGCTCGCCGCTCGCGCCCAGCGACGCGAGTTGTTCGAACGTACCGCCCTCCGCGCGCGCCGCGAGCCGCGGCGAGGCGAGCAGCGCCTGCGTGAGCTCCGAATCGGTCCGCGAAGCGACGCTCGGCGCACGCACGCACACCGCCGCCAGTCCGAGGCGCCCGAGCGCCGCGCCCAGGCCGCCGCGCCCGACGAAGTGCGGCGTGTCGCCGCTCGCGGCGAGGTTGGCGAACGCGACGCCGCGCCGCCCCGCCGGCCCGTTCGCAAGCACCGCGCAGGCGCCGAAACGTTCGCGCAGCCGCGCGTGCAGCGCCCGCGGACTTTCGTCCTGCGTCGCGAAGTCGCGCTCGAGCCGCACGCTCGCGTCCGCTTCGACGAGCAGCACGTCGCCGCGCCCGAACTGCGGCTCGGCTTCGCTCGACTCGAGCGCCAGCGCGTCGGCGACGCTCGCCAAGCGTCGCGCCAGTTCGCCGCCGACGAGCCCTTCGGCGAACAAGCCCGTCAACGGCGAACGCGAGGCGACCGAAGCGCGCGCGGCGGTCGGAGCGCCGCGCTTCACACACTCGCCGACGGACACGACGAGCGGCGCCGGCCGGCCGCCGCGCGCCAACTGCGCGATCCACGCGAGCCCGAGCGCGCCGCCGCCGAGTTGGGCGAAGTCCGGGACCTCGCTCCCCCACTCCGCCAGCGACGCGCAACGCGCCGCGCCGGCGCTCCCGCCGCGCAACGCGCAGAGGTCGACGCGCAGAACGCGCAGAGCGCGGGGTTGAAGTGACGATCGGGACATCGCTGAGGAGGGCGCGTAACGCCCTTCGCCGAACAGCGTAGTCACGCCGTGCTCGCACAGCCTCGTCGTGAATCCACAGCGGCCGCAGTTCGATCGTCCTGCCGCGCCGGCCGGACGGCGCGACGTGTTCCTCCGGCCCGCGGGACAAGCGGCGGCGAGCGTGTCCCTCGAGCTTCGCCGGCGCGGCCCCTCGCGGGCCTGCGCGGCGAGGTGCGAACGCGCGCCCGCTCGGCGGCCGGAACAAGCGCTCCGGCCAGCGGCCGAGCCGCGCGTACATGCGCCGCCGGGCTCGCCCTGAGTTGTGCACGTCGACAACTGGGCTTAGTGTCCTCCACCGGCTGATGCGGCGCGACAGCCCCGCTCTCCGCCACCCCAGCCGCCCCGCCCTCCATCCAACCACCGCCCGGCACCGTGTTCGGTTCCCTCCCCGTCGGACGCCTCTTCGGCATCACCGTGCGCGTGCACTGGCTGTGGCTCGCCATGGTGCTCGCGCTGCCGCTGTTCTTCGACGAACAGCCCCTGGCGACGGTGATCGCCTTCCTGGTGCTGTTCGGCGTCGTGCTGCTGCACGAACTCGGCCACAGCCTGATGGCGCGCCAGTTCCGGATCCGCACGCTCGACATCACGCTCTGGCCGCTGGGCGGCATGGCGCGCATGGACCGCATCCCGGAGAGCTCGAAGATCGAGTTCTGGATCGCGATCGCCGGACCGCTCGTCAACTTCGCGCTCGCGGCCCTCGGCGGCGCGGTGCTGTTGATCCTCGCCTTGAGCGATGTGTCCGCGAACTTCGACGACCTGCGCTTCTCGCCGGTCGAAGTCGCCTGGGGTTTTGTGCTGATGAACCTCGCGATGGGCGGCTTCAACTTGCTGCCCGCCTTCCCCATGGACGGCGGCCGCGTGCTGCGCGCCGGCCTCGCGCTGTTCGTCGACTGGGTCCGCGCCACGGCGCTGGCGGTGTTCGTCGGACGGCTGTTCGCCTTCGCGATGATCGCGCTCGGGCTCGCGGGCCTGCTGTTCGAGTGGCCCAACACGATGATGCTGCCGGTGCTCGGCGTGTTCATCTGGCTGGCCGGTGCGAACGAGCTGCTCCACGTGCGCATGCGGCGAGCGCAGGCTGATCCGCGCTTTGCCGCGTTCGGCTTCCGGCCGCCGTACAACGACGCGGACACGCCGCCCTTCCCGCCGCAGACTCCGCCGCCGGGCGCTGCGTCGAGCGACGATCCCAGCGGCGCGCGACGCCCCGAGGCGACGCCGCCGGATCTCAGCGGCGGCCCCGCGGAGGGCAAGCGACTGAGCGACGAAGAGCTCGAACGCCTCGAGCGTTTTCAGGGCCGCATCCGGCCGCGGAACGACGAGTAGCGCCGCGCGCTTTCAGGCTTCGAGGAGCAGCAGCTCCGAACAGAAACCCGGCCCCATCGCGAGCAGGAGGCCGCGTTGACCGGCGCTCGGCGGACGTTCGAGCAAGGTGCGCTCGAGGATCACGAGCACCGAGGCGCTCGAGAGGTTGCCGATGCGGCGCAGGCTGTCCCACGAGAGCGCGAGTTGCTCGTCTGACAAGCCGAGCGAGTCGCGTGCGGCCGAGAGAACCTTGGGGCCGCCGGGGTGGCACACCCAGAAGCTGATGTCCTTGCGCTCGAGGCCGCGGCTGGCGAGGAACGCATCCGCGTCGGGGCCGAGGCGCTCGCGCGCCACCGTCGGCACCGCGGGCGAGAGCACGATCGAGAAGCCGTGCTCGGAGATGCTCCAGCCCATGACGTCCTCGGTGCCCGGATAGAACACCGAACGTGTGTCGACGATGCGCGGGCCGCGCGCCGCGCGCTCGGCGCCGACCACGACCGCGGCCGCCGCGCCGTCGCCGAACAGGCCGCTCGCAATCACGTGGGCGAGCGATGTGTCGTGCTTCTGCCAGGTCAGCGAGCACAGCTCGACCGAGAGCACCACGACCACGCCGCGCGGCATGCCGCGCACGAGATCCGCGGCGCGCGAAAGTGTCGAAGCGCCGGCCACGCAGCCCAGTCCGAACAGCGGCAAACGCTTGATATCGGAGCGAAATCCGAGGCGATTGCACAGCCGCGCGTCGATCGAAGGCGACGCGAGACCGGTGACGGTCGCGAACACGATGGCGTCGACGTCGCGCGGCGCGAGACCGGCGCGTTCGAGCGCGGTACGCACGGCGCGCTCCCCGAGCTCGAGGGCGTGCTCGATCCACAGATCGTTGAACTGCCCGAAGGTTTCGGTGCGCTCGTATTGCTCGAGCGGCAGCACGAAGTGGCGCGTCTCGACACCGCAGGCGCCGAGCAGTGCATCGAGCCGCGAAACGACCGACGGATGATCGCGCCAGATGCTCGCGAGCCGCTGGACAACTTCTTTTTGGGTGTGGACGCGGGAAGGGAACGCGCTGGCGACAGAGGCGATCTTCATGCTTTGAGTCGGGGCAAGAGGTACGGCGTGCGGCGGCGGTAGAGCTCGCAACGCTCGCCGTAACGAGCCAGATAGCGCGCCTCCTTGTGGAGCGGCGCGAGTGCGCAGTACGCGGTCCAGACCAACGCGAGCGCGAGGCGGTCGAGCGTCAGCGTCGGTCCGGTCCAGAGCGTGAGCGCGAAGGCGAGGTATGCCGGTTGGCGACAGCGGCGGAACAGTCCGTGCGTCGGAGAGTCGCGGAACTGCGGACGCTTGCCGCGCAACACGCTCCACCAACCGAGCGAGCCGGTCTGCAGCTCGAGCCCGGCGTTGGCGAGCGCGACGACGAGCAAGGCCCACGACGCGCCGAAAGCGACGGTCGAGAGCCACCACCACGCGCCCTCGGCGGCGTACAGCACGACGCTCGACGGCGACCAGAGCGCAAACGTGGCGAGCACCTGCAAGCTGCCGAACAACGCGAAGCTCGTCGTCGCAAGATCGGCGGCGAAGGCGCGCGGAGCGAGGCGCAACAAAACTCCGCGGCCGGCGCGCGAGAGCAGGAACGAGTGCAGCAGCGGAAACTGCAGCACGAGCGCCGCGTTTGCGGCGAGCGCAGCGAAGCCTTCGAGACGGCCGAAGCCCGTCGTGAGGCCGCTGTACAGGCCCGCGATCATCGCGGCGATCGCAACGGCGAACAGCGCGTGGTTCGCGATGCCGTACGTCAAGGCGAGCGCGATGCGGGCGGCGCGCGAGCTCACGACTCGACCACCTTGCGCAGCAGCGCGCTGTAGCCGACCGACACGTCCGCGCTGGGCCGCAGCGAGACGGCCCAAGTGCGCAGGGTGCGCAACAGGTTGATCGACTCGCCCTGCAGCGCCTCGAGCGACAGGCCGTTGCTCCAGGCGCGCTGCGCGAGCTCGTCGGGGCGGATGAACAGCTCCGCGGCGTGCGTGCCGGGCGGAATCAGGCGCACGCCTTCGGCGAGTTGCACCGCGAGCAGCCGCGCCCGCCAGGTGCGGTTGAGCGTGTTGACGAACGCCGCGCCGCCGGGGCGGAGCACACGCGCCGCTTCGCGCAGCACGGCGCCGCAGTCGGGGACGTGTTCGAGCACGTCGGCGAGCAGCACTACGTCGACGCTGCCGGCGGCGAGCGGCGCGCGCTGCGCGTCGGCGCGCACGAAGGCGCCGACGACGTGCTCGCGCGCTTGTGCGAGGCTTGCCGCGCTCAGGTCGAGGCCTACCACGCGCGCACCGGCCTCGGACAGCGGCCGCGCGAGCAAGCCTCCGCCGCAACCGAAGTCCGCGATGACACGGCCCTGAAAACGCTCGCCGAGCCAGCCACGCAACACGCGCAGGCGGTGCTCGTTCACCGCGTGGAGCGAGCGAAAGGCCGGCGAACGCGCGTCCCACCACGACTCCGCGTGGCGTTCGTACAGCTCGAGGTCGTTGCCCGCCGAGCGGCTGGCGCGCGCGCTCGTCATTGGATGGCGGCCCGCCGCAGCAGCACCGTTCCGCCGTCGTTTTCGAGGCGCAACAGCTCACCGGCGACCGAGGCCTGCGCGGCCGCGGCGCCGTCGAACTCGAGCGCGCCCTCGTTCAGCCGCCACACGCCGCTGAGCGTTTGGAACTGCGGCGTGGGCCCGCCGAGCACGAGCGCGGCGCCGCTGTAGCTGCCGCCCGGAACGCCGGGCTCGATTGCGAAGTGGTAGTGGATGCGCCACAGAGCAACCGCCGCTTCGCCTTCGATCGAGGTCGACTCGAACAGACCGTCGAGGTCCTCGGCGCGCGCCGGGCGCCAGTCGCGCGCCTGCGGCGTCGACTGCACCGCGCGGCCTTCGCTGCCGACGACGCTGGGCGCAATGCACGCTGCGGGCAACGCCGCGAGAACCAGGAGCAGGGCGCTACTTCGCACGGGCGTCCTCCGCCGGCGCAGCGGCGCCGAGCGATCGCGCGCGCAGCGCGATCCACAGCTTGAGTTTGTCCTCGACGCGGATCATGCCGAGTTGGCTGGGCGGCTCGACGCCCCAGTCCTTCATCGCCACCTCGAGCTCGCCCTCGATGGCCACACGTTTGCTCGCGTCGACGCTGACGCGCACCGGGAACGCGACCTCGCGTTCGACGCCCTTGATCGCGAGTTTGCCGAGCGCGACCGCGGTGAGCTTTTGCGCGGCTGCATCGACCTGCGCGTCGCGCACGCCGGTCCATGTGAAGCGCAACTGCGGGTGGGCCTCGACCGCGAGTTGGTCGCGCATGCCGGCGTCGCGGTCCGCCATGCCGGTGTCGAGCGAGCGTGCGTCGACGCGCACCGCGCCCGAACAGAAGGCGGCCGGATTGGCGAGGTCGACCTCCAGCTCACCTTCCACCTTCTGCGTGACGCCGCTGAAGTCGTGGAGCGTGCTCTTGGCGTCGAAACCCACGCGCGAGAGGCTCGGCACGAGCGCCAGGCGCTGGCGGCCGGCGAACGAGAAGCTCTGCGACGGAAGCGAGAAAGAAAGGAAGGCGCGCTTGGGCTCGCCCGCGGGCGCCTGCGCTGCGTCCGTCGGGCTGGTCTGGGGCGCGGCCATGGAAGACGCGTCGGCTGTCGCGGGAGCGGAAGGTTGTGCAGGCGCCGCGGCGGGTGCGGATTCCGGCTCGTTCGAAGTTTCGGGTTGCGTTTCGCTCGGCGCCGTCGCGACTGCGTCGCTCAGCGGCGTCTGCGTTACGTCCGCAGCAGGCGTCGATGCGCGCGCACTGACCGCCGCAAAGGTGCGCTCGAGCCACACGAGCGCCGCCGCCTGCTCGGACTGCGTGCGTGCGACGTTCTGCGCCAGCGCATCGAGGCGAGCACCGAGCGCAGCCGCGTCGGACTGCGCGCGCGTCTCGAGCTTCGCCAGCGCGGCCTGCGCGGCTTGCGCGCGTTCCAGCGACGCGCCGTCGAGCGACGCGTGCAGTTGCTCGAGCTGCGGGCCCAGCGCCTGCGTGTAGGCGCCGAAGTCCTCGCGCAACTGCGTCAGGTCGGCGCGGAGCAGTTCGAGCGGATCGGGCCCGCGCTCGGCGGACGCCTGCTCTTCATCGTGCACGACGAGCGTGATGCGCTGCTTCACGACGGCCAGCGCCGCGAGCCCGCCCACGCCGAGGGCGACCAGCGCAACGACACCGACGCCAGAGAGGAATTTGCCTGCCATGGCGCCCAGTTAAGCAAGCGTCGGGCCACAACCCAGAACGCGCCGCCCCGCGGCGTCGCGGCGGCCCGCACGCGGCAGCACGTCGGCGCCGCTTGTAGAACTTGCCAGCGCTTGGCGTTTCGTCCATAACCAACGCGCGGAAAGAGCGGCGGAGCCCACCCGGGGCCTTGGCGGTCCGCGGCACGCGACGTGCTTCCACGCTTGGATTGAGCCACCCCAACCACAACCGCTGGCCGACGCTGTGGCGCGTGCTGCTGCTCGCACTGCCCACTCTGTGGCTGGGCTGGCTCGGCGCGAAGCTGCCCATCGACGTCGCCAACCGCGCCCTCAAGGCGCCGCGCACGCCGGAGGCGCAGGCGCTCGCCGCCCGCATCGAAGCCTTCGGGCGCGACGAAGAGCTGTTCGCGCTGTTCGAGGCGTTGCCGCTGGGAAGCGGACAGTTGCGTGAACCTGAGCGCGCCGCGCTCGCAGCGCTGCGGGCGGAGTTGGGTCAGCTCGACGGAGTGCGGCGCATCGCGCCTCGCCCCGCACCAGGGCGACACACGCGAGGGCTGGGCGCTCTCGCTCGACGCGCCGGGCGGCGATTGGACCGCGCTGGTCGAGTCGCTGCAGCAGCGCTTGCGCGACGGCGCGCCGCGCACGGTGCGCGTCTCGATCAGCGGCCTGCCGGCGGCCGAACTCGTGCTCGCGCGCGAGCTGCAGGCCGAACAGGCGCATGTCGTGCCGTGGGTCGCCGGCGTGCTCTGCGTGCTGCTTCTGGCGCTCTACCGGCACGTCGGGCTCGTGCTCGCGATCCTCGTTCCGCCGGTGTGCGCGATGCTGTGGATCGGCGGCCTGCAGGCCCTCGCCGGCCGCGAGTTGACGCCGGTCTCCGTGCTGCTGCCGCCGGTGATGCTCACCGTCGGCGTCGCGGCCGGCGTGCACTGGATCGAGGCCTACCTCGAGCGCCTCGGCGAGGGTATGGGCGCCACGCAGGCGGCTGCCGCGGCCGTGGACGAACTGCGCCAGCCGGCGTTGCTCGCCGCGCTCACGACGGTGATCGGCTTTCTCGCGCTCTCGTTCAACGCGATCCCCGCCGTCGCCGACTTCGGCGTGCTGGCCGCGCTAGGCGTTGCGCTGACGTACGCCTTCGCAGCGTTTGTCACGCCGACGCTGCTCGAGCTCCTCGCGCGCGAGCCGCGCTCCGCGTTGCGCAGCCGCGGCCGCGCGACCGAAGCGCTCGGCGCCCGCGTCGCTGACTTCCTCGTCGGCCACGCGGGAGCGATCCGCGCCGCCGCGCTGCTCCTCACGCTCGTCGGCCTCGCCCTGTGCACGCGCTTGGAGGTCGACAACGACCCGCTGCGCGTCCTGCCCGCCCATCACCCGTTCCGCACCGAGAGCGCGGCGGTGGCCGAAGCCTTCGGCGGCGCGGAGGTCTTCGACGTGCTCGCGCCGGCGAACTCGCCGCTCGCCGATCCGGTGCGCATGGGCCTGTTCGCGGCCGCGGTGTGCTCGCTCGACGGCGTCGCCGGCCCCGCGGGTCCGGCCTGGGTTTCCGCACGCGGCGACTGGCTGGCGCGTTTCGTGCTCGCGCCCAGCGGAAGTGCGCAGCGCGAGTCGCTGTTCCAAAGCGTCGAAGCTCGGGCGCGGGCCCTCGGCGCGGACTCGGCGCGTGTGACCGGCCTCGCGGTGCGGGTCGCGCGCGACTCCGGTCGCATGATCCGCGGCGCGCTCGGCGGAGCGCTGGCCGGCCTGGGTCTGCTCGGCGTCGTGTTCTGGATCGGCTTCCGCTCGCTGCGTTTTGCGCTGCTCGCGCTGGTTCCGAACGCGCTGCCGTGCATCGCGGTGAACGCCGCGCTCGCGGCCTGGGGCGCGCCGCTGTCGTTCGCCACGGCGATCATCAGCTCGACGATGCTCGGGCTGATCGTCGACGACACGATCCACCTGTTGCACCGCTTCCGCGAGCTGCGTGCAGCGAGGCTCGAGCCGCTCGCCGCGATCGAGGCGGTGTACCAACACGGCGGTCGCGCGATCGTGATCACCTCGCTCACGCTGGCCGCTGGATTCGGCGCCGGCGCGGTGGGAAGGCTGACGACGAGCGTGGAGTTCAGCGTGCTCGCGGCGCTGACGATCGTGACCGCGTTCTTCGCCGACCTCGTTCTCCTGCCGGCGCTGCTCGTCCGCACGCGGACCGAGCCGCAGCCGAGCGCGCGCTTGGAGGCGCAAGCCCTGTGATCGTCGAAGACGACGGACTGTTCGCTCAGGTGGTGGTCGTCGGCGCGGGCCCCGCCGGCGCAGCCTTGGCGCTGGAGCTGGCGCGCGACGGAGTCGACGTGCTCGTGCTCGACAGCCAGCGCTTTCCGCGCTTCAAACCCTGCGGCGAGTTCATGAGCCCGCAGTGCGCTCCGCTGCTCGAACGCCTGGGCGCAGCGGGCGCGCTGCGCGGAGCGGGAGCGCAAGAAGTGCGCGGCATGCAGCTGGCGAGCTACGGCCGCAGCGCCCGCGGGCGTTTCGTCGACATCGGACGCGCGCGCGCGCCGGTGGAGTACGGCTGGGCGCTGCGGCGCGAGGTGTTCGACGCGACGTTGCTCGACCAGGCGCGGTGCGCTGGAGCGCGGGTGCTCGAGGGCTGGCGTGTGCGCACGTTGCTGCGCTCGCCCAGCGGCAGAATCCTCGGCGTGGAAGCGCGCGACGCACAGGGCCGCAGCCGCTGCGTGCGAGCGAACTGGACCGTCGGCGCCGACGGACTCCACTCGCGCGTCGCAGCGGAGCTCGGCGTGCAGCGCGAAACGCCGCAGCTGCGCCGCATCGCGCTCACCACGCGCTACCGCGGCGTCGCGCACGACGGCTTCGCACAGGCGCACTTCTTCGACGAGGGCTACTTCGCCTTGGCGCCCGTCGACGCCGGCCTGGTCAGCGTCAACCTGGTGCTGTGGAAGAGCGCCTTCGAACGCGCCGACCTGCCGCGCGACGAAGCCTTCGAACACTGGCTAGCACGCACGCCGGCGGTGCGCGAACAGCTCGCGGGTGGCGAACGCGTCGATCCGCTGCGCGGCATCGGACCGCTCGCGCGCAGCACGACGCGCCAGACCTTCGACGGTGCGGCGCTCGTCGGCGACGCGTGCGGCTACGTCGATCCGGTCACCGGCGAGGGCACGTACTTCGCCTTGCAGGGCGCCGCGCTGCTCGCGCCGACGCTGCGCGACGCGCTCGGCGCCGACCGAACCGACGCGGAGGCCCTGGCCCCCTACCTCAGCGGCCGCTCGCGCGAGATCGCGCCGCGGGCCCGACTGTGCGGTTGGCTCGTGCACGCGCTCGCGCGGCCGAGCATCGCCCGCGGCGTGTTCCGCCTGCTCGAGTCGCGCCGCGGATTGGCGGACCTCGCCGTTTCGCTCACGGGCGACTACGCGCCGCCGCGCGAGTTGCTGCGGCCCCAGGTGTGGCGCGCGGCGTGGCGCGGAGGTGCGAATTGAAGCTCACCTCGCGCTGTGCGGCCTGTTGGCCGCTCTTGCCGCTGGCCCTCGCCCTGGCAGGCGCGTTGCCACGCGCTTCGCTCGAGCTCGAGCGCGCGCCGAGTCCGCCCACAAGCGCCGCCCGCGCCTACGAGCCGCCGCCGCTGTTCCTCGCCGGCGCGCACGGCGACGGCAGCGACGTCGACTTGCGCGTGTTGAGCAGCAGTAGCCGCGCGCGGCTCACGCTCGACGGAGAGCGCCAGCTCGAATACCAGGTCAGCGGGAGCGCGCAGCTCCTGGCGGACGACTCGCTCGCCAGCGTCGAGCTCGAACTGAGCCCGGCAGCCGACGCGTCGGCCGTGCAGCGCAAGTTGCGTCTCGAACTGCGCGCAGCGCCGGGCGCCAGCTCGCCGATCCCTGGCCAGCACGTGTCGCACTGCAGCGCGCGGCTGTTCTCCGACGGAGAATCCGCGGAGCTCACGCTGCTGGCCGCTTGGATGCGCCTGCCGCTCAGCCGCGTGCGCGCCCAGCTGGTCAGCGAGCCCAGCCTGGAGCTCGACACCCTCGCCCTGCGTCCGGCCCCCGAGCGCGCACCTTGGGACGGCGCGCCGCGCGGCGTGCTGTCGCTCGAACTGGAGTGGAGCAGCGCTCCTCGCAACCGATGAACACCCTGCCCGCACCGCCCGCTTTTGGCTTCGCCCGTCGCGTCGGCGCGCTGTTCGCACTGGTCGCGTGCGTGCTCGTGCTGCTCTCGGTCTACGTGCGCCGCGAAGTCGACTCGATGCACCGCTCGCTCGAGCGTCTCGCGGAAGAGCAGCGCGAAACCGACTCGGCGATGTACCTGCTGCACCACGTGCGCATGCTCGACCTGCACTACCGCAAGCTCCGCAGCGAAGCGTGGAAGGAGGACTCTTCGCAGATCGAAGAGCTGCGCTTCCACTGCGACCAGGCGCTGCAGACGCTCGCTTCGCTCGCCCACGGCCCGGAGGGCGAAGCCCCCTCGGAGCCCGGCCACGCCCGGGACGAGGCGCGGCTGCACGCCGAGCTCGACCGCGAACTCCAAGCGCTCCAGCTGCACCTGAACGGCCCGCCCGAGGCCGCGTCGGTCGCGGCCGACGTCAACGAGCTGATGCGTCTGTCGGAGGTGCTCAACGACGAGGTGCACGCCGAAGAGGCGCGCGCGAGCACGCAGCTGTCCGCCGACGCGGACTGTGTGCGTTCGGCGGTGTTCTGGAGCGCGCTGCTCGCGCTCGTCGCGCTGAGCGCCGCGCTTTGTCTGGTGCACCGTTCCGTCGTGCGTCCCGTGCTCGCGCTGCGCGCCGCCGCGCGTCGCATCGCCGCCGGTGACTTGACCCAGCGCGTGCCGCTGCAGCGCCGCGACGAAGTCGGCGAACTCGCAGCGGACTTCAACCGCATGGCGGGCCAACTGGCGGACATGCACGCCGATCTCGAGCGGCGCGTCGAAGAGCGCACGCGCGAGTTCCTGCGCGCCGCGCGGCTCGCCGGACTTGGAACCATGGCGGCGGGCGTGGCGCACGAGATCAACAATCCGCTGGCCTCGATCGCTTCCTGCGCCGAGGGACTCGGGCGCCGCCTCGCGAACGGCCAGGCGGATGCGGCCGAACAACGCGAGTACCTGGAGATCATCGCCAAGGAGGCCTACCGCGCCCACGAGATCACCTCACGCCTGCTCGAATTCGCCCGCTCGGAGCCGGGCCCCGTGGTGGCCTTCGGCGCCCAGGAACTCACGCGCGACCTCGACGTGCTGCTGCGCCACCGCCTGCGCGAGCGTGGGCTCAAGCTCGAGTTCGAGTTCGATCCCACGCTCGGCCTGCTCACCGGCCGCCCCGGAGAGATCAAGCAAGTGCTGCTCAACCTGCTGCACAACGCGATCGACGCCAGTCCGCAGAACGGCCGCATCGCGTTGCGCTGTCGCCGCGACGGCGAACAACTCGTCTTCGAAGTCGAAGACAGCGGCCCCGGCCTGCCGCCGCAGGTCGCCGAACGCGCCTTCGATCCCTTCTTCACCACCAAACCGCCGGGCAAGGGCACCGGTTTGGGCCTGTCGATCGTCGAGCGCATCGTCAGTTCGCAGCGCGGCCGCGTCGAAGCGCTCGACACCGGCCACGGTGCGCTGTTCCGCGTCAGTCTCCCCGCCCCCGCGGAGGTCGCCGCATGAAGCCGCGCATCCTGTTCGTCGACGACGACGAGTCGTTGCGTCGCGTGCTGTCGCGCGAGTTGACGCACTTGCAGTTCGAAGTCAGCGCCTTCGCGAGCGCGGACGGCGTGCTCGAGGACGTGCGCCAACGCCCGCCGGAGGCGGCGCTGATCGACCGCAAGCTGCCCGGCGTCGGCGGCCTCGAACTGCTGCGCCAACTGCGCGGCGTCGACGAGCACCTCCAGGCCGTTGTGCTCACCGGGCACGGCGCCGTGGCCGACGCGGTCGAAGCGATGAAGCTCGGCGCGCACGACTTCCTCACCAAGCCGGTGCAGCTCGACGTGCTCGAACAAGCGCTGCGCCGCGCGATCGAGAAGCGTGCGCTGCTCGACGACGTGGCGCGCCTCAAGCGCGCGGCCGAACCGACGCCGAGCGCGTCGAAGCTCACCGGCGACGGTCCGGCGATGTCGCGCCTGCGGCGCGAAGTGCAGCGTGTCGCGGCGAGCACCAGCAACGTGCTGATCCAGGGTGAAAACGGCGTCGGCAAGGAACTGACGGCGCGCGAGATCCATGCCCTGGGTCCGCGCGCCTCGGCGCCGTTCGTCGTGGTCAACTGCGGCGCGATTCCGGTCACGTTGATCGAGAGCGAGCTGTTCGGCCACGAACGCGGCGCGTTCAGCGGCGCCGACCGGCGGCGCATGGGTCTGTTCGAGGCGGCGCACGGCGGAACCCTGTTCCTCGACGAGATCGGCGAACTGCCGCGGAGCGTGCAGCCCGCGCTCCTGCGCGCGCTGCAGTTCGGCGAAGTTCGTCCGGTCGGCTCCGAACGCACGCGCTCGGTCGACGTGCGCGTGCTCGCCGCTACGCACCGCGACCTGCGCGCCGCCTGCGCCGCGGGCGAGTTCCGCGAGGACCTGTACTACCGCGTGTCGACCTTGGTGCTTGAGGCGCCGCCGCTGCGCGCGCGGCGCGAGGACATCGCCGCGCTCGCCAGCACGATCCTCTCGCGCGCCGCGGCGCGCGCCGGCCGGCGCATGAGCCTCACGCCCTCGGCCGTGGAGGTGCTCGAACAACACGACTGGCCCGGCAACGTGCGAGAACTCGAGAACGTGATCGAGCGTGTCGTCGTGATGGGCGATGGCTAGTCGGTGGATGCGCCCGAGCTGGAGCGCTTCCTCCAGCGCCGCGGCGGGAGTGCGCGCGGTGAATTGCCTTCGCTGCAGCTCGAGACGCTCGAGCGCATGGCGCTGGTCGCGGCGATGTCGCGCTTTCGAGGCGACAAGAAGGCCGCGGCGGCGGAGCTCGGCGTGGCGATCAAGACGCTCTACAACATGCTCGACCGCTACGGCATGCGCGACGAGGTCTGGAAGCGCGCCGAGGCTTAGCGCGCGGGCGCGTCAGAGGTTGCCCAGCGTGATCGCGCCCGTCGGGCAGTTGCGCGCACAGGCGTGGTCGCGCGTGCACTCGTAATTGCGCGGCTTGCGCACGCTGGCGCGCTCGGGGCCGGCGACGAAGGCGTCGGTCTCGCACACGGCTTCGCACATGCCGCAGCCGATGCAGGCCGCAGGGTCGATGCGCACGTTGACGTAGTCGCGGGCGACCACCGGGCAGGCGAGCTCGTCCGCAGGGTCGCAACGCACGAGGTCGCGCGTCGCCGCGTGGGACGTCAGGACACGCAGCGCTTCCTCCTCGCCGCGCCGCACGATGTCGGGCACGTCGTTGAAGTCGAAGCGCGAGAGGTGCGCGACCTTGGGCTGCAAGAGCGCGGTGCGGTAGTCGACGTGCATGTGCAGCGCCTGTTCGACCAGCACGTCCTGCGCGATCTCGAACGCGCGCAGCATCGTGTTGAGCACGCGGTTCTTGTACGAGGGCGGCTTGAAGTGCGCCTTGACCGACAGGTCGACGGCGATGATCACGTCGGGCGAGAGCGTTTTGGCGAAGCGCAGCGGCACGGAGTCGACGATTCCGCCGTCCATGTAGCTGTAGCCGTCCTTTTCGAAGGGCTCGAAGATGCCCGGCAGCGCGCACGAGCTGTACACCGCGTCGACCAGCGACAGATCGTCGAAGCCGCGCACGCCCCAAAACACCGCGCCGGCCGTCTCGAGGCGCACGGCGTTGCAGTAGAACGGCGTGGCGAGCTCGCGGAACGACTTGCGCGGCAGGATCTCCTCGAGGCGCTGGCGGAAGCGCTCGCCCTGGAACAGGCTCGGCGCGCGCACGCCCTGGAGCAGGAATTTCAGCGTGTTGAGGCGGAAGTAGTCGCCCTTGTGCAGCTCGCCGATCAGGCCTTCGATCTCCTCGATCGAACGGCCCCCGGCCGTCGCGGCGCCGATCAGCGAGCCGATGCTCGTGCCGACGATGGCGTCCGCCGTCAGCCCCAGCTTGCGCATCGCCCGCAGCACACCGATGTGGGCCATGCCGCGCATCCCGCCGCCCCCCAGCACCAGCACGATGCGGGGCCGGCGTCCGCCGTTGTGGCTGGTGTGCGAGAGCGGGTCGTGGCGGGCCTTCAACGTCGGAGAGCGCGCGTGCGCGTCCGACCTGGATCGACCGCGCACCGGCCGCGCTTGACGTCCCGCAAGACGCTAGTCCCACGGATCGAACAGGCGCGAGCGCTTCTTGAAGCTTGAGTCGAACGCTGCCGATCACGAGGCTGTGCCCCCATGGCTCGCCCTACAAGTTGGAAGGCTCTCGGCCAGACGTCGACCGCGGACTTGAAGCGCCTGGCGGACGAACAGCTGACGCGCTTCGTGCGCGAAGAGCTCTACCCGTTCTCGCGCCACTACCGACGTGTGTTCGACGAAGCTGGCGTCGATCCGCGCAAGTTCAACGGCGTCGCGGATCTCGCACGGCTGCCGTTCACGACCAAACAGGACCTGTTGCGCGCGCAGACGACGCCGGAGAACCGCTACGACTTCGTCCTGCGCCCTTCCCCAGAGCTGATCAAGCAGCACTGGCCTTTCGCACGCAAACTGGCGCTCGTGCTCGGCGGCGCCGGCGCGCGCGAGGCGCTGCGCTACCGCTACACGCCGAACTTCCTGACCTTCACCACCGGGCGCTCCAGCGAGCCGGTCGGCTTCGCCTACACGCCGCACGATCTCGACGTGCTCTCCGAGGCGATCGCGCGCATGTTCGACGTCGTGCAGGTGACGGCGACCGACGAACGCATCGTCAATCTGTTCCCCTTCGCGCCGCACTTGGCGTTCTGGGCCGTCACGCTCGGCGGCTTCAAGACCGGCCGACTCGTCGTGCCTTCCGGCGGCGGCAAAGTGATGGGGACCGACGGCAGCCTGCGCTTGTTCGAGCGCCTCAATCCGACGGCGATCGTCGGAACGCCCGGCTTCACCTACCACCTGCTGCGGCGCGGCAACGAGCTCGGCACGAGCTTCCAGAACGTGCGCACGGTCGTGCTCGGCGCCGAGAAAACTCCGCCGGGGCTCAAGGACAAGATGCTCGAGTGCCTGCGCGCGGGTGGCGCTGGCAAGGTGCGCATCGTCGGCACGTACGGCTTCACCGAAGCGCGCATGGCCTGGGCCGAGTGCCCCACCGACGACAACAGCTCGAGCGGTTACCACGTCTATCCCGACCTGGGCGTGTTCGAGGTCGTCGACCCCAAGACCGGCGCCGTGTTGCCCGACGGTGAGACCGGCGAGCTGGTCTACAGCACGATTTCCGGCCACGGAACGTGCGTGATGCGCTACCGCACCGGCGACATGTGCGTCGGCGGGATCCAGTGGGGCGTGTGCCCGCACTGCGGCCGCACGCTGCCGCGCATCGCTTCCGAGCTGCGCCGCGTGAGCGAGACGCACGCGCTCAACCTGACCAAGATCAAGGGCACGCTCGTCGACCTGTCGGCCATGGGACAGACGCTCGCAGAGATGCGCGAAGTCGAGGAGTGGCAAGTCGTGCTCTCCAAACGCAACGACGACCCGTTCGAAGTCGACCAGCTCGAGGTGCGCGTGGCGCCGCGCAAGGACGCGGATCGCGAGCGAATCGCAGAACAGATCTCGACGCGTTTGCACACCGCCACCGAGGTCGCGCCCAACAAGGTCACGCTGCTCGAGCTCGACGAGCTGCTCAAACTGCTGGGCATGGAGACGGCGATGAAGGAGCAGCGCTACGTCGATCGGAGACCGAAGTAATCCATGCCGCGCGCGTTGGCGAAAGAGATCGTGATCGCGGCTGGCCTGCGCACGGCGCAGACCAAGGCCGGCGGCCAGTTTCGGCGCGAAGACGCGGGCCGACTGGGCGCCGCCGTCACGCGCGAATTGCTCGCGCGCACCGGCGTCGACGCCGCACAGCTCGACGAAATGATCTTCGGCTGCGTCGGGCAGCCGCAGAACCAGGTCAATGTCGCGCGCGTGATCGCCATCCGCGCCGGCGTGCCGCAGCGTGTTCCCGCGCACACCGTCGGACGCAACTGCGCGAGCGGAATGCAGGCGCTGACGAGCGCGGTCGTGCAGATCGAAGCCGGGCGCGGCGAGCTGTTCCTGTGCGGCGGCGTCGAAGTCATGAGCGCGTATCCGCTCACCTACGGTCCGGAGATGACCGCGCTGTTCGAGCAGCTCTCCAGGGCGCGCACGTTGCCCGCGCGCCTCGCGGCGCTCGCGAGCTTCCGGCCCTGGCACCTGAAGCCGCGCGTGGCGTTGCTCGAAGGCCTGACCGACCCGACGTGCGGCCTGATCATGGGTCGCACGGCGGAGTTGCTCGCCCGCGATTGGTCGATCACGCGCGAACAAGGCGACGCTCTCGCCCTCGAGAGCCACTCGCGAGCCGAACGCGCGCGGGCGAACGGACGTTTCGCGCGCGAGATCGCGCCGGTGATGCCGCTGGGCGCCCGCGACGGCGCGCAGAGCGTGCTGGCCGACGACGGGATCCGCGAGGGTCAGTCGCTGGAGGCGCTCGCCAAGCTCAAGCCGTACTTCGAGAAGCCCGACGGCGTCGTCACGGTCGGGAACTCGTCGCAGCTCACCGACGGCGCGTGCGCGCTGCTCGTCACGACCGCCGAGCGTGCGCGCGCGCTCGGCCTCGCGCCGCTCGCCCGTGTGCGCAGCTTCGCCTGGGCCGGTTGCGAGCCCGCGCGCATGGGCCTGGGTCCGGTCTACGCCAGCGCCGCGGCGCTCGACGACGCGGGCTGCGAGCTCGAGGATCTCGGCGCCATCGAACTCAACGAGGCTTTCGCGCACCAGGTGCTGGCCTGCGCGCGCGCCTTCGACAGCGCGCAGTTCGCGGCGCGCGAGCTGGGCCGCGGCCGCGCGCTCGGCGCGCTCGACCTCGCACGCACCAACATCAACGGCGGCGCGATCGCGCTCGGCCATCCGGTCGGTTGCACCGGGGCGCGGCTCGTGCTCACGCTCGCGCACCAGCTGCGCGAGTCGAACGCCGAGTTGGGCCTCGCGACGCTGTGCATCGGCGGCGGTCAAGGCGGCGCCGTCGTGCTCGAGAGGTGCGGCGCATGAGCGCACTCGACCTCGCGCTGCTCGATTCGATGCCCATGCCCGAAGGCGCGCCGGGGCCCGGCGGCTGCGTGCGCATCGAGCGCCCTGAACCGGGCCTCGCCGTGCTCGTGATCGATCCGCCGCACCGCAAGCTCGCCGTGTTCGACCGGCCGTTGATGCGCGATCTCGCGGCGGCGTTCGACGAACTCTCGCGCGACCGTGCGCTCAAGGCGCTGGTGCTGACCGGCAAGTCCCCCACGGCCTTCGTCGCCGGCGCGGACATCGATGTCATCGAAGCCATCGACGACGCCACGCGCGCGAGCGCGTTGGCGCGCTTTGGGCAGCAGCTCTTCCAGCGCCTCGCGGACCTCCCGCTGTTCAAGGTTGCGGCCGTCGGCGGTCCCGTGCCGGGCGGCGCCTTCGAGCTTTCGCTGTGCTGCAACCGCATCGTGCTCGCCGAGCATCCCTCGTCGCGCATCGGCTTGCCCGAAACGCAGCTGGGCATCCTGCCGGGTTGGGGCGGTTGCCAACGCCTTCCGCGGCGCGTCGGCGTGCCCGTCGCACTCGAAACGATCCTCACCGGCAAACTCTACGTCGCACGCCAAGCGCTCAAGCTCGGCCTCGTCGATCGCCTCGCCGCGCCCGAGAACCTCGTGCGCATCGCCTGCGACCTCGCGCTCGGCCGCACACGCTGCCCCGCGCGCGAACGCGGTCTGTGGAGCGTGCTCGTCGACCGCAATCCGCTGGCGCGCGCCTTCATCACGAACGCCGCACGCAAGGACGTCCTGAAGAAGACGCGCGGCCGCTATCCCGCGCCGCTGGCGGCGTTGGAACTCGCCGCAGCAGCTCCGTCGACCTCGCTGGAACAAGGCCTGGAACGTGAGGCGCAAGCGCTCGGTCGGCTGGCCGTCAGCCCCGAGTGCAAGAGCTTGATCTCCATCTTTCGCGGCAGCGAAGAGGCGAAAAAGCTCGGGCGCTTGCCGGGGGGCGCCGAGGCCCGCGCCATCGAACGCGCTGGCGTTGTCGGCGGCGGCGTGATGGGCGGAGCGATCGCGAGTTTGCTGGCCGAGAAGGGCGTCGATGCGCGGCTGTGCGACCTGGCGCGCAAGGCCGTCGACAGCGCGCTCGTCGAACACGCGCGGACCATCGACGGCGCCTTGCGCAAGCGCCGTTTCGAAGCGCACGAAGCGCGCGCGGCGCTCGACCGGCTCGAGGGCGCGACCACGCTCGAGGGCTTCGCGCGCTGCGGCCTGGTGATCGAAGCGGTCGCCGAAAAACTCGAGATCAAACGCAGCGTCTTCGCCACGCTCGCTGCTTCGCTCGCGCCCGACGCGATCCTCGCCACCAACACCTCGTCGCTGTCGGTCGACGCGATCGCCGCAGGCGTTGCGCATCCCGAGCGCATCGTCGGGATGCACTTCTTCAACCCGGTGCGCCTGATGCCGCTGGTCGAGATCGTGCGCGGCTCGCACACCAACGATGAGACGGTCGCCGCGACGGCGCGGCTCGCTCTGCGCCTTGGGAAGACGCCCGTCGTCGTGCGCGACGTCGCCGGATTCCTCGTCAACCGCGTGCTCGGGCCGTACCTCGACGAGGCCGTGCGCCTGTACGAAAGCGGCGTCGCCCCGGCGCAGATCGAACGTGCCGCGCTCGACTTCGGCTTGCCCATGGGCCCGCTCGAACTGCTCGACGAAGTTGGCCTCGACGTCGCCGCGCACGCCGCGCAGTCGCTCGAGGCCGCCTACGGAGAGCGCATGAAGTCCAGCCGCCTGGTGGCGAAACTCGTCGCCTGCGGCCTCAAGGGCAAGAAGTCCGGCGCAGGCTTCTTCCAGTACGAGCCCGATCCGCGCGGCGGACGGCCGCGCAAGGGCGAGTTCAATCCGCGCGTGACCGAAGCCGCGCGGCCGCACGCCGCGAGCACCTTGCGCAGCGAAGACGTGCGCGAACGCCTCGCGTTGGCTCTCGTGAACGAAGCCGCGCTGTGCCTCGAGGAGCGTGTGGTCGAGAGCGAACGCGAACTCGACCTCGCCACCGTGTTCGGCATGGGCTTCCCGCCCTTCTACGGCGGCGCGCTGCGCTACGTGCGTTCGCGCGGCGCACGCAACGTCGTCGACGCGCTCGAGCGCTGTTCGGCTGCGGCCGACGTCACCGCGCGCGACGGCGCCCGCGAGCGCTTCAAGCCCTGCGCGCTGCTGGTCGAACGCGCGCGCTGAGCGCGACGCTCAACCCTTCACTTCGCGCAGCTTGGCGCGTTCGCGCAGGCTCGGCAACGCGCGCGGCGAGCTTGGCTCGAACAAGTCGTGCGCGGAGTCCGCTTCCAGGCGCGCCCGACGCTCGAGCGCGGAGGAACGCAGCAGCGCTACAAGCAGTCCGAGCAACGCGCCGAGCAGCGCGCCGCCGCCGATCCACTTGCGCGGGTCAGGCTTGTAGGGATGCTTGGGGCGCGAGGCGGGATCGACGGTGCGGAATGCGACGTGCGGGCTCACCTTGGCGAGCATCACGCGTTCCATTTCGTGTTCGAGCAGCGCGTTGAGGGACTGCTGGATCGCAGCGGAGCGCGTCGCGGCCAGCTCCGCCTTCAAGTGCTCGACGCGTCGTTGCGCTTCATCGAGCGCCTCCGTGCGCAGCGCGGACTCGAGGTCCTCGACGAGCTGCGCGGCCCAACCCGCGGCGAGCTCGGGATCGCGCCAGGTGACCGACACGGTGACCTGACCGCTGTACGCGTCGCTCTCGATCGCGAGCACGTCCTCCGTGAAGACCTCCAGCGCGTCGCGCACGTCGGGCGCCTCCTCCGAATCGCCGGCGCGCCAGCGCTGCGCGGCCGCATCCCACTCATCGGCGAGCAGCACCGGAACCAGCTCGTGGCGCTCGAGGAACTGCTGGGCGAAACGCTCCGAGCGCAAGGTCGCCAGCGGCACGTGCGCCGCCGAGAACAGGCGCAGCCGCTCGGGCGCAGCCGCGCCGCCGGAACTGGGCTGCGCGAGGGCCGGCGGATCGCTGAGCAACACAACGCGCGAGCGGTACCAGGCGGGTTGGTACGACCAGTACAGCGCCGCCAGCGCGCCGAAGAGCAACGCGAACGACGCGATCCACGCTTTCGCGGCCCACACCGAGTCCCACAGAGCCCAGAACTGGTCCGCGCTGGCGGCTTCGGGCGCCTCGTGCGCGGGCAGCGGATCGTCGTGGCGGCTCATCGGTGAGAGTGCGGAGGGGGCGGGCGCTCCGCGGCCGCGGGGGCGACTCGGCGCGCAGCGAGAGCCGACGCACCGACCTCCCGCACGGCAGGGGCAGCGCGCGGACCGATCGAACGCGCATTTGCAGTCTACGACGTTCGGACGACGCGCGCGGAGCGTGCCTGCGCCCGAACGCCCGAAATCCTCAGCGCAGCGCTTGCTCGAGCGCGGTCGCTCGATCGGTTTGCTCGTCGCGGTGCTTGACGATCAACGCGCAGGCGACCGACAGCCCGCGCTCGGCGGCCCACGTGTCGGAACTTCCTTCGCGTTGGACCGCGCGCGAGCCGGGCACGACCACGGCGCGCTGAGGGATCTCGAGCGGTTGCTCGCGGCTGCCGCGCAACTCGCGGCGCTCGACGAGGTCGAACACCGGCGTGCTGGCCGAGAGCACGACGCCGCTCGCCAGCACCGCGCCGCGCCGCACGAGCACGCCCTCGTACACGCCGCAGTTGCCGCCGATGAACACGTCGTCTTCCACGATCACCGGGCGCGCGCCGGCGGGCTCGAGCACGCCGCCGATCTGCGCCGCCGCCGAAACGTGCACGCGCTTGCCGATCTGCGCGCACGAGCCGATCAGCGCGTGGCTGTCGACCATCGCACCTTCGTCGACAAACGCTCCGACGTTGACGTAGGCGGGCGGCATGACGATCACGCCTTTGCCCAGGTGCGCGCCGCGGCGGATCGCGGTGCCGCCGGGGACGATGCGCACGCCGTCGGCCACATCCCACTGCTGCGCGCCGAGCCCGGCTTTGTCCACGAACGAGAACTGACCGTGCGCCGGATCCCCCACCACGGTGCGCACGAGTCCGGCTTCGCGGAAGCACTGGAGGATCTCCTCCTTGACCCAGGCGTTCACACGCCACGCGCCATCCGCGCCGCGTTCGGCGACACGCACTTCACCGGACTCCAGCGCGCGCAGAAGCGCTTGACCACGCAGGCGCTCGGTCATTGCGCAGCCTCCGGCGTCGCGAGCAGCTCGATCGCGGTCGCGGCGTAATCGTGCACCGCCTGCTCGAACGAACGCTTGGAAACGCACTCGTGGTCGGTGTGTGCGTCGAGGATTCGGCCGGGACCGTAGAGCAGCGGCTTGCCCCAGCGCTGCAGGTGCGGAGCGTCGGTGCCGAAGGCCACCGCGAGCGCCTCGTGCCCACGCGGAACGTGGAATTCGATCGGTCCGTAGCTCTTGTACGGCCGCGCGAGCTCGACGTGCGCGCTCAACGCCGCGCGCAGCTTCGCTTCCGTGACCGCGGGCGCCTCCACGGCGCGCAGGAGCAAGCTCGCGCTCGCCCGATCGGCGACGACGTTCGCTGCGACGCCGCCGCGGATCTCGCCGATGTTGAGCGTCCCCGGGCCCAGCAGCGGATGGCGGCCCCAGTCCTGCGCGAGCAACTTCTCGAGCACGTGCACGAGTTCGTGGATCGCGCTCGGCCCCACGTTCTGCGAGCTGTGCCCGGCGACGCCGTGCGCGTGCAGCTCGCACTTGTAGACGCCCTTGTGCGCGCCGGCGAAGCGGTTGCCCGTCGGCTCACCGACGATCGTGAAGCGCGGTCGCCACGGCTCGGCAAGACGCTCGTTAGCGAGCGCGGCGCCCGCGGAGTCGGTCTCTTCGCCGCACGTGAACAGAAAGCCGACCCGCGACTCGCCGTCCGCGAGCAGGCGCTTGGCGGCTTCGATCATCGCCAGCGCCGGCCCCTTCGCGTCGCAAGAGCCGCGGCCGCGCACTTCGTCGCGAGTCTCGCTCGGCCCGAACCAGGGCGGAACGGTGTCGAGGTGCGTGCAGAACACGACGCTCGGCGCGGTGTCGGTCCGCGCGAGGACGTTGAAGCGGCCGGGCGCCAAGTCTTGGCGTTCGACGCCGAAGCCGAGCGACGCGAGCTCGCGCGCGAGCGCCTCGGCGTAGTCGTGCTCGGCGCCGGTGACCGACGGAATCGCGATCCAGTCCTGCAGCTTGTCGAACACGGTCGTCATGCGAGCGCTCCGTTCAGTTCGGTGCGCAGCACACGCGCCAGGCGTTCGTACTGCTCGCGGCGGTTGTAGAGCTGCGCCGAAAGCCGGATCAGACGGCGCGGCGGCGCGGGCCAAGGGAACACCGGGATCTCGATGCCATGGCGCTCGTAGAGCGCGACGTGCAACGGATCGAGGCCGAGCGGTTCGCTCGCCGGGCCCGTGCGGTCGGGCAGCGGCAACGCGGCGAGGCAGCCGATCATCGACTCGGGCGCGGGAAGCGCGACGCCCAGCGCAGCGCACAGGTGCTCGCGCGCCCACAGCGCAAGCTGTCGGTTGCGGCGGCGAATCTCGTCCCAACCGCCGGGCACGAGTTGCGCGAGGTGCTCGAGCGCCTCGGGAATCACGAGCCACGGTGTGGGATCGTGCGTGCCCGGCCAGTCGGCTTCGAGCCGGAAGAACGAGCGGTCCGTGCGGCGCGAGTTGGCGCCGTGGCTGATCGCGAGCGGCCGGATCTGCGGCTGCAAGTCGCGGCGCACGTACAAGAGCGCCGAGCCCTTGGGCGTGCACATCCACTTGTGGCAGTTGCCCGTGTAGTACGCCGCGCCGAGCGCCTCGAGCGAAAGCGCGACGTGACCGGGGCCGTGCGCGCCGTCGACGAGCGTTTCGACGCCGCGCTCGCGCGCCGCGCGCACTAGGCGCTCGATCGGCAGCACCAGGCCCGTGGGGCTCGTGATGTGGTCGACGACGAGCAGCTTCGTGCGCGCCGTGATGGCCGCGAGCGCACGCTCGAGCACCACGTCGGGGCTGGCGATGGGAAACGGCAGCGCGAGCGCGACCACGCGCGCGCCGCAGGCGTGCGCGACGAAGTCGACCGCGTTGCGCGTCGCGTTGTACTCCTGGTCCGTGACCACGATCTCGTCGCCCGCTTCGAAGCGCAGCGAGCGCAGCACCGTGTTGATGCCCGCCGTGGCGTTGGGCACGAAGGCGAGGTCATCGCTCGGTGCGCCGACGAAGCGCGCCAGCGCCTCGCGCGCGCGGTCGAGGTGCTGTTCGAGCTCGCGGTGCAGGAACTGCACCGGCTCGCGCTCGATGCGCCGTTGCCAGCGCGCCTGCGCCTCGAGCACCGCCGTCGGACAGGCGCCGAACGAACCGTGGTTGAGGTAGTCGACCGCGGCGTCGAGTCCCCAGTGAACGGCGAGCTCCGAACCACCGCAGGCTCGAGACTCGCGGACCATCGCTTGCTTCATTCCCCCGCCTCCATGTTCCAGGCGCAGAGAGTAGCGAGCGCTCACATGAAGTTGCGCGTGTGCAGCGCACTGAGCGCTTCGGCGCGCTCGGCTTCGAAGCCCAAGAGGCGCAGGCGGTTGCGCCGTCCCGCGTGCATCTGGCGCACGAGCTCGACCACGGCCTGGTGGCCGCGTGCGATGTCCGCGGGCTCGAAACCGCCCGCTGCGAGCACGATCAGCGCGTCGAACACCTCGGCGTTGAGCCCGGCCGTTCCGCGCAGCGCGTCGTGGCGGCGTTCGATCGCCGCGGCCAGACGCGGCGCGAGCGACGCGTCTTCGCGCGACTGCCGCGCGAGGTGCGCGACGCCGAAGGCCACGTGGCGCGCCTCGTCCTGCGCGGTGAGTTTCATGACCGCGCGCGTGCAGGCGTCGCGGGCGTGCTCATGAAGGAACCAGAGCAGATTCACGAACGAGCCTTCGCCCAGCACCGACAGCAAGAGCGAGGCGAGCGCGAAGTCGGGCTCGTCGATCAGCGTCTTCAGCGAAGCCTGGCCACCGGCGGTCGAAAGTCCCAGCTGGCTGCGGCGCAGCGTCGCGCGGCGCGTGAAGACCTCGATGTGGCGCGCTTCGTCCGCAGCCTGGATCGCGAGCAGTTGCTGCACCTCGCGGAAGTGCGGGTGCACGCTGGCCGCGAAACGCGCCGGCACGATGAGCGCCGCGGTTTCGTTCTCGATCAGGTACGTGAGCACCGTGACGAGCGCGTCCTCGAGTTCCTCGGAGTGTTCCTGCGGCGCGTTCCACGGAACCGCCGTCGCCGGGTCCCACTGCGAGGCGAGCGCCTGGCGGTACAACGCGCCGAGGTCATCGGCCCACAACTCGAGCTTGCTCGCGTGCGCGAAGTCGAACTCCGGCGCGCCAGCTTCGACGGCGGCGCCGCGCGCGGCGAGGCCCCAGCGCTGCGGCGGATGCTCCACGACATGCTCCGGCCCCGCACCGGCGCCCGTGCGCTCGACGCCGCGCCAACGCGCGCCGTGAGCGGCGCCCGGCGTGAGGCGAAGCACATATGCGGCCCCGACGGGCGCGAACTCCACCTCGTGGCCCTCCGAGCGCGCCCACGCGGCCGCGTGGATGCCGAGCTCCGCCGCGCTGCCGCGCAGTTCGAGCTGTTCACCGGGCGCGAGGCGCACGAGCGCACGCTTGACGAGCACGTGGGCCCCGCTGTCGAAGCCGAGCTCACCCAGCTCAAGAGACGTGCTCGCGCGCGCGGTCGCCATGGCGCTCAAGCCACTTTCATGCGCTCGAAGAAGCTGTCGAGGTAGCGGAAGCGATCGCAGGCGCTCTCGAGCAACGCGTAGCCGCTCGTGCGGCCCTCGCACCAGCGCTTGAGGCCCTCCATGTCCATCAGCGGCCGCACGCGCGGGTCGTCGTAGTTCATCGAGAACAGCAGCTTGCAGAAACGCTCGACAAGGGCCTGCGGCGCGCCGTCGAGCACGGTGAAGTTGCAGTGGTCGTACTTCTCCGTCTGCGCCAGCACGCGCGTCGCGCCGCGCGCGAGCAGCCCCTCGTTCGAGAACACGAGGTGGTTGCCGTCGATCATGCAGGCCGCGTCGACTTCGCCCTGCAGCAACGCGCGCGCTGCGTCGCGCTCGCCGCCCACGTGGTCGCCGTGTTTGCCGACGAGCACGTCGAAGCGCCGCACCACGAAGTCGCGCTCGGGCGCGAGTCCCGCGCGCGCGAGGTGCTCGAGCGGAATCAGCGTGGCCTGCGGCGAGTCGCCCGCGCCGCAACCCAGCGTGCGGCCGCGCAAGTCGGCGACGCTGTGGATCGGCGAATCCGCGCGCACCACGATCAACGAAGTCAGGTCGCGATCGGTGTCGCGCATCGCCACGGCGCGCGCGCCGCGCCTCAGCTTCGCCGCGGTGCGCTGCGCCTGCACCCAGGCGAGCGGCGAGTTCCACGCGACGTGGAACGCGCCGGCGAAGTGCTGTTCGACCTGGCGTTCATAGTTCGAGTACAGCACGTAGTCGAAGGCCAGCCCTTCGCTCGCGAACCAGCGCTGAAAACCGTCCCAGATCGGAACCACCTTGGCGTCGTAGGCCACGGCGCCGAGCACCAGAGTCTCGCTCATGTTGGTCACGCTCAGAACAGCGGCAGCCCGCAGGCCGCCTTGCCGATGAAGTCGTAGAGCTGATCGCTCGTCGGAGCCATGATCAGCGCCGCGCGCGTGTCGCGGAAGCGCCGCTCGACGCCGACGTCCTTGCGGAAGGCTTGGCCGCCGCACACGCGCATCGCGGTGTCGAGCACCTCGCGCGCGGACTCGGCCGTCGCGGCCTTGACCTCCAGCACGCGCAGCATCGCATCGGCGCGGCCAGCCTCGAGCGCCGCGAGCGTGTCGAGCCACAGCGCGCGCGCCATGTCGGTCTGGATGCGCATGCGCGCGATGTAGGCGCGGATCGTGGGCAGCTCGCTGAGCGGGCTGTTGTTCAGGTGAGCGTACTTCATGCCGCCGGCGTGCTCGGCGGTCTTGGCGACCGCGGCTTCCATCATTCCGACCGAGCCCGCGCTGATCAGCACGCTGAACAGCGGCAGCACGGTCTGCATCATGATCCCGAAGCCCTCGCCATCGGCGCCCAGGCGCCGCTCGAGCGGCACGCGCGCGCCCGCGGCCTTGACCGGCGCGGAGTCGTTGCCGCGCAGTCCGATGCCATCGAACCCGCCGTCGATCGACAGGCCCGGCGTCGTGCGATCGACCAGCCACAGCGAGCTGGGGCCTTGGGCGCCGCTGGTCTGGCTCGACCAAACGTACGCGTCGGCGTGGCTGGCGGAGGTGATCCAGCTCTTGGATGCGTCGAGCACCGCGTGCGCGCCTTCGACGCGCGCGGTGCTCAGCGGCGCCCAGAAGTGCGAGCGCGAGCCGCTCTCGCTGAAGGCGAGCGTCGAGAGATGCTGGCCCGAGGCGATCGCGCGCCGCGTCTGCGCCGAGCCGTACTTCTCGACCACCGCAACGCCGCTGTAGTGCATCGTCATGATCATCGCCGTCGAACCGCACTCGCGCGCGAGGCGCTCGATCACTTCGGCGGCTTGGCGCAGGCCGAGCCCGCGACCGCCGACCTCGGCGGAGGAGATCAGGCCGAACAGGCCGTGCTCGCGCGCGGCGTCGATCGAGTGCTTGGGAAACTCAGCCTTGGCGTCGACGCGGGCGGCGTGCTCGCGCGCAAGAACGGCCACGGCGTCAGCCGCGGCGAGGTGGTCGTAGCTCATCGGTTGGGACGGTGCAGGGCGCCACGTTTCGCCCGCGTCCCGCGAGCTACGTGCGGCGCAGACAGGGCCCGAGCACGTCGGGCCGGACGGTGGTTCAGATCCGAACGGACATGGAGTGTTCGACGCGGCGCGCGGCCGCGGCGTCGGACTCTAGCGCGGCTCCTCGGCGCCGACTACGCGGCGGACGGCGTTTGCCCCGATGGAGCTCGAAGCGTCGCTGCGCACGCCCGCACCACGCCGCACGGGAACGCGTCGCTCGACGTGACCGCGCTCGTGCGCGGCGTGCGAGAACGACTTCGTCGCAGGCTGGGAAAGCCGCACTGCACGCCGTGCCAGCCACTCAGCGGCAGTAGAGTTCTGGCGGCAAGCTGCGCTGCAGCTTGCGCCCCAGCCCCTCGAGAGAAGATCCGATGAAGCACGCGGAACGACATCGCACCCTGCGCATCGGTTGGTTGCGCGCGGCCGTCCTCGGCGCCAACGACGGAATCGTGTCCACCGCGAGTCTGGTGGTCGGCGTGGCCGCGACGGGCGCGGGAGTGGACGAGGTGCTCGTCGCGGGCGTCGCGGGTCTGGTCGCCGGCGCGATGTCGATGGCGGCGGGCGAATACGTCTCGGTGAGTTCGCAGGGCGACACCGAACGCGCCGACTTGGAGCGCGAGCGCGAGGAGTTGGCGACGAGTCCCGAACACGAGCACGCGGAGTTGGCGGCGCTGTACGTCGAGCGCGGGGTGACGCCGGAACTCGCCTCCGAAGTCGCTGCGCAACTCATGCGTCACGACGCGCTCGGCGCCCACGCGCGCGAGGAACTCGGACTGTCGGACACGACCGCGGCGCGCCCGGTGCAGGCGGCGCTGACCTCCGCTGCAACCTTCGCGGTCGGCGCGGTGCTCCCGCTGATCGTGGTGGCGCTGGCGCCGGCCGGCGTTCTGGCTTGGTCCGTCGCCGCTGGTTCGCTGCTGTTCCTCGCCGCGCTGGGCGCGCTCGCAGCGCGAGCGGGCGGCGCTCGATGGACGACCGCGGCGGCGCGCGTCACGTTCTGGGGCGCGCTCGCGATGCTCGCCACCGCAGGCGCTGGCGCGCTGTTCGGCGTGGTGGCCTGAGCTGCTCTCCACGGCCGCGCCGCGCTCCTCCCATGAGCCAACCGCCCGACACCGTGAGGATGGACGAACTCGATCCGCGCGTCGCGCTGCCCGAGCGCATCGCCGGATTCCGCGTGCTGCGCCGCGTCGGCGCGGGCGGCATGGGCGTCGTCTACGAAGCCGAGCAGGTCTCGCCGCGGCGCCGCGTGGCGCTGAAGATGATGCACCCCACGCTGACCTCGCCCGAAGCGCTGCAGCGCTTCGAGCTCGAGGCCCAGGTGCTCGCGCGGCTCCAGCACCCGGGCATCGCGCGCGTGTTCGAGTGCGGCGCCTTCGATCTGGGCCGCGGCGCGCAGCCGTACATCGCGCTGGAGTTCGTCGAGGGCTGCGACGTCAAGGCCTACTGCACGCGCGAACAGCTCAGCGTCCCGCTCCGCCTCGAACTGGTCGCGGCCATCGCGGACGCCGTGCAGCACGCGCACGAGCGCGGCGTCGTGCACCGCGATCTCAAGCCCGGCAACGTGCTCGTCGACGCGCGCGGCGCACCCGCCGTCGTGGACTTCGGCGTCGCGCGGGCGAGCGAGTCGTCGCTCGATGTCGCGGTCCAGACGCAGACGGGTCAGTTGCTTGGAACGCTGCCGTACATGGCGCCCGAGCAACTGGGCGGACCGCGCGCCGAGGTGACGCGGCAGGTCGACATCTACGCGCTGGGCGTGCTGCTGCACGAGTTGCTCACCGGCGCCACGCCGCACGACATCTCCGACCTTCCGCTGTCCGCGGCCATCGCGCGCCTGGCGAACGCACAAGCGCCGCCGCTGGGGCAGGCGCACCCGCACTTGCGCGGCGATATCGAGACGATCGTCGCCGCGGCCCTCGAGCGCGATCGGCGCCGCCGCTACGCGAGCGCGGCCGAACTGGCCGCCGACATCCGCGCGCACCTCGCCCACCGACCGATTCGTGCGCGCCCGCCGTCGTGGGGCTACCGCGTGGGCAAGTGGCTGCGCCGTCGGCGGGGCTTCGTCGCAGCCGCGTGCGTGGCGCTGCTCGCGCTCGCGGTCGGCGCCTGGCTGCGCGAGGATTTGCGCCGGCGCGCCACGCTGCCGCGCCTGTCGATCGCCGTGCGTGACGCGCGCGGCGTGGCTCGGCCCGAACGTGCGGGCGTCGTGTGGCGCCGCGCGATCGACACGCTCAGCGGCGAAGTGGGCGCACGCGAGAAGCTGGGCGAACTGCCCTTGCGCGAGGCGCTCCTGGCGCCGGGAGCGTGTCGCATCGCGATCGAGTTCGACGACGGCGCGCTCGCCGAGTGCACGCGCGACATTCCGCTCGACGGCGCCGTGCACGAGCTCGAGGTGACCTGGCGCCCGCCGCACGAGGCGGCCGCACGCGACATGCTGCGCTTCGAGGGGCTCACCTGGCGCAACCCGCAACCGGGGCCGAGCACCTGCCCCAATCGCGAACGTGCGCTGCAGCTCTCGACCTACTACCTCGACCGGCGCGAAGTGAGCAACGCCGAGCACCGCGAGTTCGTGCTCGCCACCGGGCGCCCGCCGCCGACGGTGTGGAGCGCGGTCGATTGGCGCAAGCCGGGCCTGATGCTCGAACGCAGCAACGGATCGTCCGTGGCGTTCGACACGCTCCCCGTTGTCGGCGTGAGCGCGCAGGAAGCGCGGGCGTACGCCGAGTGGGCCGGAGCGCGGCTTCCGACCCACGCGGAGTGGGAGTGGGCCGCGCGCGGGGCAGCGAACCGCGACTATCCGTGGGGCGAGCAGGACCCCGAGCTGCCGCTGCGCGGCGCGACGCGCGGCCCGGCGTGTGACGACTACACCTCGCTCGCTGCAGGTTGGCGCATCGACCTCGACAACGTCGCCCCCGTCGACAGCCATTCCGACGCCGCGACACCGCAAGGGCTGCTCCACATGCTGGGCAACGTCGCGGAGTTCACGGAAACCCTGCTGGTTCCCAGCGGCGCGGCGGCGGCGGATCGCTCGCGCTGTTACGCGATGGGCGCGGCCTGGGACGCCCGGTTGCACGACTCGAGCCTCGCCAACGCACATTCACCGCATATGCTCGGCCCCGACGGAGCGACCACGTTCACGGGGTTTCGCTGCGCGCGCAGCGCGGCGCCGTAGCACGCCGCACCGCAGGACAGGGAGACAGGCATGCCGCAATACCGTGTGAAGGTGCTAGTCCAGTGCGCGCCGCCGGACGTGACGCCGGACCTCGACAACGAATTGGTGCTCATGCCGCGCCGGGTGTTGTTCTCGCCGCCGCCGTTCCTGGGCGAAATGCTCGCGCGCTCGGCGCGGCCGATCGAGGTGCCCGACACCACGACCGACGAGGCCGCCGGCGCGCTCGAAGCGGCGCGGCGCGTCGTGCCCGAGGGTTTCGGCCTCGACCTCGTGCGCACCTCGTTCGCGCACCGCGAAGTGGACGGCACCTACTTGTCCACGGGGAGCGGCGGCCACGTCTTCATCCTCGGCCGAGCGAGCTCCGCCGAGGTGCAGCCCTACACCATCCGCCAGCGCCACGAACTGCGCGCAGCGGGCAGTGACGCGCCGCCGCGCCAAGTGCAGGTCGAGTTCCGCTGCCACCTGATGGTGACGGCGCTGTAGCCCAGCGGCCGACGCGTGCGCGGCAGATCGGATGCTGCGCTGCGGACACCACACTGCGCACGCTGCAGCGCGGACCGTCCGTCGACGCCGCGCGCGCCGGATTTACGCCGGCGGCGCGGCCAAGGTCACCAGCTTCGCGCCGCTGCTGACGGCTTCCTTCTCCTTGACGTGCAGCGCTTTGACGACGCCCGGACCGGGCGCGCCGATCTCGTTCTGCATCTTCATCGCCTCGAGCACGAGCAGCGCCTGGCCCTTCTCGACCACGTCGCCTTCCTTGACGAGCAGCTTGACGACCACGCCCGGCATGATGCTCTTGACGACGCCGCCGCCCTTGGAGGCTTCGCGTTCGGCGGCGTGCGCGGCGCGCTCACGTTCGTCTTCGATCTCGACCGCGTACAGACGGCCGGCGATCGAGCAGGTCACCGTGTGTTCGTCGCCCTCGATCGAAACGCCCCAGGAACGGCCGCCTTCGATCAACGCAACTTGACCGAGGTTGTCGACCTCTTCGTACGACAGGTCGAGCTTGCGGCCGTCGACGCTGACTTCGATCCGGCCCAGGCGCTCGACGAGATCGACCTCGCGCGCGCGACCGTTGACGGTGACGAAGTACTTCATCGCGGGAGTCCCTTCTCGGCGGACGGCGTGGACGTTGCAGGAACGTGCGGCGGGTAGGCGCTGTGGCGCGCGCGGCTGCGCGCGGACCAGGCGGCGCGCGTCGACGCGCCCGTGACGAGCGCGCGGCGGCGCGCGAGCAGGTGGCGGTAGATCGCAGCCGACGCAGCGACGAGATCGTCTTCGCCGCCGCGCGGCGCGGCGAGATCGACGGTGTTCAGGAAGTGCGTGTCGAAGTCGCCGCGCACGAAACGTTCGTCCTCGAGCACCGTCAGCGCCGCAGGCGCGCTGGTGCGCACGCCGCCGACGTTGAGCTCCGCGAGCGCGCGCTTCATGCGCTCGATCGCCGCCGTGCGGTCCGGGCCCCACACGATCAACTTGGCGAGCATGGGGTCGTAGTTGAGGCTGACTTCCATTCCGCGGTACAGCGCCGCGTCCAGGCGCACCCACGGTCCGCCCGGCGCGCGCAGGTTGCCGATCACGCCGGTCGAGGGCACGAAGCCGTTGAACGGGTCCTCGGCGTTGATGCGCACTTCCATCGACCAGCCGCGCTTGCGCGCCAGCACCTCGGCCTGCGTGTAGCCGAGCTTCTCGCCCGCAGCGACGCGCAACTGCTCGCGCACCAAGTCGACGCCGTAGACCATCTCGGTCACCGGGTGCTCGACCTGCAGGCGCGTGTTCATCTCGAGGAAGAACACCTCGCCCTTGGAGTACAGGAACTCCACCGTGCCCGCATTCTGGTAACCCACGGCCGCGCCGGCGCGCACGGCGATCTCGCCGATGCGCACGCGCAGCGCGTCGTCGATCACCACGCTCGGCGCTTCTTCGATCAGCTTTTGGTGGCGGCGCTGGATCGAGCACTCGCGCTCGCCGTAGTGCACGCCGTTGCCGTGCTTGTCGAACAGGAGCTGCACTTCGATGTGCCGCGGTTCGTCGAGGTAGCGCTCGATGTACATGCGCCCGTCGCCGAAGGCCGCCTGCGCTTCGCCGCTCGCGGTGCGGAACGCGCCCGGAAGGTCCTTGGCGTTGCGCACGATGCGAATGCCCTTGCCGCCGCCGCCCGCCGAGGCCTTGAGCATGATCGGAAAGCCGATGCGTTCGGCGTCGGCGACCGCGCGTTCGACGTCTTCGATGGGATCGACCAAACCAGGAACCACCGGCACGCCCGCGGCCTGCATGGTGCGGCGCGCGATGATCTTGTCCCCCATCGTCTCGATCGCGTCGGCCGGCGGTCCGATCCACACCAGTCCGGCTTCGACGACGGCGCGTGCGAAGTAGGCGCGTTCGCTGAGGAATCCGTAGCCGGGATGGATCGCCTCGGCGCCGCTGGCCTTGGCGGCGGCGATGACCTTCGCCGCGTCGAGATAGCTCTCACGCGGCGTCGAGCCGCCGAGCGCGACCGCGCTGTGCGCCATGCGCACGTGCAGCGACTTGCGGTCCACGTCGGAGTAGACCGCCACGGGCTCGACGCCCATCTCGCGGCAGGTGCGGATGATGCGCAGGGCGATCTCGCCGCGGTTGGCGATCAGGATGCGTCGGAACATGCAAAAAAGGGGCGCGGCGCGCGGGTGAGGCGAAGAGGGGCGCGGATTGTAGGCGCGCCCCACGCTCCCGCAACTTGTCGCCTCGTCCGACGCGACTGGGCCGAGCCCTCGCTTCCCCGGCTCAGCGGGTCGACGAATGCGGCGCGTCGTCCGCGGCCGCGATGTAGTCGTGCAGCGCGTGGAGTTCCTCCTCGCGTTCGCGCAAGTCCGCACGCAGCAGGTCGCGCAAGCTGATCACGCCGAGCAAGCGCCCGACGCGATCGACCACAGGCAGGTGGCGCACGTGCATGCGCTGCATCTCGCGTTCGACGTCAACCACCGGCTCGTCGCCGCGTGCGAACAAGAGCCGCGTCGTCATCACCTCGCCGAGCGACGTGCGGGCGGGGTCGCGACCGGGCACGACCACGCGCGTCATCAAGTCGCGCTCGGTGAAGATGCCGACCGGTCGACCGGCGTCGTCGCAGATCGTGGCCGCGCCGACGTTGCGCGCAGTCATCGCACGCGCGGCTTCGAGCACGCTGGTTGCGCGGTCGAGCACCAAGGGCGACGGTTGCGTGATCAGGTCTTCGACTTTCTTGCTCATGAGTGTCCTCGAGAGTCGTGGTCCGCAGGGACTGGAGAAAACCTCACCTCGTTCGTGCTCCAGCGTACTCCCCCAGGCGCCGCGGCGTGGGGCGGACCGCACTGTGACGCACAAATAGCCCGCGGACGCTCGGCGCCCTGAAGGAAGTTCCGAGCGGGCGCCGCAAGAACGATGGTTCGGGCCCCCTATACTTCCCCCACGATGAATGAGCCGAGCCGCTCCTCCGCGGGCTGGTTGTTGGCCCTGCTGCTGTACTTCGCCCTACGTGCGCTGGTCCTCTCGACCGCCTTCGACGAGGTCGCGATGCCGCAGTACGAACTGTTCCCGATGGGAACGATTCCGCTCCTCGTCGGGGTCGACGGCGGCCTTCCCATCGCGCGCGTCTACGACAACGCGGCGGGGCAGATCCTCACCGGACTGCTCGCGATCCCAAGCTACGCGCTGTTCGGGCAGACATACCTCGCAGTCAAACTGGTCCCGCTGCTGCTCGGAGCGCTCGCGCTTGTCGCGCTGTGGGCGTGCATCCGCCGTTTGACCGACGCTCGCGCCGCGACGACAGCGGCGCTGCTGTTCGCGCTCGCTCCGACGACGTTGTTCAAGTATTCGATGCTCGCCTCGGGCAACCACTTCGAGACGGTGGTGTTCACCACGCTCGCGCTGTGGCTCTGGGTGCGCGGCGCGGCGCGTGGAGCAGGTTTGTTCCGCTTCGGATTCGCCTGCGGCTTCGCCCTGTTCGTATTCCTCGGCGCAATCACGCCGATCGCGTTGCTGCTCGTCGCGCACCTGGGCGTGCGCGGGCTGCGCTCTGCGGCGCGCGATGCGGGGCGCATCGCCGCCGGCTTCGCCGTCGGAATCGCGCCGCTGGTCTACCTGAACTGGGCCACCGGGGCGCGCGGGCTGGAGTTTCTCAGCACGCGCTTCAGTCCCGCGACCCAGGACAGCGGCTTCGATCTGGCGCGTGCGACCGAGCGAGCGCAGCAGTTCCTTTTCGATCATCTGCCCTCCGCTGCGCAGTTCCCCGACTTCGGCCCGCTGCCCGGCGCGTGGGCGCGCGGCCTGGTGCTCGCCGCCTTCGTCGCGAGCTACGTGTCCCTCGTCCCCGGCGCGCTACGCGCCGCGTGGGGCCTATTCATGGCGCTCTTGGACAAGGGCGACGAGCGACGCACCGCGATTCCCATGCGCAGCGTCGTCGCAGCGTTGGCGCTCGCCTACTTGCCGCTCACGACGCTCGCCTTCGCCACGAGCACGTTCACGATCACGCCGCGGCCATCGCCCATGGACGCCGAGAGCTACCGTTACTTCAACACGCACTTCCTGTTCGCGATCGTCGTGATCGCGCTGGCGGCGTGGCGCTGGAGCGAGTTCGGTCGCGTGCAGGGCCGCGTGCTGCTCGGCGGCCTGGGGCGCGCGGTCACGGGCGCGTGCTTCGTCGCCGGCAGTTTCAATCTGGCGTTGGCGCACTGGAACTCGCCCGTTCAAGGCCAGGGCGGCTACTACGACGGCTACAAGTTGCGGCAGGTCGCGACGCAGCTGATCTCGCCGCGCAATGGCTACTCGCACGAACAGATCGTCGGAATGGTCGAGAGCTACCCGCCGGCGTACCGGCCCTGGCTGTACCAGGGCCTGGGCCGCGTGCTGGCCGTGCAGCGAGTGATGGCCAGCAAAGGCGGAGAGCTCGAACTGTGGCCGATTCTCGAACGTTTCGAGCCGCGCCGCCGCGCCGACGTCGCGCGTGGGTTCGGCACCTGCTTCCGCTACGCCAGTCGCGTGAACAGCCAGTTCGATGCGCGCTTCCTCAGCTTGCTCGAGGAGCGCATGGCGGCGGGTGATCCGTTCGCGGGGCCGGCCGTCGAGGGCTTGGCCACGGACTGGGAGATCCCGATGGGCCGCGATCTGCAGCGCGACATGCTGGAGATGGTGCAGCTGTTCACGGCGCTCCCTGCGCCGTTGCAGCCGGCGTATGCGCGCGGCTTCGGCGCAGTGTGCGGCCGCAAGCTGCGGCGCGGTCTACCCTTCGACGTCGAGTTGGTGAGCGCCGCCGCCGAGCGCGTTCCGCCCGAGTACGCCGTCCCGTTCTTCGAAGGCGTCGGCGCCGGACTCGAGGAGGGGCTGCGGCGTGAACGCATGCCGCCCGACATCGCGCCGTTGCTCGGCCCCAACTTCGACCCCGCCGCACTCGAGCGCGGCCG
>Ga0169931_10001648_pt1 | contig 36778 bp, 34 predicted proteins | sample Kivu_15m_20L_FD_129675 | JGI IMG/M metagenome (GOLD analysis project Ga0169931, IMG submission 129675) | Freshwater microbial communities from Lake Kivu, Western Province, Rwanda to study Microbial Dark Matter (Phase II) - Kivu_15m_20L... | ecosystem: Environmental > Aquatic > Freshwater > Lake...
ATAGCCAAGTGCGTGATCAGTTGATTCAAGCTCAGGGGCGGCGAGCATGACCTTGATCAGGGCATCTTGGATTACTTCTTCAGCTTTAGCGCTGTCTTTCAGGATACGAGAGGCATGGGCGATTAGCTCACTACGGTGCTCTGTGTAAAAAGCACCAAGCTCGGCTACGGTCCAGACTTTCAGACCTGCGGAGACAGATTTCTTGCGTAGTGACACTTAAAGAGCCCCTTATTTCTATACCGGTTTGTACTACAGAGTCGACCGTCGCCGCCTCTACTCCCCTCTACGAAACAAGTGTAAGTTTGTCGTGAATAATGGACAAAACGGACAAATCACTTCCCTGCCCTCTAGCTATTTTCGAGTTCGGGATTCTTTGGATCAAGGGCCCGAATTTTAGCGCGAATCTCAGCTTTTTCCGCTTCCGTCTTGCTCACTCCTTCCAGCAATCTCCAACCAGCTAGGTTTCCCGGATTTTGCTCCACCATTTGCCTTATTATCGGAGTTGCTAAATCCTCCCTCTGGTTTTCTATAAATGTTTGAGCCGCATATCGCATTAGTTGAAAATTCTTTGGCTGGCTTAAGGCAATTCGATAGATAGTTTCTCCATTGCCCTGCTCAATCCCATCTCGAAATTTGGCATCGGCAATAAGGGGTTGGAATCCAAGGATCGGCAGCAAGATAAATAATGGAGCCAGGAAAACTTTGAGGATGACCCCATTTTTCCCATACTTCTTTGCGCCACCTCTTGGAATAGCTCTTCTCTTAAAGCCCTTCGTTGAGCTCTCTTCGTTCCTTTTAATTCCACCAAATCTTCCGTATAAAAACCCTGTCAAGAGAAACCCTAGATAGGCAAGCGCAATATTAAAAGGACTCAAGAGAGCTTGGAAGAGAAATCCGAGCCAAGCAAGAAATAGTCCACGAATCACGGCCTCCATCGCTTTATTTTCCTCCGAAAAAGTCTGTAACCGAACAATAGATAGAAATTTACCTCGAAGAACTAGAAGGATAGGTAGGAGCGTTGCTAGAAATAGCGGAATTCCCCCAGAGGCTAAGAGATCTATAAAGTAGTTATGGGCAGAATTCGAATATAAACTAGGTGACCCAATTGCTGCTCTCTCGCTTCGAAACAAGAAATAAGACTCACCAAAATAATCAAATCCCTTGCCGAAGATGGGTGAATCAAGTCCCATAGCAAGGCCTGCTTCCCAATAAACCAGGCGAGCTCGGATTGTGACGCTGCTAATACTTAGAGGGTCTTGAAATCTATAAAGAAAAAACCCTGTAATTAGTGTCGCTAGAGAAAAAAAGGCAGCTAGATAGCCTCTACTTAGCTTTAGTAGGACTGGGCTTAGAAAACTCAAAGCGACATAGAAAAACCCAAGAAGAATTATTGCTAATCCTTGGAAAGAATTACTCTCAACTGTCACATAGAGCTCTAGGGCTGATATAAAAACAATTAACATCCTAATGGGTAACTTGGTTTGCCTAGCAAGAAGTAGGGGTAGCGTCAATACAAATCCAATTGAAACAAAGGCAGAGACGAAGTTTGGATTCCCAAGTGTCGAAGAAGGGACACCACCATATGCATCAACCCAAGCTGCACGATCTAGCCCTTGGAGTTGAGTAAAAAAGTAAATTGCTACAAGAAAACTTGAGAGCTTAATGGCAGATAATAACTTTTTGGAATCCATATTTTCCGAGATGCTAAATGAGATTATTGAAGTTAGAAGAAGGCAAATAAATGTTAAAGCGCCAAAGTTTCTTCCTGAAACACCGAAAATTCTTTCAGAAATAAATTGACTATTTATAAGAACATTAAAAAGAGATAGAGCTATGGCGATTAGGGTGCTGAGAAAAAATACTCTCGGAAATTTAGAAGGTGATTTATGAAAGAGTATTAAAAGCAGACCAGTTAAACTAACAGTGACCGTTAGTGTTGCTAGTTTTGGAAGCCCGACTGGCTCAAGATTGTTCCAAGGAGTAACGATTGCAGTAATAGCAATTAGCCCAAGAAGTAAAGTGCTTCCATTGATTGCGTCAAGCTTATGGGCCATTGAAGAAAAATACCACGCATGAAAGTTTCTACTTTGAACGATGGCCTAATTTAGTATCAAGATTCTTCAATTAACAAGATTTTTGAACTGTGGGCCCTGGTGGGCTCTAACCGTCGACCCACGGATTAAAAGTCCGTTGCTCTACCAACTGCGCAATAGGACCCAAGGGGTCTTGATTCAAAGCCACTTTTAGCAATAATTCGAGGACCAGAAAGTCAGACTAGGAATTACTAGTTTCTGCACTGGGAAAACAGTTTTCGATGTTAAGGTTTTAGAAGGCCTAAAGTCACTGGCAAATTTATGGGGTCTTTATGCGCACGATCCAGTCTCGGCCAAGGTCTACGAGCTCGTATCTCCCAGCCGCGCCACTTTGTTCCAAAACGGCCAGCAAACGCTTTTTTGAGTAAAGCCAAAGCGGGCAGGAACGTAATTTGTACCGAACACGGCGTTGAAGAGCCAAGATGCCTCTTGCCTTAGGAAAACTAGCATAGACCTCATGGTTTGAAATTTCAATCATCTTCTTCAAAACCGGCGCTGGTTTTTCGATGTAGTCATAAAAGCCCATGGCGCAAACTGCATCAAACTTTTTGGAAAAATTGTGTTCTACAAAATCGGCTTGCACAAACTCAACCCCCTGCAAGTTTTGGTCGTCAACGCTTTTTTTGGCGATTTTCAACATGGATTCGGCAAAATCTAAGGCAGTAACTTGCTTTCCCTGCTTAGCAAATTCAACAACATATTGGCCACTACCACATCCGGCATCAAGAACCGTCTTAATTTTCTCACTCTTGGTAAATCCCAAAGTTGTTGAGAGCCGTCGCTTGATAACTGCTCGAAGGACTTCATCAGCAAACCTTGAAAGGGGATCCTTCTTGCGCTCTTTTCCATAAAGAGAGTCCCATTTTTCTGAGTAACCATCAAAAAACTCATTAACCTGCTCATGCTTCTTTGTACTCATTTTTTTGCCCCCAATAAATTGTTATAACTTTTCCGAAGCCTACCGTTCATGGTCTCCGCACTCCACTTTTTATTTGCAATATCCCGGGCCAATTCTCCGAATTCTTTGCGCATTTTCTCATTAATTATCAGTTCAGTCATCACCAAAGCCAAACCCTCTAAATCTCCCTGGGAGACAATAAACCCACTCTCTTGGTCAAAGACAATCTCTGATATTCCCTCAACCTGAAAGCCCACAGTTGGGATGCCAACAAGTGATGCCTCCACGACAACTCTGGGGAGCCCTTCCCTCAGGGAAGTAATCACGTTGATATCCGATATAGCCAAATACTCTGTGACGTTCTTCTGGAATCCCACAAATTTTACATTTTTCGCAAGGCCGAGCGCTTTTACCAATCTCTGACAATTGACTTTTTCAGGTCCTTCCCCAACCAAAATTAACTTTAACCCTATTGATGTGTTTAGGTTGCACACTTGCTTGAAAGCAAGAATTGTATCTTTTTGATTCTTAGACTTAGCAAATCGGCCAACATTAATAAATACTAAATCATTCTTTGAAATTTCTAGAACTTCCCGCAGTCGGGCAGAGTATTCAGCTTTTTGGACTGAAACAAACTTATCTATATCAATACCGCTATAGATAACTTCCCAATCCATGTCTGTTCCGATATTGCGCATGAGATACTCAGATTTGACATCTTCGCTAACCGCGATTAGTTGGTCAGCCTTCTTAATTGTAATTCTTTCCAAGAACTCATAAATCTTATTGCCAAGATTGCTACGTGGGTCATTGAAAACTACTCCATGAATTCCATAAATAAGGGGAGCATTTATCTTCTTACTGAAAGCCAGTCTAGTCAAAAAACTAGATTTGGTTTCGTGTGTGTGAACTAAATCAAATCTATTTTTTTGAAGAAAACGTTTAATCCACATAAAAGCAAATACGTCCATGATCGGGTTAAGGTTTGGAACCATCCACTTGCAGACATGAATCTTTAGCCCAGGTATCTCATAAAAATCCTGATTTTGAATCTCCCGTCCTGTTAATAAATGAAACTCGAACTCATCGCCTAGTCCCAAAATTGAGAGCTTTACCTGCTCATCAACACCACCACCTGGAGCTAGCCAAGTCATTGTGCGTAGAATCTTAGGTTTTAGCATTTGCATCCAGATTGAGTACCTCTAGGGACCTCTTAGTCAACTCGATGTCTATCGCCGCCTGCACGGTGGTAAATTGGAAATCACCAAGGAGTCTCTTGAGTTTAGATTTTGTCGAACCAAGCCGCGCGTAATGAGTAATAAATGGTTTAAATCCTATCTTTAACCTGGGATGTTTTGGATCAAGTTCCCATGGGTGAACATAGAACATTCCAGGCAAGCCATTGACTACTGACTTTTCAAGCGCGACTTTAGTAAGTCTGTAAGGATAAATTCGTAAGTATGCACCACCAACTCCATAGGTGTGCGAACAGAAATTTCCAAGTGATGGCGTGAATTCCATTAAACCAGATTTGAGCTGATAAATGCCCGGCTTGGTTCCAGCTATTCCATATCGCCATGTTTGCATTGGAGATATGGAGGAGTCATAGATGTATCCAAGATTCCTCAGAATATCCAACGCCCATAAAGATTTTGATGTAATTGAAAAATACGGTGCTCGAAATCCATTAACCTTGGATTCTGAAATGTCTTCAAGAATCGCCTTGCATTCTCGCTCTTGATTTAAAAAATAAGATGGTTCTAAATCATAAATCTTCTCGTGGTACATGGTATGCGAAGCTATTTCGTGACCTTTCTTAGCAACCAAACGGATGCTCTTGGGATTACTCTTAGCCACTGCTCCGAGAGTGAAGAATGTCCCCTTCACGCCCTTGTCCTCCAGCAGATCAAGTATTTTTGAAAGGCCAACGTCTACCCTGTTCTCTTTGCTAACCCAATCTTCAAGGGGTAGCTCGATACCCTGGAACCAGTCTTCGACATCAACGGAGAAGGCATGTTTAATTGATGACATCACTCCTCCGACTCTTTGTGTTACGTGGGCCCAGACGGGCTCGAACCGTCGACCCACGGATTAAAAGTCCGTTGCTCTACCGACTGAGCTATAGGCCCCACTGCACGCTAAATTACTTGGTTTTAAGGTTCTTTTCCTGCTTCGGAGACAAGCGTATCGGAAAAAGGCGATATTCTTATCGGCCGAGAGCCATGCGCCCTTGGTTAGTGGGGCCCCTGTTACAGCGGCGGTCGTGGGAGAAAGTCCCGTCCGGATCGCGATCGCATGGTTGTCATACACCTTTAGAAAATTGACATGGAAATCTTTTTTGACTCGCAAGCTCAGTGGGTAAGAGCGAACGACTCAAAATAGTTAGTCCGCGGGTTCGATCCCGACCCAAGCCGCCTTAAAAGTAGCTAAAGCAAAATGATTTGCGTCAGCACTTTGAATTATTTACCTCGCTTCAAGATTATCGTCCTGGATGATTGGCCATAAGTTGGAGTTTTGGGCTCAAGTATTTTCAATAGTTTAAGACTTCAGAATATCCAATTCACCCTAATCAGCAGATACTTTATTTGAAATTTAACATCCAAGGAGCTTGGCCAGTTTTGACCAGTTTTTCAAGGCTTAATTTTTCTTTTAGTGTATCCATTGGATGCCAAAAACCTGAGTGTTTAAAGGCCATCAAATTATTATTGAGGGCTAGATTTCGAAGCGGCTCATGTTCAAGTGGTTGTGAGTCATTTTCAATAAACCCAGCAACTTCAGGTTCAAAAACAAAGTATCCCCCATTTATCCACCCTTCTTCCAATTGTTGTTTCTCGGAGAAACTCGTGACTTGGTCGCCCCGAATTTCAAGTCGCCCGAACCGAGCCGCGGGACGGACCGCGGTAACTGAGGCTAATGCTTTGTGATTTTTATGAAATGCCAGCAAGGATTTGATATCGACATTCGAAACACCGTCGCCGTAAGTAACCATAACTCGCTCGCCAGGGCAACTTTCCATTGCCTGCTTAACTCTTCCGCCTGTCTGCGAATTTTCCCCCGTAAAGAGTGCTTTCGCTACAATGCCTTCTCTTACGAATTTAGAGCTATCTAGATACTTCTCGATTACTTCTGAATGGTATCCCGTTGCGATGATGAATTCGCAATCTATAAAACTCTGATAAGACTTCATTATGTGCCAGAGAATCGGATTACCATGGATTTCGACCATGGGTTTAGGTTTATCAGAAGTTTCCTCTGCAAGCCGAGTTCCAAGGCCTCCCGCGAGAATTATAACCTTCATTTTAATCTGCCACTCACTTGCAAAGTGCAGTCTATTAGGCGGAATAGAAATTTGAAGCATACCCGAGCTGGGGCTTTAACCTCAAACTCTCCATTCAATACTTTTCTTTCGGCATTCAAAGAATTTCCAATCTCTTTGTTTTTTAATAGTGTCTTAGTTGTACTTCAATGGCGTAAGACTACTGTTTAACTATGGAATTAACCATTGGCAAACATCTTAGAGGCCTAACAGGGCCAATCCTCATAACCGGTCACACTGGATTTAAGGGAACATGGCTAACTTTTCTTCTTGAGCGAATTGGCGTGCCAGTGGTTGGTCTATCCCTCCAACCGGAACGGGGTTCTCTTTTCGATCGCGCAAACCGAATTGGCCTCATTCCTGAAGCTTTTTTTGACATTCGCGACGTGGAGGCTGTGACGAAGTTTGTTGTTGACCTAAAACCAAGCGCGATTATTCATATGGCAGCGCAACCTCTAGTTTTAAAATCATATAAAACTCCTCGTGAGACCTTTGAGATAAACGTAATGGGAACGGTCAACATCCTGTCTGCGGCCTTTAAGAGTGATTCGGTTAAGGTCATTGTTGTTGTCACAACAGATAAGGTTTACCAGAACGATAATTCTAGAATTGCATTCGTTGAATCTCATCCGCTTTTTGGTAAAGACCCGTATAGTGCAAGCAAAGTGGGTACCGAGGCTGCAGTGGCTTCGTGGCAGCAAATTGCTAAAGTCTCAGGTGGGCCAAAAGTTGTCTCTGTACGGGCCGGCAATGTGATTGGTGGTGGCGATTGGGCGATTGACCGTTTACTTCCAGACTTAGTCAGAAGTTTCATCAGTGGTGTCAAGATGACAGTCAGGAACCCTGCAAGCACACGTCCCTGGCAACATGTCTTGGACCCATTGAATGGTTACTTAATGGCCTTAGAAGCACAAATTCGAGGGGAGAGTTTTACTTCCGTCAACTTTGGCCCCGACTCTGAGAGTTTAGCAGTGTCTCGGATCGTTGAAGTAGCGTGTAATGCTTGGCCTTATAAAACTGAAGTTGAACTGGAACACCATTCAGTCATAAACTTTACCGAAACAGATTCTTTACAATTGAATTCCAATTATGCGAGAGAACACCTTGGTTGGGGCGCTCGCTGGAGCCAAGAGGAGGCAGTTGTTGCAACAATCAAATGGTGGGATAAGGTCATAAACTCCGGGATTGATCCGAGCATTGCGTGTCATTCGGAGATTGAGCACCTTTTGAAATAGAGTTTCAAGCAATACATGGCGCTATTCACATGTTTCACTGAAGTGATAATCTTCTGAATCGTTGTGCTTTTAATTCCAGTTCTAAATTCAATTTGGAGTCACTCGCCTTATAGTAATGTGCCAAGTATTTAACTAAAAATGGGACGCGCGGATCTTCCACTCCCCTTGCCCCGGTGAGTCCAAATGGTGTTTCTGTATTCATTATCTCCTTACGAAAGCCTTCATGACTTGTATAGTCAACCTGGAATTTATTACTCAAAGAAATCTTGATTGTGATGTTAATGTTGACCTTTCCGCCTACATTCTGATTCATCGTAAGGCAATTTTTTTGATTCAAGAATTTTATCGAGTTAAAGTCAGTTTCAAGGTTGTCAAGCAGAGGAACAAAATGTATTGCATAATAACTTGAAATTCCACCACCCATAAAGAGTGTAGATTTCCAAGAAGTATCAGGGAGCTTAACTTCCCATTGAATGTCATACCTTCCAGTGCCTCCGCTTTTGCATTTGTCCAAAATCTCACGATACCAAGCAGTATAAGGAAATAAATATCCAACTGAGAATTTCTGTTTTCCCGAACTCAATTTCTTTAAGATACTTTCATGCTGCGCGATTGTTGGAGCAAGTGGTTTTTCCAAAAAAAGATGGCCAATGAAGGGGCATGCTGTTTCCAGAAGTTTAACCTGAGATTGAGGGTTTCTTGCACAAACCAAAGTACTTACTTGGCTGAGTATTGAATTCTCATCCGTGTGAAAGAAGATTTTATCGATATATTTTGAAAGCTCAGGTCTCGACAAGAACTCCTGTCGATATCGAGCCAACATGTGTGGTTCCCAGCCATTTTGAATTGCGGCTGGAAGATAACCGTAGAGTCCGAAACCTCTTCCAAGAATCCCGATCTTCGTAGGGCGGTTCAGATTGTTACAACCTTTTCAAAAACAGGAAGTGGGGTCCATATCTCACCATTTATCCCTAGGCGTTTGAGGTATTCAATGATCTCGTCAGCAATATGCCACCCCCACAGGACAATAATTTCCTCATTCGAATTTGGGAAAAGAGTATCGGAGACTATCTCGATATCAGTACCTGGAACATAGAAACCAATTTTTGGGGAGTTTGGTTGTTCATAGACAAGTGGCATTTCGGCCGAAGTTAAACCAAGCGCAGAAATAAGCATAACTGCGCGTCCCGGAAGCGACTTACCTCTAAGTTTCCCATAATTCATTAGGGATCGAATGGTCTTTTTTGACTCTAACAACCAACTGTCATACTTCTGTTGCAGAGATTCAAATTTCTGCGGGAACAGTTCCTCGTTTGGTGATAAAGTGAGGTATTCTGAATCTGTGACAACCTGACTCATGGTAACTCGAATATTTCCGCCATAGCGAGATGGGAATTCGATAGCCCTAATTGAAAGTCCTAAATTCCTCGCGATTACGTCAAATGATTTCGCGCTATAAGTTCTTGGGTGCTCATGATAGAAAGTATCAAATTGTCCTCCTTCAATAATTGATCCTAAATAATGATTTTCGATTACCAGTAAGGTCTCTGAACCAAGTAATCGAGACAGCGTTTTAACCAAACCTTGAAAATCTTCAATGTGTGCAAACACATTGGTAAAAGTAATTACATCTGGAAAACCAACTTCGTCCAAAACTCTTTGTGCTGTAGCTTCGTCAAAAAATGATTGGATTGCTAAGTCTATTTTGCCAGAATGTTCGAGAATTGCATCCGTTGGGTCAACGCCAATGGTTATACAAGATATCTTCTCCTTAAAAATTCCCAGTAAACTTCCATCGTTACACCCGACATCCAGTACAACAAGGGGTCGTTCAACCTCTTTTACCAGCAATATTGTTTGGTCAACAAGGTTAGACATCCCATGAAGCACATCCTTGGTGAGAGAAGCTCTGTAGTGATAGTCACTCTTGAAAAGAACCTCTTTAGGGACCTGATGTAACTGTTGGGCAGTGAGACAATTAATACACAAGACAATTTCTTGGTGATATCGTGGAACGATTGTGGAGTTACCCAGTCTAACTAAATCATCACACAATGGGTGGAATCCAAGATCTAAAGTAGGTCCTGTTAAGGCCTGAAGACAAACTTCACATTCACGTTCCATTTATTATCTTTCCAACACCGCGATTCCCGACTCAGAAAAAAAGTCTAGCATCTGGGGTGCTAACAATATTAACTTTTCAGGAGTAGTTCTGCTACAAAAGTAGAAATCTGCCAAAAAGTGTTGATTTGCTGACTATTTGAGTCAAGTATTCACTTCAAGTATTTCTACCTACTCCTTAATGGGGGTGTTTTACGGTATATTCTCGAATCATGAGGCAAAGTCTCCTAAGGGCTAAAATGTTAATCAAAAGGAAACTTTTCCAAGGCTTGGGATATAGACCAGAAAGAGCTACTTCTGTTTTAAGACTTGAATGTACACCTATAATTCACTTTGAAAAGTTATCTGACTATTCAAAGTCAGAATCAGTAGAGATAATTGACCCGAGGAACAATCGCTTAACTGGTCACTACTTTCAAGAAAGATCCGCACATCTGCTAAGAAATGTGATTCTTGAACCAAGACAAGGCCTCATTTATAGTTCGGATGGTGAACTGATTTGCGAAAGTACTTGCTGGTCGCCTCACCAGGCATATAGTTCTTTTCCTTGGAATCCTCGAGTAAATATCCCACCTTTGGCACTAAGTTCTGCTATTTACATAACTTCTAACTCCTATTGGCATTGGCTAATTGAAGATCTTGCTTCCACTATCTTTAGTTTAAGTCTTGCTGCAGAATCTCCAATTTTAGTTGCCGAAAATCCACCTCGTTATGTAGCAGATTTTTTAGCAACCACTGGTAGAGATGTAATCTTTTTGAAAGGGCCAGTCCAAGTAGAGTCATTAATCATGATTGAAAAGAGTCACGATTCTGGATGGCCACATGTTAAGGACATACTTGAACTTCAAAACTATTCCCCATTTAAAAAGGTCCGCCAAGAGAAACAGCCCCGTATCCGACTGTATGTATCTCGACGGGGATCGAGAAGATCTCCAAAAAATGAATCAAAAGTTGAAAGCCTCTTTCAATCATATAATTTTGTGATTCATAAGCTCGAAGATTTGGACCTATTGAATGAGATAAAAGTCTTATCAGATGTGTATCTACTCGCTGGAATCCATGGTGCTGGATTCGCAAATCAGATTTGGATGCCTGCAGGGGGGGTAATTTTGGATATTGTGGATGAAAATTACTGGACCGAATCGATTCACCGCCTCGCGACTCTGAATCAACACAAATATGAATTTCTTCCATACGATGGGGCAGGTAATGGTGAAGTGCCTCTTGCGCAACTCGAAGTGAAAATTCAGGAAATCACCAGTCTTTAAAAGATTTGACAAAAGAATCGATTTCCAAAAAAATGCTTTCGTAAACATATTCTTCTGTCCACAATTTTCTAAACTGATCGCTTCGTAAGAACTCTTGTCCAGTTTCAAGAATACTAAAAATTCTCTCTTGACTTAGGTTATTCAAGATGTCTGAGATGGTTTTAGGTTCTCCGTCACAACAGATAGCAATATTTTCCGGTAGACCGATTCTTGCAAGATCTGGTCCAACGTAAATTGGGACAGCACCATTAACGATTGCGTCAAATAACTTCTCAGTCACTGTAAAATTTGAATTTTCAATGACCAAGGTAAATTTGGATTGTTGTAAAATACTGTGCTTATTTTGGACCGATCCCTTTGCATTGGGATAATTCCTAAAAAGATTTCCATAAATGCTTTTATAGTTAGGAAGGACTCCTTGCCGTAAAGAAAAAAGGGCCACTGCAAGTCTGTGATGAATCTTGTTAATTAGGTTTTCATTCCATAACGGCCCATAGACTTCTATCGAAGGATTAATGAGTTCCAAGGCAACTCTCCGCCGGAGTGAATAATTCTCACTTCGAGTTGCACTCACTTTATTCGAAGCAATCATAGTAAGTAGTATATGTCGATCTTGCCACTTTTGAATCAGAAGATTTATTTCATCCTCTGAAGTATCCAAAATGCTACTTAAACTTGAATCACTATCTTGAGGAAAATTGGGATTCATGTGGTATCCGTAGGGCCATCCATACTTGAGTGTATTGCTATTGGGTAAATCAAGTGAACCCGGAGATATTACTCGGGCATATTTCTCAAAAATCGAATCCTTGTATTGTGACGGAAAAACCGAGAGGGGTTCTAGTCTGATTAGAATAGCGCGCGATGGAGATCCACCATTTGCTAGGAAATTATTGTATATTCCTCGATTATGATCAATCGCAATAAGAAACTCTGCTTTTTCATTAGTTGTAAGTTCATATCCACTATTCATGAGGAGACGAATAAGTGGACATGCTTTCCCTTTATATGGATTAGCAAGATCTACTTTTACTGAGCCGCCCAAAGCGATGCTAGGCAATTCGTCCTCTATTCTATGATTTTGCTTTACTTAGTTATGTCTTTACACTTAGTAACATATTCTAGCGAGGAAACTTAGGGACGTCCGGAACCAAAACGCGTAAAGAGTCATTAAGTGTTGCTACCACTTATACTTGCAACTATCCTAGTCGAATGAGATTGAGAACTAATCCTGGGTTCAAGCAGTTGGAAAAAATAGTCAATATCATTCTGTTTTCACTGAATCCCGCTATGTTTCGTGTACTAATCCACAAAACATTTGAACGAATAGTAGAACTTAGAAAGGATGAATCGGGTCCTGCAGAATATTGGGCAAGAGATAATTGTATTTCCTTGAGTGAATGGCTGGTAGCCATCGATAAAGAGCTGTATCTTGAAACAACTATGGTTGTAAATAGAATTAGAGCACTCAGTGAAGTAAAAGTAAAAGAACTTCTGAGCCTTGGCATCGACTTGGGCGGAGGTGGTTCAATTGAACTTCTGTATTTTCTAACTAGAAAAGTAATGCCTAAGGTTATCTTAGAAACGGGTGTTGCTGCTGGTTGGTCATCCTTTACACTTCTCTCGGCAGTAGAAAAGAATAAAAATAACGCCGTCTTACTTTCGAGCGATCTTCCATATTTCAGAATTCGCAAACCAGAGCAGTATATTGGGGTTCTTGTTCCAGAAGAACTTAGAGGGAAGCACTGGAAATTAGAGATCAAAGGTGATGATTTAAATCTATTGAAATTGATATCTGAGGAGACGAAGCTCCAACTTGTTCACTACGATAGCGATAAAAGAAAAATGGGCCGAGGAAAATTCCTAAACACAATCTCGAAATCGTTAGATAATGACTCAATCCTAGTCATGGATGATATCCAAAATAATTTAGCCTTCAAGGAGTATGTCTCCAAGGCAAATTTGCCTTACGTAGTTATTAAAAGTGAAGAAAAATTCGTCGGAATCATTTTTTATGGAGCGTTGTCAAACTTATTACCTTCGCAAAAGTCAAATTAGTTTGCATCCCAGATCTTTTGTCATAGAAAGTCTGATGGGAACGATTGCCAATTTGGAGGAATATGGTCAATGAATTCTCCATGAAAATTTTTATAGTACGGATTAGGTACAATCACCTGATTATTGGACCTCCCCAGCCACCCCGCCCACCAAGAAAATGAACTGTTTGATGTAACGAGTACCGAAGAGAGGCTCATTAGTAGGAGACTCTCTGCGCTATTCGATTCTTTGGGTGGATAAATGACTGATATTTCACCCCCCCCCACTTCACTCAGTGTTGTCTTTAAACCATTTGCGGCATCTGTGCTATCCGAGAAAATCCAAATGGGCCTCTTTTTTCTTTCATGCATTTGAAAGTAGCTTAAAATCATGTTTTTGAAATATGTTTCGCTTAAAAGTCCTAAAACTTCGGAGTATTCTGCGTAATCACCTCTGCGTATGTGTATCGAGATTGGACTTTTGCTTTTAGCCTCTTTGCTCATGCTTAAGTACCAATCTGAGGGATTATTCACAGAAATATCAACTTTTATTCCCAGTTTTTCTAGCTCTAGAGGGTACCGAAATGACTGGTAGTTTCCCCAAATTTGTGTTGGCGTAGAAATTTCAAATAACTTTTTATCGTAACCGTAGGTCAAGGACCTATATTGCCTCATATTCTTGCGACCTATTTCTGAAGACTTAGCAAGTTTATGAACTGCTCGTTCGAGCCAGATTGTGTAACGCGTTTTTATATCTTTGTCCCAAATTATTGGAAACTCAGCGCCTTCTATATGGACTTTAAGATTTTCTATTGATGAATTTCTCATGGACTTTTCACTCAGAGTTCCAGTCAAGTCAATTTGTAGCGGAAGCTTACGATGTGCTGCCAACGCCAAACCAGCATGTAAAGTAAACAATTGATTTCCAAGGCCACGATCAAGATTAACTCGAACCGTCACTTACTAGCTTTGCTCTCGGGATAGATCTGATGTGCCCCTATTGGAGGCATATAATCAGAGCGATAAATCGGGTGTTCTTTTGAGAGGAAAGTAGCGCGGTAGGGGTGATAGCCCTCGACTTTCCATTTTGGAAAGTACCCTTCGCTTGTTGAATCGGGATAATATATCGTTCGCCCCTCTTTAATAAGAAAACTCAAAGCGAATTGAGAAACTGTACTCCAGGGGCAGATGATTAATTCTGCTTGTGCCATAAGGTTGAGATCGTTCCATAGGTTACCTTGTACAGGGTTTGCATTCGCATGTATACCGACCGATAGTAGTAGAGCTTGAGCAGTTTTTGGTTCATCAGAGATTACATATATCCCGTCTCTTCCAAGAGCTTTTTCATGTTGCAAGATTTCCTTAAATGAGATTGGGTCTACGATCCCATCTCCCCGAATTCCCTGATGAGAATAAGTGGTCCGTTTATCTCCAATTCGGTAATGAATTACAACGAAAGGCTTAGGCTCAAATCTGGTTTCAGAACTATATGGGGAGGGAAGACCAGCCCGTTTGAACCGGGAATCCATTTCATTATTTACATTCACATTTACAAATGGGAAATACCCTCCTGAAATATACTTAATTTTTACTGGAGTCTTATCAAGCCTCTCTTTTGAATAATTGATTGACCATTCGCTGCGCATTCTCTTTGCTAAAGTTTCTAAATGTAACCCTCTAATGTAGCCTAGTAATTTCTCATAAGTCATCCCCTTTTTTAGTAGTGGATGTTCTTCAATGATTTTGCCCACAACAAGTGGGCCACTAATACTCAAGCCTCGTGTTATACCCTCGACGGCAACAATCTCATCTTTTGATAACAACGGTGCAATAGCAAGGGGGAAGTACCCTCCTGTACTAAATGGATAGTGTTTAATAACGAACGGTCTCTTGATTATCGAGGAAATATAGATGGCGCTCATCAAGCCTAAACATTGACTTGCAGCCCCTCCAGCCGTTTTAACCACAAAAGGTTTTGTCAAATATTTTAATTTCATATCGCGTAAGTATACTTTCTTAACTTACTGCACAGTCTTCAACATTGATTCAATCTCCGAGAATTCTGCGCTTGAGTTTAACTTTAGCAAGCTCTTCAATATTGTTTCGGGACTCAAGCCCATATTTCTCCTCTATTAGACCCAGAAATTTTGGATTTAAATGATAGGTCTCCCATGCATCGTCGCGAAACTTAACTACCTCGCTTGCAGATACATGCTTGGTTGCCAGAGGGTAGGTTTCATAAGATAGAAATCCATACCCTTGATATGCGCTGGGAAGATCCCAATTTTCCTGCTTCGCTTTGATGTGCAAAGGGCTGCCAGGAAGTGCTTGGCAGGGATACATGTTGCACATTTCCGTATTCAATTCTATTGCCAGATCGAGTGTTTGATGCATGGTGTCGATGGTGTCATCGGGAAATCCAAATATGTAATTCGCTGCGACGCCAATGTCATGCTGCTGAATAAGTCTTACAACACTAGAGACATCCTCTAACTGAAATGTGCCTTTAGAAACCTCTCTTCGGACCTCGCGATTTCCTGCCTCAATTCCAACTGCCAACCACTCAATTCCGGCTGACTTGAAGAGTTCCAGATACCGCTCACGAACAGTATCAATTCGGGTATAGGACCACATTTGGAGTTTAAGATTCCTATCAACAAGACCTTGAAGCAGGGGTTCAAAATAGCGTTGATTTAGAAAGAACATCTCATCGGAAATTCTGATGTGCTGGACTCCCAAATTTGCCAGAGTTTCGAACTCCTTGATCATGAAATCTGGAGACCAAAATCTCATATTTGGTGAATGAGACGAAACAGTTGAATCGTCATTGTCAATTCTGTTCACTATGTTGATCATACAAAAGTCACATTTGAATCGACAACCTAGAGAAGTGTAAAGCGCAGCAAAAGGAGTCCGATTATGATGCTTGTACTTTGTATGCCAGAAATGTGCACGGTATAAATCCAAAGGCTTAGATTTCATAGGCAAAAGATCCCAAGCATACCCAGGCATATCGAGATCCATTTTTTCATTTGGAACAACTATCTCAGGAGGGTTCAGAATGGGTTTACCATCTTCTTTATAGCCAATTCCATTAATTTTAGATAAGTCAGTACCAAGATTGCTGGCAAGAAGAGAACGAAGAGCATAGATTCCCTCATTGAGTAAAACTATGTCGACAAAGGGTAGGTCTAAAACTTCTTTGGGCAAGGCGCTTGTGTGTGATCCTACAAAACAAACCTTACTATTTGGAATCGCTTCCTTTAACAATTCTGCACATTCGGTATTTCCCACCATGTTGATAGTTCCAGAATTTGGATTTTGGCCATAAACAACAAATAAGACCAATCTTGGAGCGAGTTCAATAACTCTTTGTACAACTTCTCCATGTGTGAGTTTCTCCGCAGTCGCATCAATTATCGCAACTCCGTAGCCAACCGATCTTGCACTTTGTGCTAAGAGAAGCGACCAAGTTGGCGGCTCCACAGCGGCGAACTTATCAGCCAAGCCTTGGTAGGCGGCTGCGGATGAATCAGCATTTATAAAAACCACATCTAATGAATGAGTCATATTTCTCCTAAATATTCTTAAGGGAGTTTGAAATTGCAATAAAAATTCCTCCGTCGATATCAGGATAATTTCCGATATACCAAGCAAAATGATGGACATGATCAGCGACAGGCAAGGTCTCTGGATCCGGCATACCTTCAAGCCTTCGAAGATAAGGTTGTCTCAACTGATTACCGCCCCCAGATAGCCCTCGGCGGAATTCAATCCCATTACGGTTCAATCGTCTCTCTATTTCATCACGTACTTGTAAGTCTGCTTCGTTTAGAATCAAAATAAAGGCGTAATTTGAATTTCCTTCTTCAGTGAATTCCGCTTGAAATTTCTCAGGGTCCAAGAGTGAGAGGAATTTAGAGAAATTCTCACGTCTTTTCAACACGGATGAATCCAGTCTAGGCAATTGAGATAAGCCAAGGATTCCGCTTAGCTCATTGGAGCGCATGTTGTGAGCTGGGACTGCAAAAATAAAATCTGAGTTTAGGTCAGGGTGTTCCTCGGCAAATTTTGAGCGAGTTGAGGCCAGTGAAGATTCACGAACCATTCCGTGAGAGCGCATCATTCTCGCAAGCTCATACAGTGCAAAATCGTCAGTACAAATCATCCCACCTTCAATTGTAGTTAAATGGTGAGCGTAATAAAAGGAAAAATTAGAGGCCCAGCCAAAAGTTCCAAGCTTCTTCTCTTTGTGTGTCGCTCCATGAGATTCGCAGACATCTTCGATGAGTGGGATCCCTAACTTCTTTAGCTCAATTAAAAGATTGTCACTTAACCCATCGAGTCCAAGGACGTGAGTTAGAAAGACTGCCTTGGTTTTTGATGTGATTGCATTGAGCACCAATGCAGGATCTAATGCCAAGGTTCTTTGATCAATATCAACAAAAACAGGAGTGAGGCCTGCATGGAGTACTGAAGCGATGTCAGAAACCCAAGTTAAACCAGGAACTATTACCTCACCCACTCCATAAAATTCTCTGACTGCAAGCATAGTTAAATCGTTGGCCGATGCTCCTGAATTCACCATTACAGAGTATTTCACCCCCAACCATTTGGACCATTCTTCCTCGAAAGCCCGTACTTTAGGTCCGTGTGTCAATTTAGGATCATCTTGCCGTAAATACTCAATTAAAGAGTCCAGGTCATTACGTGAAATATTGTTTTTCATTAGTGGCCATGAAATGTCATTCGGCATATTTATCCCCCCATTCGATCAAAATTGTTGACACTCCATCTTGGCGCTCTAGAGCCATTTTGTACTCAGGAACAACTTGCGAAGCTTCATCTAACCGTACGATGTTTAAATTTGGGCACATTAATTTGAAGGCTTCAGTGAAATCTCCCGTGTGTTGCGGACCGGGATTGAGGGGATACTCTGATCCTATACCGGTACGAATTATCACCTTTGGGGCGGGATCTAATCGTGATAGCTCTCCTAATTTATCCAAGTGGTTTACAATTTGATTTGTTGCTAGAAGCAAGAAATTCCACCTTGGAAACACAGAAACTGGAAGATAGCCTGCCAGAGCCATTCCTGTAGCAACTCCCATTTGAAAGTCTTCATCCACAGGTAACTCGATGAGTTTATTGCTTGCAACATCCTCCAGAGTTGTCCGCATCGCAGTACCTGGGACAGCCACTGATTGCCCCAGAAAAACGGTGCGATTATCATCTGCTAGTAAATTCATAGCTCCAGTCAAAGCTTCTTGGTAGAGTCCCATTAGAATTGAACCCGAACGCCTGCACCGGCATGTGGATATTTACTCTTATATTCAAACACCCGTACTTTCGGTGATTTGCGTTCATTGAATCTTAAGGTCTGGGAACCCCATACATCGCGAGTTTCAGTGAGAACTGAAATTCCATTATCCTCAATGACAAAAGTAACTGGCAGATCGTGTGTTTCGGCATAGCGTATTGATGTTTGAGCAACACCGGTCTCTGCTGTCATATCTCCCATGAAGCACCAAACATGAGCACTTGATTCACTTTTCTTTTCAGCCATGGCAACACCCAGTGCTATTGGTACTTGCCCTCCGACTATTGCGGAAGAGAAAATCCTGTGATTTGGGAAACAAAGTGATATCGACCTCCCTGCCAAAATAGCACTCATAACATCCTCAGCGGGCACGCCTTTGAGAAGACATTGATAGTGGCTTCTCCAGGAGCAAAAAACCCAATCTAGCTCAGAAATTTCCTGAAATATACTGAGTAGGTTTGCCTCATTGCCGTCGGAAAGATGTACCGGAGCTTTTATCTCTCCACGATTGAACCTGTTTGCGATGTCTGTTTCAAAATCACGCAAACTTTGCACTGTCCAATCTCTTGTCATATATGAAGTGTAATGGGTGGACCATATAACCATAATGAATATGGCTAAAGAATTCTGGTTGAGCCCTCGTCTGTGATTCGAATCGGTACCGTGACTGTAGGAGACATTTTATGGATAAACTCATCACGATTTTGCGGGTCCACCCAAAAAAGGCAAAACCCACCTCCACCCGCTCCTAAAATTTTCCCTCCTTCCGCGCCCGCATTTGTAGCTTTTTGGAATAGCTCCTCCAGTAACGGCGTCACTGAATCAGGATTCAGACTCTTTTTCAAATTCCAACTCTCGACAAGCATCGGTCCAATTTGTGTAAGGTCGCTCTCCTGCTGAAAAATTCTCAAACACTCTACTGCCAACTTTTGTGTTTTTTTCATAGATTGCACTTTTAGATCAAGATTCTCAAGAAGTGACTTTGAAATATCTGAACTGAAGCGTGGAATTCCCGAATAAAGCAGGACAATTCTTGATTCAATTTCATCTAGATAGGACCTCGAGAGATTTACTTTGGTTGCAGTCCAATGTTCACCTGGCCCAAACTCAATAAAATTCATACCTCCTAGGGCACACGCAATTTGGTCTTGTGATCCAACCGTCTCCAAAAGATCTCTTTGCTCAAAAGATATAGCTAGGTCTGCGAGTGCTTCAGGTGACACACTTCTATCATTTAGCGCCAGAAGGGCACTTATCAAACCAACGGCAAATGCAGAGCTTGAACCAACACCGCTCCTTGCTGGTAAGTCACCGTGGTGGTGAAGCTCTAGATTTAATGTGGGCGTGTATTTCTCAAAACCTACTCGAACAGCTGGATGTTGGATTTGTTCTATTCTCTGGACAGTTTCGACTTTGGAATAGGAAATGCGAAAGTTGTGCCCAAAGAACGGAGGCAACTCTCTAACATTGATATATGAGAACTTATCTATTGTAAAAGACAATACTGCGCCGCCGTTTGCTCTATACCAATTTGGATGATCAGTTCCGCCCCCAAAGAGTGAAACTCTATACGGTGTCCTGGTTATAATCATGAGTTTTAAAGGTTTGAGAATGGATACTGTTCAAACATTCGCAACCCTTTGATTAGCTCGGAAATACCATCATCCAAACTAACTCGAGCTTTCATGCCTTTATCTTCGATTTTCTGATTTGAAACTATGTAGTTTCTTTGATCAGGATCCTTGGCCAGCGGGGCATCTATAAAGGTGAATTCAGGAAGTTGAGCTTGAATTGCATAACAAAGCTCTTGCTTAGAAATATTAGCTTCAGATAATCCAAAATTAAAAATTTCCCCTTTAACTTTCTCCTGATTCTCAATTGCAAAGCAAAATGCTTCACATACATCCTTAACATGAACATAATTTCGCTTAAAGTGCCCCTCAAAGAGAATTACAAATTTATCTGTAAGTGCCCGATATACGAAGTTATTAACCAACAAATCCAAGCGCATTCTAGGCGAAATACCAAAAACAGTAGCCAAGCGAAAACTAGTAGCATTTCTAAATTCCATAAGCTGTGATTCCACATCCACTTTATCTCTAGCATATAAAGAGAGAGGATTTAAAGGGGAACTCTCATCACAAAAATTATTTTTGTCACCACTCCCATATGCGCTATTAGTAGTGGGCATGATTATCTGTTGAGCATCAGAAAGTTGCTCAAACAGCCAAAGAGTTGCGTCCTTGTTAATCGAACTAGCCTTGATTGGATCTTTTGAACAAGCGGGAGCACCAACAATAGCTGCTAAAGGGATTACTACATCCGCGGAAGCAGTGTGTTTTCTCATCAATATTTGGTCACGAACATCCCCATAAACAAGTTCAAAATTAGGGTGAGAGATCACTGCTGCAAGACTCGGCTGACGATACATGAAATTATCTATCACTGTTACAAAGTGACCTCTTTGTAACAATTCTGGCACCAAGATTGACCCAATGTATCCTGCACCGCCGGTAACAAGAATCTTCTTCACCTTGCATCCCCTTTAAAGAGAGTATTTTCTACAATCTCGGCAATTATGTGATAGCAGAGCATGTGGCACTCTTGTATGTGCTGAGTGTTAGTTGAGGGAACATCAATAGATATATCAACTTCATTTGCTATTGCTCCCCCAACGCTTGTTAAAGCAATGGTTTTGAGCCCAAGCTTGCGTGCCTCTCGCACCGCAGCAATACAATTACGTGAATTTCCGCTTGTTGTCAGGACGACTAACACATCTCCTTGGTTCCCGTGCGCCTCCACTTGACGAGCAAATACATTCTCAAAGGAAAAATCATTAGAAAATGCTGTGATTACCGAAGTATCAACGGTCAATGCCATGGCTGGCAATGCTTTTCGATTGAGGCCACGCGAAAAAGCACTAACGAACTCTGCAGCGAAATGCTGAGAATCCGCGGCACTTCCACCATTCCCACATATTAAAACTTTTAGGCCTGAATTAAACGTCTTCGAAATCAAAGCCGCGCCCTCTAATATCGAAGTAGAGCAGGATGCTTCAAAATTTGGAAGTAACTCGGCCAGTTCGGTAATTCGTTTATTGATAACTTCGATTTGAGCCAAGACTTATTCCTCCTTTAATTGCGCCGAAATCCATTTTGCGGCTGAACAGATATCTGGGGCTATAAATTCAGCTTCTGAATTTAAGCTTACTGTGCCACAGATTTGAATCGAGCGGCAACCCAGGGCATGCCCGAATATAACATCAGACACATTGTCTCCAATCATAAAACTTGCTCCCGGATCAAGGTCATACTCATTTATAGCCCTAATACCAAGACCGATACCAGGTTTACGGCAATTACATGAATCGCTAGGGGCGTGAGGGCAAAAGAGAGTAAATGAAAATTTCAGCCCGTGCTCTTCGAGCAACTCACAAACGCGAGAGTTTACGGACTGAACTTCTCTTACGGTGCCAATTCCCCTAGCAATTATGGATTGATTTGTAACAATACCAAACAAAAACCCTAAGTCTCTTAACATAATTAAGCCGGGAATAAGCCCGGGCATCAATTCCACTTGGTTAGGATCTTTAAGGTAGTGCACGTGCTTAATCAGAGTGCCATCCCTGTCAAAGAGAACATAAGGAATCGGCATAAGTAAACCTCCAAAGAATCTTCATTCCTTCAAATTTTCAAACTGCATTGTGAACCTTGATGAAACACTAACTGAATTTCAAAAAGTGGCAAGAACTCGTTCAGCAATATGGCGTCCGAAAGGAAGGGCGGAAGTCCAGCCAGGGCTCACCGCATTCAATACATGAGTGGAGTTCCTATCTCCTTCTATGAGAAAATCTGTAACCAATGCCCCGCTCTTGACATCTACTAATTGGGCTCGGATCCCTGGCGGCAGATTTTTCCATCCATTAACTATTGCAGCACTTGGAACTATTTTTGCTGCGGATTTGAGCAGTGTCGAAGTCTGAAATTTTGGGAACTCTGAGCGAGTCATGGCTGGAACATCATGAGAATTCCCGTTAAGCATTGCTAAACTTACAATCAGACTTTCCTTAATGTCTGTGCGATGCCAATTTTCCATGAGAGCGTACCCTTCTCGATTCAAAACTGGAATCGCGGTAGGACCAATCTTAACTAGACCTCCTGAAGTTAAGGTGAAATGCACTCCCAGAAAAGGATTTAGTATATTAGGCACTGGATAAACAAGTCTCTTCAAAGGAAGTTTTTGTGACTCAACATACCTATAAATTCCCATGAAAGGAGCCATTAGAAAGTTCTTTGAAAGTCCATGTATCCGCGCGTTACGGTCTGATTGTCCACCACTAGTATTAATGATGTGCTTGGCTAACCAGCGGGTGGAGGTAGAAGATAATCTAGTTATGCGCGGGGGATAGTGAAGCTAATTGCCCAAACACTATTTTGCAACCTAGTTCCGTCACTTTATGCGCTATTTCACTTATCACTTTTTGCGGATCTGATACGGCCGTTTCAGGAGACCAAACAAAATTTTCCTTTGTAGTTGCTAATGGTTCAAAGTGAACTAGATCTTTTCTTGGCAAAAACTCCAAATTCACGCCATTTAAAGTACCTCGGCGAAAGAGCGCCTCAAGTTGCACCTCTTCGTCCATACTTTTAGTCACAACAACTTTGCCAACTTCCCTAACTGGAATATCAAATTCCTGACATAGTTTACGTAGTTCAGAATTTCCATCCTTACAGAATTGAGCTTTTAAGGACTCAGGGGTGTAATAAAAACCTGCATGAAGAACCCCGGAGTTTCTTCCAGACGCATGAAAGCCAAGACTTAATTCTTTTTCAAGAATAACCACCCTTAACTTTGAGTCAGACTCAAGAAGTGCTTTCGCTGTCGCAAGGCCAATAATACCAGCCCCAATAATGAGAACATCAACCTTCTGTGTCAAGAACCCTCCAAACAAATCACGTAGCACCGAGGTATCGCAAATTAATAGCAGATTCTGTCTTTTTAGGGTGCCGTGTGGTGCCTTAAAATATATGCTTCCATGTAATCCTGTAAGCCTTTCTGCAAATCCACTGAAGGTCGCCAACCAAGATTACGAAGAAATGTGTCATCAAGAATCTTTCTCCGGGCGCCATTGGGCCTAGTTTTATCAAAAATTAGTTTACCTTGAAATCCTGATAGTTTCTGAATCAGCAGAGCCAACTGTAGGATAGAAATCTCCTGATCTCCTGCGATGTTGATTATGTCCATATCATTGACTTCTTTTTCAATAATAAACTGTACTGCCCCCGCTAAGTCTTCAACGTGAAGAAAATTTCGCAGGGATTGCCCGTCTCCCCAAATCTCAATATGACTATCACTTTCTGTAAAGGCTGAAGCAAATTTCTCCGTTAGCATCGAGACTACATGCCCAGATGAACCATGATTCCAATCACCCACTCCATATAAATTGGTTGGGATAACAGTGATCCAATTATGACCATACTGTTTTCTATACGCTCTTGCTAATTCTATGGCAAACAACTTTGCATTTGCATAACTTGCGCTAGTGTTCTCAATTCTGCCCGATCCAATATCACTGGGGTTGCTAGGTTGTTTTTCATTGGGTGGGTAAACGCATGCTGATGCAAACTGAATTAGAACAGGAATATTTGACTCGTGACAAATTTGCATAATAGATGTACTCACTAACACGTTTAATGTCATTAATTCAACAGGAAAATCAATATTTCCTTGAATCCCAGCAACTTTTCCCGCAGCATTCACTACAATGTCAGGTTTAAACTCTTTAAGTATTTTTCTTAGTGCTACTGCGTCAGTAAAATCAAAATCTTTCCGTGTAACCAATAGGAGCTCATGGTCTCTATCGAGTTTTTTTCCTACAGCTGATCCAATAAAGCCTTCGGCACCTAGGAGTACTATCTTTTTTGCTATTTGGAGGCCTCACTCTCTAGCTCAAGATCGGCATCCACCATTAAGTCTGCTAACTCTGCCCATTCGATTTTGGCTTTCCAACCCAATTTCTTGTTCGCTTTTGAAGGATCGCCAATTAAGGCGTCGACCTCGGCTGGGCGAAAATAACGGTTGGATTGGACGACATAGTCAGTCCATTTTAATCCTACTCGCGCAAATGCTTGATTACAAAATTCCTCTGTTGTAGCACCAACTCCTGTTGCGACAACGTAATCATCGGATTTCTCTTGTTGTAACATGAGCCACATACTCTCTACGTATTCTTTTGCGTAACCCCAATCTCGAATAGCATTCAAATTTCCTAAGTAAAGCTTCTCTTGTTTACCTTGGGCTATTGCAGCAACTGCGCGCGTAATCTTTCGTGTAACAAAAGTTTCTCCTCGTCTTGGCGATTCGTGATTAAAGAGGATTCCGTTGGTCGCATGAATTCCGTAGGCTTCGCGATAATTCACGGTTGCCCAATAGGCGTAAAGTTTTGCTGTTGCGTATGGGCTTCGCGGATGAAATGGGCTCTCTTCATTTTGTGGTGGAGGGGTAGAACCGAATAGTTCACTAGTACTTGCTTGATAAAACTTGGTATTTAACTTACTTGAGCGAATTGCCTCAAGAATAGTCGTCGTACCAACTCCATCGACATTTGCGGTGTAGGTTGGCATCGAAAAAGACACCATGACATGGCTTTGAGCCGCCAAATTATAAATCTCGTCTGGTTCTATCTCACGCACAAGATTAGTCATCCCTGCTGCGTCAGTTAGATCCCCATAATGAAGGTGTAATTTGTTTGATTCATCATGTGGATCTTTGAATAAATGATCAATTCGAACGGTGTTAAAGGTTGATGCACGGCGTATGAGACCATGGACCTCATATCCCTTTTCAAGCAAGAACTCAGCTAAATAAGAGCCGTCCTGACCCGTAATTCCCGTTATTAAGGCTCTTGGCACTTAGTACCTCCTTTGGAATTCATCAAGCGTAGAAGCGAGATGGTCAATTTGCTCTATCAGATTAAAGTGGTGATTACCGATAAATAATCCTTGGTCATGCACTTCATCAGCACCCGGGAGGTCGCCGAAAGGAGCACAATCTAAGTGTTTGATTACAGGATTACGCGTGAAGTTCCCTGTGACAATCGGTCTACTTTCGATTTCAGCTTTATTAAGAGTATTGATTAAGTCTGCACGGTGATTGGCCAACTTACCTTCTAAGATAAGTGAGAAACCAAACCAACTAGAAACACCAGTCTCTTGTTGAATTCGGAAACCATCCAAACCCCCCATCAATGAAACAAAATACTTCGCATTCCCTCTTCTTGCTTCTAGAAAAGAATCAAGTTTGCCGAGTTGAATTCGCCCAATTGCTGCTTCCATTTCTAGCGGTCTCAAGTTATAACCCGGAAGTACGAATCGAAAGAGATCATCCCATTGGCTTCCAGTCTTGTTATGCACATGGTTTTTCTCAGGGAGATCGCGGGTCCACCCATGGGCCCGGATAGATTTTAGCGTATGAAAGAGTGATTCGTCATCAGTAACAACCAAACCTCCTTCCATAGTTGAAATATGGTGGCTAAAGAATGTAGAGAAGGTTCCTCCTAATCCAAAAGTTCCAGCTTTTTTTCCATTTATAGATGCCCCAAGTGATTCGCAATTATCTTCCAGTAGAATTAGATTATACCGCTGAGCAATTTCCTTAATCAGATTCCATTCGGCTGGATTCCCCAGCAAATTTACGACAAATATTGCTTTTGTCGCAGGGGTGATTGCTTCTAGTAACTTCACAACATCAATGTTTAGGGTATTTGGATTTACATCCACAAACTTTAGGCGACATCCAAGTTGACTGACTGGATAGAAAGTAGTGCTCCACGACACTGCGGGAACTAAAACTTCGTCGCCAGGTTGTAGTTGAGGAATACTTCGGTAGCGCGCAGCTGCCAGAAGTGCCAAATTTGCACTCGAGCCACTATTAACCATCACTGCATATTTCGAGCCTATATACTTCGCGAACTCTTCTTCGAAAGTAGAAACTTGTGCACCCATAGTAAATCGTCCAGATTGAATCACTTCATGTATCGCATTAATTTCTTCCTCGCCCCATGTTGTGCTTGCAAGTGGGTACGCTCTCATATATGTCCCCGCTGAATATTCTCTTCATACCATGTGACAGTTTTTTGAATTCCACTTTCAATACTTGTCTTTGGATTCCATCCGAAGTCCGTTGCTTGAGAAATATTCATCAACTTTCTTTGCATACCTGCGGGTTTTGATAGATCAGCCACAATCGCTCCGTCATAATTCATCGATTGTGAAACAAATTTATAGTACTCAAGTACAGAATAATCGATACCAGCACCTAAATTGAGAGTGTCTGGAAAGTCACCCATCCTCTCAATTGATTGTACGAGAAACAGTGCGACATCGTCTACGAATGTGAACTCTCTTTTCGCACTTCCATCCCCCCACATGTCTACGGATTCAAATTTCTTGTCTCTTGCTGCATAGACTTTCTGAATTATTGCCGCAAGTAGATGACTTCTCCCTTGTTCAAAGTGGTCATTTGGTCCATAAAGGTTAGACAGTATGAATGATCTCCATTTTAGAGATTTGGCCACGAACTGCACAGTTTTCCATCCTACAAGTTTTGCCAAAGCATAACCTTCGTTGGTGGGTTCCAACGGTCCACTCAGGATTTCTGATTCAGTCATTGCGTGGGGAAGATTCTTTGGATACATGCAAGAACTACCCATATAAACTAAATTTTCAATTTCAAGTTTCTTAGCAGCGCCAAGAAGAGCCGTGTCTATGCGAACATTCTTGGTTAGGAAATCAAAAGGGTTTGCGATATTTGCAGAAATACCCCCAACCTTAGCCGCACAATGGAATATTGCATCAGGTCGGTGAAGTTTCAAATATCCAAAAGTTGTCACTTCGTGCTCAAGGTCTAATTCTCTGTGACTCGGGGTTAAAACCTGGTGTCCGTTTTGACTTGCAAATTTCGACACAGCAGAGCCCAGCATGCCGGATGCGCCCGTAACAAGAACTTTCATAGACTAAGTGTAGTTGCCTCTGAATCTTTAGCTGGTTTACGCAACAGAACAACCCAGGAATTTAAGGATGGAGGCTACAACGCCGCCAAGAATTCTTCCCATGCATCCCCAACGGATTGGAGTGATCGAGAATTCAAGAGTGTCGTAGACAAATTTTGTGGGATTAGTAGATCATTCAAGTTGCCTCGGAACAAAGCAATTTGTTTGACAAAGTGATCAACGTCTGTGCAATAGTTGGAATTCGGAAGCGCAAAACGCCGAAATTCTGGAATATCTGCTAAAAGAATTGGAATTTTATGGTGAAGTGCTTCAATAACTACTAAACCATCGCCTTCATACTTTGAAGGAACAACCAATAAGTCGCCTTCCTGCACTGCTAGCCAAGGATTGAGTACTTGCCCTAAGAAAGTAGCTCGCAAATTTTTATTGGTTACCGTATTTCTTAATTGCTCAAGCATTGGGCCATCTCCCATAAATTCAACAGGAAGCTCTGCCTGGGCGACTATTTCTAAAACCCAGTCGGGACGCTTTTGTTCTGCTAGCCTTCCGATGAATATTAGGCGTACTAACTTTTGTGATTTTTCTGTGGTTAGACGGTCCGAAACCTCTAAGCGTGATTTGAAGACAATTGGATTCAGTAAAATTCTAAGCGGTTTTCTTTGATTCGGCCAAACTCTAAGGTGCGCTGAAACTGCCACCCATGTAGTTTTGCGTAATTCAAGAACTTTACGCACTACTCGGCCGAAAGTTTGTCGAGAAATCCATGGGTGGTTGACATGTTCAACGACTATAAGTTTTTGCCTCGAGAACAAAAATGCGCCAAAAAACTCTGGCAAATCACAATTCAGAACAATCAAATCTGGCTTCCAGTCCACTACTAAGCGATTAAAGTTCCAAAAAGAGGTCAACGTAGCGACAAGATTTCCTCTCCACTGTCGCGCTAACGGGAAGACCTCACACAATGGGAGGACTTGGTCAGGTGGTCCTGCATTGATAGGAACCAACGCAACATTTAGGCCTCTTCTAGTCAATTCATTTGCCACTAGATTCATGGAGCGTTCGGCACCGCCGCCGGTTAAAGAGTTCGTAACGATCATTATGCGCTTCACATTAGAATCCTAATGAATTTAACGAATTGCTACGGATAAGTAGGGAAATTATCCGACCTACTCCATATGGAAGCAGCTTAAAATTAGCTAGAACAACGTATGATTTGGGCAGCCGTCCAAGGTCCTTTATGATCGAGTTCAATGGGTTTGGAGAATTGATTTGACGAAGATTCGCTCCTTTTGGCAACAAAGTACCGTCGGCAAATCTGTGGCGATTCTTCCTCATGCCGACCAAAAGAAGCTTATCGCAATAACTATTTTGCAGGTATGTATGGGTACCTTGGACCTTTTAGGTGTCATAGCTATTGGTCTTTTAGGAGCTGTGTCAGTGACCGGGATTCAATCCCTCGAGCCAGGAAGCCGTGTCTCTAGTGTACTGCAAAGTCTGCGCATTTCTGGATTATCTTTTGAGTTGCAGGCGGCGATACTTGGCCTAAGTGCTGTACTTCTTCTGGTTGGCCGCACAATACTATCGGTATTCTTCACGCGCAGAATCTTGTTCTTTCTAAGTCGACGCGGAGCAAAAATTTCTTCAAGTCTTATCTCGCGCTTGCTTGCGCAACCCTTGCTAACCGTCCAAGGAAAAACCACACAAGAAACCCTTTATGCTGTAACTAAGGGAGTCGAATTAATCGTCCTACAGGTGCTTGCAAGCGGGATAGTTTTAGTTTCGGATGGCTCTCTTTTGGTGATTATGGCAATTGGTCTATTTATTGTTGATCCCATAACGGCAGCAGGAACTTTTGTAATCTTTTCTGTAATTGGATATTTCTTATATCGCTTCATGCACGTACGCGCTCGCGTCCTAGGAATCAAGAGCTCAAGGCTTCAGATTGTTAGTGGTGAAAAGATTGTAGAAGTATTCGGGTCTTACCGCGAATCGGTTGTACGCAATCGTAGAGACTTTTACGCGAGGGAGATTGGGAAGTTACGTTATGAATTGGCAGACTCTTTGGCTGAAGTAAGTTTTCTCCCGCATGTAAATAAGTATGTAATTGAAACTTCCGTTATTTTGGGGGCACTGCTTCTTGGTGCTACACAGTTCGCTCTCCAAAACGCCACTCACGCAGTTGCTACATTGGCGATTTTCTTGGCGGCAGGATCGCGCATCACCCCTGCCGTACTAAGAATTCAGCAAGGTTTCATCTTAATCCGTGGAAATCTTGGTCAAGCTGCTCCAACTTTGAAATTAATTGATGAACTCGGTGATGCTCCAATGACTGAGAATGTTAATGATACGATCGACCTAATCCATGAGGGATTCGATTCTCAAATTGAACTAGTAGGTGCATCGCTTACCTACCCGGGAAAACCATACCCAGCGATTTCTGAAATCACACTTACAATCCCATCAGGTTCATCGGTTGCATTCGTTGGCCCCTCCGGTGCGGGAAAAACCACTCTCATTGATGTTTTGTTGGGTGTGTTGCAACCTGACGAAGGGAACGTCTTTATTTCTGGGTTACCTCCACTTTCGGCAATTTCTAGGTGGCCAGGTGCAATTTCTTACGTTCCTCAAGATGTTGTAATTTGTGCAGGATCGATTCGTGAAAATGTTGCAATGGGTTATCCGCTTGAAAGCGCAACGGATGAGTTAGTCATGAGCGCATTAAAGGTTTCGCAACTCGATACTTTTGTTGCGAGTTTACCCGATGGAGTTGATACCCAAGTTGGGGAGCGCGGCACCAAATTAAGCGGAGGGCAACGTCAACGCCTAGGAATTGCGCGTGCAATGTTTACACGTCCTCAATTATTGGTACTTGATGAAGCCACGAGCTCACTTGATGGTGAAACAGAAGCGAGCATCTCCGAGGCAATTCACGCATTACGTGGATCTACGACAGTAGTAATGATTGCTCACCGATTATCCACAGTTAGAGATGCAGATATTGTTGTGTACTTGTCAGACGGAGTTGTAGTTGCCACTGGAACTTTTGTTGAAGTTCGCAGAGCCGTACCCAATTTTGACCACCAAGCGAAACTTATGGGGCTATAAAGAGTTTTGCCCCTGAGAATTAATCTATATCAACTTGGGATCAGATGGTAAGTTAAATTTATGCAACTATTCTCAAATTTCAGGTAAATTAGGTAACATTCAAGCAATGCAGGTATTTGTGGCTTTTGCTGTGGCGCAGCTCCACTTAATTGTTGCTGCCTAAAGATACATGTTCCGGTATTCATCCTGAATGGGGCGGAATACTGGGGGTCTGCAGGCGTGACTCGCAGAGAGTAATCTAGAGTTTCCTTTGGCCATTTTCAGAATCTTTGATTAGCCGCAGACCAAGACGAGTTGCACAAGAAACTCGTTTCTAGTCTAGCCAAGCTTTAGCCCAGAGTTCTAGCATCAGCATGGGCCACAAAACATTGTCCTTGTCCTTACCACTCATGTGGAGGTTAATTACTCCTTTAACTTCTTTCGGTAAAAACCAGCCACGTTGACTCGCTTTTGAATCGGTGAGAGTGTCAATAACCATTTCTCTCATTCCGTTACGAAGCCATTCAGCTCGAGGAATTCCAAAACCCATTTTAGGTCTGTCAATCAGCTCTGCTGGGACAAGCGAACGAGCAACGTCTTTAAGAATACGTTTAGTCTCAAAACCCTTTATTTTGTATTTGTGTGGCAGAGATACACCCCACTCGACTACGTTTACATCGAGCAATGGCGATCGCAGCTCTAAGCCATTTGCCATTGTCGCGATATCCGCTTTAACCAACAAATCACCGGGCAGATAAGCCGCAAAATCTGAGCGAATCATCCGATCAAATGAAGATAAATCTCCATTCCTAAATTCGTTTGTATAATCAAATTCTGCCTCCTTTGAGTAAAGATCCGAATTGAGAAGGGTAATAAGTTCTTGTGGCTGAGTCAGCGAAAGAATCGAGCTATATCTTGCAGCTAGTGAATTCTTTCGTGAAAGTTGAGAAACTACTCGATTAATCTTTCGAGAATAACTGCCTGAGTGCTTGCTTGCGAAATTCAGCCCCACCCGAGCTAATCCTAAAAATAAATTAAGTCTCTGCAGGACAGGAGTTGCTAAATAGCGATCGTACCCCCCAAACACTTCATCGCCACCATCTCCCCCCAGCGCAACAATCAAATTTCCGCGGGCAAATTTGGCTAGTAAGTATGTCGGAATAATTGATGAGTCCGCAAAAGGTTGATCTAAGATTCGCGAGATCTTCTCAACAACTAAGGCGGAATCTGGGCTCAATATTTCTTCATGATGGTTAGTCCCAAGATAGTTAGCTACTTTCTTTGCGTGGTGGGCTTCATTGAATGCCGCACTTTGGAATCCAATTGAGTAAGTCTGTACTTTCTCCTCCATCAACTTGGCCATATAGGCTGTCACAACAGTTGAGTCATAGCCACCACTTAAGAATGAACCAATTGGACGCTCAGATATTAGGCGGCGCAATACTGCTGCTTCAATTAGTTCTTTAGTTATTTCAAGAGCCTCTTCATATGAAACATTAACTTTAGAGACAAAATCACAATTCCAATAGGTAGTGGTAGTAATTTTCCCATCTCGCCAACTTGTCACGCTTGCTGGTGGTACCTGATGTATTTCTTTGAAGGCCGAGTTTGGAGAGTTGATATAGCCGTATTGCATGACTTCTGCGATCATCTCATTTCGAATTGTTCTATCTGGACGGGCCAACATCAGTGCGCGTACTTCAGATGCAAAGAAGAGGGTTCCGTCACTTAATTGGGAAATCCATAGTGGTTTCTTACCCATTCGATCACGAATAAGGTGTAGTGAGTTATCACGTGCGTCATGAATCGCAATTGCAAACATGCCGTTGAGTTTCTTAATGAAATCTAACCCAAATTCAAGATATAGATTAATTACAACTTCTGATTCGCTTGAATCTCGGCAATGAACACCCCGGCCTTCAAGGTCAGACCGTAGTTCTCGGTAATTATAGATTTCACCGTTCCAAACCATGTGAATTTGCTCTGAAGCATCTGTTGCTGGTTGCTTTCCTGCACTGATTTCAACGATAGCTAGTCGACACATTCCAATGCTGATTCCATTATTCATGTATGTTCCACTGTCATCAGGTCCGCGATGTTCAATAGATTTGAGCTGGGCATCAAGCAATGAATGCTGCGGTGCACTTAGGCCAATGCCACCAGTAATTCCACACATATATTGTTTGTTTAGTCCACAGTTTTTGGACCGTTAGCCACGCTTTGGCCATAATCTTTGAGCCAGGAAACGGTTTCTGCAAGCGCCGCTTCAAATGGCTTTGGATTGATGGTCGGGAAAAGTGAATTTAGAAGCCTTGGAAAGTTTTGGGATTCCGTAACATCACCCAATCGATTTTCTCTGTATTTAACTTGTAAATCAGGAAAGTGCTTTTTAAGCATTTCAATAGTGTCGTTTAGGAAAATACGATTACCGTAAGCAAGATTAACAGCACCTTCAGTAACAACCTTTTCTTTCATGGCAATCATGGCAATGTCCAGCACTGTTTCAACATAAGTGAAATCTCTTGATGCTGTGCCATCACCGTAGACATCTATCGGTTTACCTTGCATGGCTAGCCAGATCCATTTTGGCAATACGGCGGCATACTCATGGTCTGGTCGTTGGCGTGGTCCAAATACATTAAAGAAACGAAGTAACGTTGTTGGGACGCTGTATGCCGATGCATAAGCCTGTACAAATCCTTCAGCAGCTAACTTGCTTGCTGCATAAGGTGTCATGGGGCCAAGCCACATCGACTCATCTTTAGGCAACTGCATGTTTCGGCCATAAACAGACGAGGATGATGAAAAGACTACATGTGCTCCAGTTGCGCGGGCAACTTCCAAGACATTGAGCGTACCAGTCGCATTAACTTCGTGGGTTGCAACTGGGCTCTTTAGTGAGCGCGGAACAGAACCGCGGGCGGCTAGGTGGAAAATAGTTTCACAGTCTTTAAGGGCGGTTTCAAGAGACGTTGGATCCGTGATTGAAACCTGATGAAAAGTTGATTTATCTTGGTCCACATTAGAAAGAAGTCCCGTGCTCAAGTCATCAATTACGACAACTTCATGACCCTCTGAAAGTAGGCGCTTAGTTAAGTTAGAGCCGATAAAACCGGCCCCACCTGTAACTGCTACTCTTGTCATGAGATCAATCCTAGAGTCTTGCTACTTCATCTCTTTGGTATTTGCCTCTAAGTCTTGAAGAGACTTAATCAACCCTCAGAACGCCTCTAGGTATCATTAAGAGCACCGCAGCAATCCCCGACTCGCCCTCAGTATCGGCTGGGCTTAACCACGCAAACTAAACTTCACTACCTAGCGTAGTTGTTAGATTGATACCTAGCAAGTCAGTGATTGCCATTTTCATCCCATGCAATTCTGCTTCAACAATCCTTGCAATTGCTTTGCCATCTGTTGATGGATAGTCAAGTGATTTCCACTCAATAAAGAAAGGAATTTACTTATCTTCTACAGTTCCTTGAACCCCAATCACCCTCCAAGATGTATCATGGCCGTCGGGATTCGCACTCTGGCCATCAACAGCATGTTGCCGAAAGCGTACTGCAAACTTTGAGCTATCATCAACTGAGAAAAACTTGTGAGTCAACCGTCACCTTCTGCAGCACAATTTGATGTAGATTTACCAAAAGGTGAAGCATCTAATGCTGGGTAATTGAGCCGACCTTCTACTTCGATTAGAGAGCGTTTTGCTAGGCTATGGGACGTTACGTTTGCCAATGCGTGGGTCAAGGCTTACATCAACAAAGGTTGAGCCAAAGCGTGAACCTAGACGTTGAACTGTGTCGGCTAGTTGATAATATGAAGTAACGAGTAAGACATAGTTTAGGCGCATTGGGAATTCTTGCCCTAAAATAGGGGGTTTAGACCATGCTCAGCGAGAGTGAACTTGGGGCTTGACCAAGTCCAGAATGCTCAGGTCCACGAGAGGGGAGTTAGATTAAACTGAGCTGGTCGGCTACCGAATCGCTGGAATCTGCGGGTAGGGTCGACGTGCCGACCAACGGGTCAAAAGTCAGCTGCCCAATCTACGGACCGCGTGAAATTTACCTCTGCTTAAGTGTCTAAAATCATAGAAATACTAATACGCTCTTCTCAATATGAAAACGCTTTCAATCGTCGTGCCCTTCCACAATGAAGAGCGGACATTAAAGGAGCTCGTGAGGCAACTATCCAAACTTCCCCCGGGCACCTTTGAGGAATGCATTTTTGTAAACGACGGAAGCACTGATAGGTCGCTTGAACTACTTAAGAGCACCTTGGTTTCTTATCCATTGCCCCACAAAATAGTTAATAAAGCGAACGGTGGGAAAGCTAGTGCGGTCAAAGAGGCCAGCTCATTATTGAAAACTTCACATGTAGTCATTCTTGACGCGGATTTGGAGCTAAGCACCACGGATCTCATCAGGTTATGGGATATTGTTTTGAGTGGCGAAAGCGAAGTAGTTTTCGGATATCGAAAGTTTTTGGCTCAGTCGGCATATACCTACAGGTACTCGCGCGGCAACCAATTTCTCTCCCACATTTACGGATTTCTATTCAATGAAGTGATTACTGACATTATGTGTGGCTATAAACTCTTACCGTCAAGACATTTACAGGCTTGTCCCTTCAACTACAGTAGATTTGGGGTTGACGTAGAAATCCCATTACATCTTTGGCTTCTGCGTCTTCGTCCATATGAAGTTTTAGTGGATTACAAGCCGCGCTCGCACGAAGACGGAAAAGTCATAGGTCCCAAGGATGCTCTTCAGATAATTCTTAATCTTGTTTACTTTCGAATCACAAAGGCGAGAAAAAGACTTCCATGATTGCAACGAAGATTAGTTCTATCACTGAGTTAAAAAAGTCATTGGTTATCAATGCACTAATAATGCTACTGTGGTGGCTCGCATTTAACCCTGGATTTTACTCAGCCGACTCTTTTGGAGTTATTGAGATAGCAAGGAACGGAAAGATATCAAGTGAATCAACGGCAATTTGGGCGATCACAGTAAAAATCCTAACCATTAACGGATCGCATCCAGAGATTGCAACACTATTTTTCTCTCAACTCTTTGCATTTTCATTGTCTATGTTTGCTCATACTTTGTTTGATGGAAAAATAGCTCGCTGGAGTTCTGCTGGACTTTGCATGACTCCATTAATGGGAGCAATGGGTATCACGCTCTGGCACGACATACCTATGACTTCTGGTTTCTTGCTCGTGGTCGCGGGCATTCTGAGATATGTGAAGAAAGAGAACTATCCTCTTACTTTGCTAACGCTGGGTGTTGTGCTCTCGAGTTTTCGATATAACGGGATTCCAACACTACTATTGACAATTGTTTTGTTAGCTCTTTTCTTGAAGCCCAGAAGATTAGTTTTTTTATTGCTTGTATCCACTTTAGGAATTGGCGGAGTAACTGCGACTTTAGATGCAATATTTAGTCCCCCAACTTCGACACATGCAGACGGATTTATCAATTGGATGAGATATGACTTGTCCTGTTACGCAGCCTCATTTGCTGATGACGAGTTTTTTCAAAAAGAATTTACAGGTAAGACAAATCGTGAGTTTTGGGAATCATCTCAGGCCTGCACCTGGTTTAATGATAGCGAAGCCTTTTCCATAAGACCTGCCAAACTAACGGGGGATATTCCTTCAGCATGGTTAGCCTTGGCACAAAAGAAGCCGCTCTTTGTATTGACTACCCACATGAAGCGACACGAATATTTAAACCCCATTCCTATTTACGGACCTCCAAGGATGCCCTTCGTACACTCAACTATTGAATACTCTGGGCAACAAATTTATTTTTGGAACGCTGCCCTATCTGAAACATTACGAATATATCCTCGCATCTGGAACTACTTCAATTTCATTTTTGGATATTCGGGCCTATGGCTAACGGCAATTTTATTCTTCGCATGGCGGAAAAGAAATCTCATTTACTTCGGATTAGGAACTCTTGGCTTAGTTCTCAATGCGGGACTTTTTGTTTTTGCAATTATTTCTGATGGACGTTTTTCACTCTTTGTCCTAATTGCTGGGCAGCTTATCACAATAGGGGAATTTGGGAAATACCTTAGGAGTAGGAGGGTGCCTGAGGTTTTTCATGATTCATTTCGGAATAAAACAAAGTCATGAAAATTTTAGTCGTTACAAACTATCTGCCACCTAAAATTGGTGGTATCGAACGAATTTCTCATGAGCTTGCATCTGCACTGAATGACCTCGAGGACATAGATGTATCGGTTGCAACAGCTAAGTGGCCTTCTAAATTCATTGAGGCTGAATGGGAAAAGATCTACTACCCCTACAAAGTAATTGACTTCCCAACCATCACGATCTTTAGGCGATTACCTTTACCAAGAGTTTTTCAAAGGAGTTTTTGGG
>Ga0169931_10001649_pt1 | contig 36775 bp, 28 predicted proteins | sample Kivu_15m_20L_FD_129675 | JGI IMG/M metagenome (GOLD analysis project Ga0169931, IMG submission 129675) | Freshwater microbial communities from Lake Kivu, Western Province, Rwanda to study Microbial Dark Matter (Phase II) - Kivu_15m_20L... | ecosystem: Environmental > Aquatic > Freshwater > Lake...
GAGCTGAAAAGCGATGAAATGGAAAACATGTACAAGTTTATTGAAAGGTCAAGTGCTGACAGTTCTGAATTTGTTGAAATGAAAATTTACGGATATGCCTCACCGGAAGGGGAACTTAGCCGTAATTCAAAATTATCAGTGAACAGAGCCGACGAAGCCTCTAAAGTTATTTTCAACAGATTTGACAAAATAAAACGCAAAGACCTCCGCAAGCAAGAAGGTTTTTACACGTCTGTGACTACAGATTATGAAGATTGGAGTGGTTTGAAACAGATGCTTTCAACATCAAGCATTGATGGAAAATCAGAAGCATTGAATATCATCAATACTGTAAACGACCCAGAAGCCCGTGAAGAGCAATTTAAGAAGCTGGCTAGTTACGATCCTATTTACGAAGCCTATTTTCCTAAACTTCGTCGCGCCGAAATTAATATTGTAGCTAAATTAAAAGTTAGAACCGACGATCAAATCAGAGCCATGGCGCTTTCAACACCTGATTCATTGGGCAATGAGGAATTGTTGTATGCTTCAACACTGGTGACCAGCGATGCCGATAAAATGAAAATTTATCAATCATATGCACGTTTGTTTCCTGAAGATTACAGAGGCTTTAACAACACAGGAGCTATGTACATAAAAATGGGCAAACTAAACGAAGCTCAAACAGAATTTGAAAAAGCAGGAAAAATTGGCAGCAATGTAGCTTCTGTTCAAAACAACCTGGGTGTTGCTGCTGCCATGAGAGGCGATAAAGTAGCTGCTGCAAAATTCTTTAATGTTGCGGGCTCATCTGCTGAGGTTTCTTACAACAAGGGCAACCTGGATGTTTCCAACGGAAAATATGCTGATGCGGTAAGTAATTATGGCTCTACTTGTTCATTCAATGCAGCGCTTGCAAAAGTGTTGAACGGAAATCCTTCAGGAGCAATTCAAACCTTGGATTGCAGCGATAGCAAGGATAACGCTGAAACTTTTTACCTTAAAGCAATCATTGCTGCTCGTGGTGGCGATCAGGCCGGTGTAACTTCTAATTTGGCCAAAGCCATTGGTATGAAGCCGGAATTGAAAGAAAAAGCCAGCAAAGATGTTGAGTTTTCCAAAATGACACTGAATCTGTAAAACTTCGTTTAGAAGAATAAAAAAAGCGGCAGGGTTTTCCTGCCGCTTTTTTTATGAATTAAACTGCAATCAATAGGTGGTTTGAGGTTTCATTTTCAGGTAAAAGTCGTACAATACCATGCCGGCACATACCGAAACATTGAAAGAGTGCTTGGTGCCAAACTGTGGAATTTCAATCGCATCGATGCAAAGCGCAAGTGCTTCATCGCTAACACCCTGCACTTCGTTTCCAAAAACGAGTACCGTTGGCCCGCCGGGGACGTAATTTTCCAATGACTGGCTTTCGGTGGTTTGCTCAACACAAACAGGCAAGAAGCCTTCGCTCACACACTCTTCAATGGCTTGTGCAGCCGATGTGCAATGAATCCAATGCACAGAATCTGTTGCGCCGAGCGCCGACTTCGCAATTTCTTTGTTGGGAGGCGTGGCAGTAATCCCGCACAAGTAAATTTTATCAACAAGGAAAGCATCAGCGGTTCTGAACACAGAACCCACATTATGAGCAGAACGCAGATTATCGAGAATGATCCTCACAGGCCATTTGGGGCTTTGTTGGAATTGTTCGGTATTTTTTCGGTTCAATTCGGTAAGTTGTAACTTTCGCATGGCGTATCTTAGGACCAAATTACAAGTATTTCCTTTTGAAACAGGCAAAAACATCAAATCCCGCCAAGGGGAAGGAAACCCCTTTGATGCAACAGTATACAGGAATAAAAACCAGGTACCCAGATGCCCTGTTGTTGTTCCGCGTTGGCGATTTTTATGAAACCTTTGGTGAAGACGCCATTAAGGCGGCTTCTATTTTGGGAATTGTACTTACAAAACGCGCCAACGGATCGGCATCGCATATCGAATTAGCCGGTTTTCCGCATCATTCGCTTGATACCTATTTGCCCAAATTGGTGCGGGCCGGTTTACGTGTCGCCATCTGCGATCAGCTGGAAGACCCAAAAACAACTAAAACGATTGTCAAACGCGGAGTTACAGAGTTAGTAACACCGGGGCTCAGAAGCAGCGATAAATTGCTTGATCAGGGAAGCAATTCCTTTTTGGCAGCAGTCATGAAAGGCAAAACTGAAAACGGACTGGCTCTGCTCGATCATTCCACCGGAGAGTTTTTGGTAGCCCAGGGAAAGCCTGAATACATTGATAAACTTATTGGTAATTTTCAACCGGGGGAGATTTTACTTCCCAAGCCTGATCAGAAATCATTTAAAGAAAAGCACGGAGATCGTTTTTTTACCTATGCACTCGACGAATGGGTTTTTCAGCCCGATTATGCTCGCGAAATGCTATTGAATCAGTTCGAAACAGCTTCTCTGAAGGGCTTTGGTATTGAAGATCGCGATTTGGCCGTGATGGCAGCCGGAGCCTGCCTGCATTACCTCAACGAAACCAATCACAACAAAACCTCTCACATCACCTCCATTTCACGCATCGAGGAAGATCGTTTTATGTGGCTTGATGGTTTCACCATGCGGAACCTGGAACTGCTGCAAAGCACCTCTGAAAGGGGAACTTCGCTTTTTGATGTGATTAACCGCAGCATCACTCCAATGGGTTCGCGCATGCTGCGCCGATGGCTGGCGCTTCCTTTGAAAGACCGCAAGCCGGTGCAAGACCGACTCAATGTGGTGGATTATTTTCTACATCAACCTGAGCTTGCTGCCCGGGTTGAACAAGCCCTCAAACAAAGTGGCGATATTGAACGCATCATTGCACGGGTAGCCGTGCAAAAAATAGGACCAAGAGAAGTGCAGCAACTTCAACGGGCGTTGCATGTAATTCAACCCCTTCGGGAGCTGCTGAGCGAAACCAATGAACCCATGTTGGCCATGATGGCCGAACAGCTTAATCCATGCTTACTGATTAAGCAACGCATAGAAAATGAGCTTGCAGAAGACCCTCCGGCGGCGCTTCACAAAGGAGAAGTGATTGCCCGGGGAGTGAATGCCGAATTGGACGAATTGCGTGACATTAAACGAAGCGGCAAAGACTATCTTTTGAAGATCCAGCAGCGTGAAATTGCCGAAACAGGCATTAGTTCGCTTAAGATTAGCTTCAATAACGTATTCGGGTACTATCTGGAAGTTACCAATGCTCACAAAGAGAAGGTGCCGGATACCTGGATCAGAAAGCAAACATTAGTCAATGCTGAGCGATACATTACCCCGGAAATAAAAGATTTTGAAGAAAAAATTCTTGGTGCAGAAGAGAAAATCGCTGCCCTGGAGTCTGATTTGTACCAGCAATTGGTCATTGCCCTGGGCGATTACATACAACCCATTCAGCACAATGCATTTTTGCTGGCTCAAATCGATTGCCTTTTAGGTTTTGCCCGCCTGGCGGCCGACAGATCTTATTGCAAACCCGAAATGGACGATTCGCTCGAATTGGTAATCGAGGAGGGGCGCCATCCGGTAATTGAAATTCAATTGCCTGATGGGGAGGTGTATGTATCCAATAATGTGCATCTTGATCCGGCAAATTGCCAAATCATGATGATTACCGGTCCCAACATGTCGGGTAAGTCGGCATTGCTCAGACAAACGGCACTCATTACCATTCTTGCTCAAATAGGTTGTTTTGTACCTGCCCGAAAAGCTCGTATTGGCATGGTCGATAAAATTTTCACCCGGGTAGGCGCTTCCGACAATATCAGTAGCGGCGAATCTACCTTTATGGTAGAAATGAATGAAACGGCCAGTATTCTCAATAATCTAAGCGAACGTAGTTTGATTTTACTCGATGAAATTGGCCGCGGTACCAGCACCTACGATGGTATTTCCATCGCTTGGGCCATTGCTGAGTTTCTGCACGATCAGCCCATGAACCGGGCGAAAACCTTGTTTGCCACCCATTATCACGAGTTGAACGACATGGCAAAGCAATTCCAGGGAATTAGAAACTTCAATGTTTCGGTACGTGAAATCAACCAAAAGGTGATTTTTCTTCGAAAACTGAAGGAAGGTGGCTCCAACCATAGTTTTGGAATTCATGTGGCTAAAATGGCCGGAATGCCTCGTCAACTTGTACAAAGAGCAACAGAAATCCTCAGCGAAATGGAAAAACTACACCGCGAACATCCTCAACAAAAGACTGCTGTTCCAGAACAAGCGGGACGCGGAATGCAGCTTAGTTTCTTCCAACTGGATGATCCTGTGCTGATTCAAATCAAAGAAGAGTTGATGGCTACCGACGTGGATTATTTAACGCCCATGGAGGCACTTGTGAAACTCAACAATATCAAGCGCTTGCTAAAAGGTTGATTTTTTTTTCGAGAATGTTTTGGAGAATACGAAAATCTTGTACTTTTGCCATCCCAATGCGAAAGTAGCTCAGTTGGTAGAGCACGACCTTGCCAAGGTCGGGGTCGCGAGTTCGAGCCTCGTCTTTCGCTCTAAAAGCCGCTGTTAGCGGCTTTTTTGTTTTTACACCTTTTGAGCCGATTAGTCGAGCTTGATTAGTTTCGTGTTGTAAGTCAGCTTGCTGTCGTTATCCATGCGAAGCATGTATATACCCGGCCCCAGCAAAAAGTTGGCAATTACCAAGTCCTGAGTAGCATCTGTTTTTCCCTGAGCGACCAGCTTGCCTGAGATATCGAACAAATGGTAGGAAATGGGACCTGAGTTGTTTTCAAAGCCCTCGATGACCCAGGCGCCCGGAATTGTTCTTGTGATTAATTCAGATACCTGATTTGCGCTGTTGTGCACTGTGCTAATGTTAAACGGAGCGGTGAACACCGAACATCCTTGCAAGGATTCAAGACTTGCTGTGTATTGTCCGGTTGCAAAAACAGTCAGGGTATCGTTGCCGGCATCTTTTATCGGTTCATCATCGAGAAACCAGGTGATGTTTAAAGTAGGATCAGGTACCGGAAGCAAAACCAGTTCAGCACCAGATAATTCAATTGCCGGCACAACCGGATTTTCGTACAACATCACCAAAACACTGTCAGATGAGGAACAACCTGCCTGATTGGTTACCGTTACCACATACAAAACATCCTCCTCAACCGAAACAGTTGGTTGCGCAATTTCGGGGTTATCTAATCCGGTAGCAGGTGTCCAGACAATACTTTCAAGCGAGGGCGTGCCAATTTGAATCGTTTGCAACGAACAAGCTCCCGTGTCTTGTCCTGCATTTGCAATGGGCGAAGGGGCTATAGCCAGATCGACTGTATCGCTTCGGATGAGAGGCGAAGCGCATGTGAGACTGGAAGTCAGTCCAACAACTACCTGTGTAGTGCTGCTTAAGGTATCGAGAAGCAAGATCGGCGCTTCCCAAGTGATTGGAGAACCGTTGATTTGCCAGGCATAAACAGCATTCGAACCGGCGTTTTGTGCTGATGCGCTAAGTGTAAGCACTTGTCCGCTGCAAGCAGCCGGTGGATTTGCGCTTAATTGCAACTGCGGGGCAATGCTGTTGGTTATGCGAATATTGAAACCGTTGTCGGGCGATACCAGTTGCGGATTATTACAAATGACTCTTATTCTGTAGCCATTTCCATTTAATCCACCCGGTAGGGTGCAGGTGATAATGTTTGAGGGACTTACTGTTGGGTTGGCAATGGTATAGGAGCCAATGTTTACCGGGTTTGCAAACGAGCCCGATGCATTGCTCAGCTGCGCTGTGATGATGTTGTCGGAAAATAAATTTCCGGTTGCGAAATAGCCCACAAACAAGCGGGAGCCGGAGCAAAAAACACTATCCTGCAAGTAAACGGAGCGCAAGGAATCGGGCGAAACCGTGTGTAATACATTGCTGATTCCACCGCTGCAGGCACCGTAAACTTTACCGTTGCGTTCAATTACTTCGATGGCATCAACCCCGCCATTGTTTGCAAGGCAATAAGTAGATTGTGAGCCAATAAGAAGGCCCCCGTTAAGAGTCAAAGACTGGCTGTTGAATCTGGCAAAATGGCCAACGGTATCGTTAAGAAAAACCATTTCATCCACTTCAACATTGGTATTTGATGTGGGCCAGGTTCCTTCCCAAATCTCACCACCGTCCAAACTGCGGTAAAATTTACCAAAGCCGCCGGCTGCGTATGCAATGTTATCATTTGCTACCCATACATCGTTAAAAGAGGTATTGATGGAGATTTGTACATTTTTCAATTCCCAGGTAGTACCTCCGTTGAGGGTACGATACACGAAATTATCGCCAACCACCATCCCTCGAAGAGGGTTTAAAAAATGGACGCCCCTCAGAAATAAGTTTGTATCGGGTATTTCCTGCACCTCCCAGTTTAAGCCCCCGTCGCTTGTTTTAATAACTGTGCCATTTGCGCCACAGGCATAAGCAACCTGTTCGTTCACCGACCAGAGGTCATTTAAAAAAACAGAGGTCCCCGTAGGGATTTCAGTCCAGGTAAAACCGGCATCAGCGCTTCGGATAATGCTTCCGGAATCACCGCAGGCCAGTGCCACATTGTCGCTCATCCAGCGCACTGCGCTGTAAAATTTATCATTGCCAATAAGAATTCTACGATGACTAAGAGATCCATTGGTGGTTCTGTAAATATAACCGTTTGTCCCGCAGTACAGGCCTAATTCCGGTGTGCGGAACGAGATTCCATATTGGCGTCCGATGCCTGAATGGATATTTGTCCAGGTTTGACCTCCGTTGGTTGTTTTAGTTATTTTACCACGATCACTTCCAATAAATCCTGTGTTTTCATCAATGAAAAAACCGCAATAACTGGTCACATCAAAAGGGTTTGTGAGTGCTTGCCAGGTTTCGCCGGCATCGGTGGTTTTAAGAATTACGCCCGAGTCTCCAAAAATAAATCCGGTATTAAAATTTACCCAATTCATTCTAAGCCAAATTTGACCTGCTTCTGCATTGAAGGTAGTCCAGGAACTTCCGCCGTTTTCGGTTTTGAGTAATTTATTATTTGACATAACGTAACCGCGGTTATTGTCTTCAAACCAAACATCTCTGAATAACTCGGTTGTTCCGCTATACACACTGCTAAAATTGTTACCGTTGGTTGTTTTAAAAATAGCGCCATTGCTACCGGCATAGTAACCAACTGTGGCACTTGTAAACCAAACGGAGTTGAGGGTACCCGATCCGGAAGAAATGGTTGTCCAGGTGCTGCCTCCGTTGGTTGATTTTCTTACAATTCCATTGGCACCCACCACGAAACCTATTTGTGGAGTAGGGAAATGAATGTCGTTGTAACCGGCACCCACCCCCGATGTTTGTGTTGTCCAGGTTTGTCCCCCATCGGTGGTTTTGATGACCGTGCTTGTGGCTCCAACCGCCCAGCCTGTGAAGGGATCCACGAAATGTAGCCGGTTCATGGCCCCGGTTGAGCCCGTATTCATCCTTACCCAGGTTTCACCGCCATCAATGCTTCGCAGGATGGAAGCAGTTCCTGAACAATTGCCAAGTCCGATTGATGAGCCGCATGCAAAAATGGTTAGTCTGTCGGCAAAAAAAATATCATTGATGTTCGAATTGTAGGTATTGGCACAGCGCCATTGCGCCGATGCTGATAAGCTTACAAAAATGAAAAGTAAGAGCGAGAGAAATTGAGGCATTGGTGATTTTTTTTCAAAAGTAGGAAAAGCATTCAATTGTGTAAGTAAATGTATATTTGAATCTTTCGGAATTGAATATGCTGAGTAAATACCGCGTTTTATTTAAAAATTGGGAGAAGCTGGCCTTTTACGCAGTTACTATCATTTTTGTAACTCAGTTTTCGTTCAACCAAACGGTGCTTACCTATGATGGACCGAGTCATGTTTACAATGCAGGTATTATTAAAGAGAAGATATTTTCAGGACTTCCGATTTACGATATTTTTCAGTTTAATAACACGCCCAACTGGAGCACACATGTAATATTAGCATTTTTTCAGATGTTTCTAAATCCTGATATTTCTGAAAGGTTATTTTTATTTATTCTGGTTATTTTATTTGCTTATTCGTTCAGGAACCTGCTTCTGTCGTGGTTTCCAAAAGCCTGGCACATGACCTGGCTTTCGTCACTGTTTGCATTTAATTTTCTATTTTATTTTGGTTTTTATAATTTCATTTTCGGAATAATTACCGGGTTCCTATTATTAATTAAGCATCATAAAAAAAGGCAATCAACCGGATTATTATTTTTAAAATATACCTTGTTGTGGTTGATATTGGCATTTACACATGCTTTTGTATTTCTGCTAATCGCAGGGATCGCATTTTGGGAATTTGCTCTGGGCTTGTTTGCTCGTTATACTAGGTATGTGAATCCGATTGAAGATAAAAATTCAGCAACAAATGATACCTCTTTTTTATTTGATATTCGGCTTTCTTCGGTGCGATTAATATCAGCTGTTTTGCCCTCGTTCATTATTCTAATTTATATTTTTAAGCCACTAGAAAATCAGGTATTTTTATTTTTATCATTTGAGGAAATCCTGGCTTTATTTCAATCTGTTCGTCCTTTTGTTGTATTTAATAGTGAAATCGAAAACAAATATTTGGTTCCGCTTTTTTCTCTCATACTCGCATTTAGTCTGGTGTTTTTAATTCGCAGTATTTGGAAAGAGCAGGGAAGGATTTTTCATATCAATCATTCTTTATTTCGTTTTATTTTTTGGTTTCCCATATTTTCAGGCAGTCTTTTTTTAGCCTTTCAGGTTCCTGATTCGGATGCTTATGTTGGTTTTGTTAGCTTACGAATGGTTTTCATTGTATTTATTTTTGGGAGTATTTTTATTTCCATAATTCGTTTTCCGGTTTGGGCTAAATTGATTTTGGTTTGTTATATTACTTTTTGCACAAATAAGCTTCAGAATTACAGAACGTCCCAGCTAAATTACCTTCAACCGTATGTTTTTTCGTTGAAAGAGGCAGGTAAGCTCATCGGCAGCGAGACATACACGCTTTTATATACATTGGAGAATAATTGGTTTTTGCGTCATGCCGGAATGCTTGCTTTTCACAATAATCACTCGGTTAGTCTCGACAATTACGAAGCGGAGTATCCGTTTTTTCCAATTTCATGGAATGTCGGCATGCTGCCGGATTTGCGGATAGGAACTATTTCTTCTGGCGAATTACCTTGTTTTAAATGGGAAAGCAACAAGATACAGCCGCATAAAAAAGTAGATTATGTATTATTATTTGGCCGGGAGGATCAAATTACGGATAGCTGCGAACTAGCCATGTGGGAACACGTAAAACAGCAGTATACCTTAATTTACAGCGATGAGCATGTTGTTTTGATGGCTTTGAAAAGAAAATCTTTTTGATTGATTTGGACGGCGATGTGAAATAGCGAATGACTTGTTTTCGCTCTCGCTCTCGCTCTCACTTTGGTTTTTGTGTGGGAGTGAAGAAAAAATCAAAGTGCTGTTTTCGCTCTCGAAAATTAGCGTTGAATGAGTAGAAAGTAAAAATGGGAAAAGTAGAAAGTAAAAAAGGGAAAAGTAGAAAGTAAAAAAGGGAAAAGTAGAAAGGGTGATTTGGACGGCGATGTGAAATAGCGAATGCCTGAGTTTTCGCTCTCACACTCACTCTGATTTTTGTGTGGGGGTGAAGAAAAAATCAGAGTGCTGTTTTCGCTCTCGCTCTCACACCCACTCTGATTTTTGTACCCGGGACGGGAATCGAACCCGTACAGCCGCAAAGGCCACAGGATTTTAAGTCCTGCGTGTCTACCAGTTCCACCACCCGGGCAAAACGTGCGCAAATGTAAACATTTATGATTTCCGTGAAAGAAAAAATTAATTCTTGTATTGCAGTCCGGACTTAAGGTTGCTTTCCAGCGCTGTTGCGCTGATGTAGCCGCGTGATAAAGCAATATATGCATCGCCGCGATTCAGAACCACCGCCGGATAACCTGAAATACCCATGCCTGATACCTCGGCAAATTCTTGTAAGGCCTGCTTTCGATAGGTTTCGCTGTTTAGTTTTTGAATGAATTCAGCCTCGTCAAAAGTGAATTTCTTGCATAAATTCAGCAGTCCTGCCTCTGAACTCATGTCGAGGCCCTCTACAAACTGAAGATGTTGAATGGTATGCGCTAATTCAATCTGTTTATCGGGGTAGTGTTCCGACAAGATTCGAAAAGCAGTGGCGGGCGGCAACGAATCCATGACGCGTTTGCCATCGCGGAGTATTGCCTTGTATGATTCTCCTACTTTCATGCCGGTCATTTCTTCGAGACGCGGAATTGCACTAAGAATATATTCCGCCATCGGGCCGATTGGCCCAACACGATCACCCGTAATGAGGCCTCCGTTTAAAACTTTGAAATCAAACTCCTTGCGATGTTGTACTTCAAAATCATGAATCACCTGGCTAAAGCCATAGCACCAACCGCAATGAGTGTCAAATACATAAATGATTTCAGGTCTTGTTTTCATTTCTTTTTCTTTCTTTCCTTCTTACTTCCTTTTTTTTCGGGGTCTTCTGCAAAAAAATACCTGAAGTCGATGCTCAAATAGGCACCACGAAGTTCCGTGATGGTATTATTTGTTACAAAATTGTTTTCAAGATAATCGATAGCGAAACCATAAACACTATTAAACGGACGGTTTAGGGAGGTGCCAAAATAAAAATATCCACTTTTTTCGGTCCTGTATTCAAAGCCCAGATTCGCCAGCAGGCTGGGCGAAAAGACGTTTCTACGGCCACCGTAAGCCAGGAAATAGTCCGACTCTTTAAACACATCCGAAGGAAACATATTGATGCACACACCCGCCGATGCATTCATGTAAATATTTTCTGATAATCGAATAAAAATTAGTTGACTCAATGGAATTTCGTACCCAACCACGCGCAGGTTCTCTGAAGATCCAATGCTGCCTTTGAAGGCCGATATTTCATAATTCCTGACTGCATAATTTAATCCAAACTCAAGCGATAGGGTAGGTGTGTAGCCTTTTCGAATGATTGCTCCCAACACGTAACCAAATCGAGGCCTGATTTCGTACGAAAACGCTTGTTGGTTAATGTTCTCCGGTCCGGTTCCGAAAAAACGGGAGGAGAAAAGGGGCTTGAATTGAAGTCCAACCGTACTCACACGTTCCTGAGCCTGCGCAGTGAGGCTAATTAAACCCAGCAATAACAAAAGTAAGCCTGATTTCATTTTTGCGTCGATTGGAATAATGGTCTCAATTCTTTCATGATTAATTCTGCAGCACCCCTGTTTTTGCTCACATATTCAGCGGCATTTTTTCCTGCCATGCGCAATTTAGACGAATCATTGATTAATTCCTGAAAGGTAAACAGGAATTCCTTTCGGTCAGAAATCTGAAAGCCTCCTCCGCTTTTTTGGAGTTCTTCCGCTTCGGGAAATTTATCGGTATAAGGACCAAAAAGAACGGGAATGCCCATGGCTGCGGGCTCAAGAATGTTGTGCAATTGTTTGTGAAAAGCGCCTCCCACATATGCAATTTGCGCCATTTTATATACCGACATCAACATGCCTACGTTGTCAATAATGAGCGTTGCGGGGGGATTGCCTGAATCAAGCTGATTAATTTCTGAATACAAAAAGGCAGGTTGCGGACTGCATTTTTTCAAATGCAGAAGATGTTTTTCGCTTATTTCATGAGGTGCAACAATGGTAAAAACAGAGCTGCTGTTGAGTGGAAAAATAACCTCTTCATCGTTTGCCCAGGTGCTGCCTGCAACAAATACGATGCGTTGATTGATAAGCGCTTCTATTTCGGGGAATTTTCTTGGATTTGCTGCATTTTCTGCAACCCTGTCGAAGCGCGTGTCGCCTGCAGCGACGATTTTTGAATTCAGTTTACCTGAAATGAGCTTTTTAGAGTTTTCGTCCTGGGTGAATATGGTTCTGAAGGCATTTAAAAAACGACGTATCCATCCGCCGGCAGGCGATAAAACAAACTGCCCTGACCTGAACCTGGCTGAAATTAAATAGGCTGGAATATTTCTCTTTTTTAATTCATGTAAATACCCTGCCCAAAATTCATATTTCACAAATATCACTAAATCAGGCTGTAAGCATTGAATGAAACGACTTGCATGGCCCGGTAAATCGGCTGGCAAATAGCAAACAGCATCGACCCCTGGATAATTTTTTCGCACTTCGTAGCCTGAAGGTGAAAAAAAGCTGAGAACCAGATACACACCTGGGAATTCCTGCCTCAGTTTTTCGATGACCGGTCGGCCCTGTTCGAATTCTCCCAGCGAGGCGCAATGTAGCCAAACCACTTTTTTTTCCGCAGGAATGTTAAATGTTGGAAAGGATTTTCTGCCTTCAATCCAACGGGCTGCCTTGGCAGAATTTAAGGCTGCAATTCTAACCGTAAATACATATAAATAGTTGAGCGCAAAATAAATCAGCCACATGCTTAAAAGTAGAAATAATCAGTGGCCGCTTTGCGATAAATTGGTAAAGTCCATCCAAAACTAATGCTCATCCAGGAATCTGTTCGTTGTTTGGTATCAGGCACCAAACTGTCAAAATTCCACTTGCGCAGGTTCTTCGTAAAGGCAACCTGGTAATCGACTTTTACAAAGAAATTGACCAGCGTATTGTTGCTAAAATATTGATAGCCCACAGAAGCACCACTTAAAATTCCGCCAGTAAGCCGGTCATACCCTTTTTTATAATCGCCCTCAAGGGATGGAACGGTCGTTCCCCGGTCGGTTTCAAAGTTGATTTTGTGTTCGAGGTATCCTGCTTTAAGAAATAGAAATGGTCCTGAATTTACATTGTGTCCCCATCTATTGAATATTTTGCCAATCCCTACCGATGCCGAAAGGCCCCGCATGCTGAAACGGAGATCCGACAAGGTACCGTCGGTACTCACCAGAAAACCATCTTCAACCGTAATTGAATCCAGCATGTTACGCTCTTTCACCTGACCTCCAAACAAAAATTCAGCAGAGGCTCCCCAAAGCAGCGAAGATTTTGTTTTGCGAAGGGCTGAAATGCCAATCCCCGAAAAAAAGCCAAAGCGATCTCTGAAATCGGCTTGCGGGGTATTTAATGAGGCCGTAACATGAACCATCGTAAATTTTAATACAGAATCTTTTACATTCACCTGTGCCTTGATATTAGCCGTATTTACGGCCATAAACAGAAGAATTAAAGCTAAAAACCGGTTCAGTTTCATTATGCAAAGATATTCGAATTGAAGCCCGAGGAGGTAAAACGTCAAAATATGTATCTTCGCGCAACTTTTTTGGCGCATGAACAAGATTCAAATGGTTGATCTGAAAGCTCAGTACAACCAAATTAAAAGCGATGTCGATACAGCTATTCAGGAAGTGATTGACAAAACAGCATTTATTAATGGTCCTGATGTTGGAGCTTTTGCAGAAGAACTTCAAAAATACCTCGATGTAAAGCATGTAATTCCATGTGCCAATGGCACAGATGCACTTCAAATTGCCATGATGGCGCTTGGTTTCAAACCGGGTGACGAGGTGATTACAGCGAGCTTTACCTATGTTGCTACTGCTGAGGTAATTGCATTATTGGGTTTGGTGCCTGTGTTGGTTGATGTTCATCCTGATACCTTCAATTTGGATATTCGTGCTGTTGAAGCTGCCATTACGGACAAAACGGTAGCTATTGTACCGGTTCATCTATTCGGACAATGTGCTCACATGGAGCCTTTGATGGCTGTAGCCAATAAGCACGGACTTCATGTTATTGAGGATACTGCGCAGGCTTTAGGCTCGCAATATACTTTCAGCGATGGACGAAAAGCATTTGCAGGCACCATGGGTTCCATTGGAGCCACTTCTTTTTTCCCTTCCAAGAATTTAGGTTGTTATGGCGACGGTGGAGCATTGTTTACCAATAACGATGAGTATGCCGCGGCTATGCGCATGATTGCCAACCACGGGCAGCGGGTGCGCTATTATCACGATTCCATCGGTGTAAATTCACGGCTCGATACCATTCAGGCGGCAATTTTACGCATCAAACTAAGGCATCTGGATGCTTATTCATCCGCCAGGCGCAGCCTGGCAGATGCCTACGACAGAGCATTTGCAGAATTTTCGCAGCTTATTACCCCTTTCAGATCGCCTTTCTCAGTGCATGTGTTCCATCAGTACACCCTGCGTTGTACCGGCGTTTCACGCGATATTCTGAAGGAACATCTTGAAAGCAAAGGAATTCCGGCCATGATTTATTATCCTGTGCCTTTGCACATGCAAAAAGCGTATACCGATCCGCGATACAAACAAGGCGATTTTCCTGTAACTGAGATGCTTTGCGCTCAGGTTTTATCCTTGCCAATGCATACCGAAATGCAGGAAGATCAATTGCAACACATAATTAATACGGTAAAAGATTTCCTAAATTCCTTATAAATGAAAAAAATTGCTGTTGTAGGCACCGGATATGTTGGACTTGTAACGGGTACCTGTCTCGCAGAAACCGGCAACAAGGTTATCTGCGTAGATATTGACGAAAACAAGATTAACAAATTAAAAAAGGGAACGGTTACAATTTACGAACCCCAACTGGATGTGCTTTTCGAGCGCAATCTCAAACAAGGCCGTTTGCATTTTACAACCAATCTTGAAGAGGCCATTTTACAGTCGGAGCTCATTTTTTTGGCTTTACCAACCCCTCCGGGGGAAGACGGCTCCGCAGATCTTTCCTACATTCTCGGAGTAGCCGATCAGCTAGGTTACCTCATTAAAGACGACTACAAAATTATTATCGATAAAAGTACCGTTCCGGTGGGCACCGCCGAAAAGGTTCATAAAGCCCTGGCAGCAAATGCCAAAGGCGAATTTGATGTGGTGTCAAATCCCGAATTTTTGCGCGAAGGTTTCGCTGTTGAAGATTTCATGAAGCCTGATCGTGTAGTTATCGGGACTTCCTCCAACAGGGCAAGAAAAATTATGGAGGAATTGTATCTGCCCTTTGTACGTCAGGGAAATCCCATCCTTTTTATGGATGAGCGTTCGGCTGAGCTTACGAAATATGCGGCAAATTCCTTTCTGGCAACCAAAATTTCATTCATGAATGAGGTGGCCAATTTATGCGAATTGATTGGTGCCGATGTAGATATGGTGCGCATTGGCATTGGTTCCGATGAGCGCATTGGAAAAAGATTCCTATTTCCGGGAATCGGTTACGGGGGAAGTTGCTTTCCGAAAGATGTTCAGGCTTTGGTAAAATCAGCCGGTGAGGCTAACTACGATTTTCAAATTCTGGATGCAGTTATGCAGGTGAATGAAACCCAGAAATCCATTCTGGTTCCTAAAATCAAAGCGCATTTCAACGGAAATTTGAAAGGTAAACACTTTGCTATGTGGGGTCTTTCTTTTAAACCCGATACAGACGATATCCGCGAGGCGCCAGCGCTTTACATCATTGATGCCTTGCTTGCCGAAGGGGCTACAGTTACGGCTTTCGATCCTGAAGGAATGGACAATGTGAAAAAACTGGGTAAGAAAATTAAGTTTGCTCCAAATCCTTACGAAGCTCTTGAAAACAGCGATGCCTTGGTTATTTGCACCGAATGGTCGGTTTTCAGAAATCCGGACTTCAGCGAAATGGCTTCGAAAATAGCTTCAAAAACTATATTTGATGGTCGCAACCTTTACTCGGTTGATCAAATGAAGAAACTGGGCTTTGCCTACTACAGCATCGGCCGGAAGGCCATAAGAAAATCCAAGCCATGACAGATATTTCAAACAAGAGAGTACTTATTACCGGTGCTGCAGGTTTTTTAGGCTCACATCTTTGCGATCGGTTCATTGCCCAAGGCTGCAAAGTTGTTGGAATGGATAACCTGATTACCGGATCGCTCAATAATATTGAACACCTGTTTCGTCACGAAAATTTTGAATTCTATCACCACGATGTTTCAAAGTTTGTGTTCGTGCCGGGTGAACTCGACTATATTCTTCACTTTGCGTCGCCTGCAAGTCCGATTGATTACCTGAAAATACCTATTCAAACATTGAAGGTAGGTTCTTTGGGCACACACAATCTTCTTGGCCTTGCCAGGGTGAAGAAAGCCCGAATGCTTATTGCTTCTACATCAGAAGTTTATGGCGACCCAACGGTGCATCCTCAAAACGAAGATTACTGGGGCAACGTAAATCCAATTGGACCTCGCGGTGTTTACGACGAGGCAAAAAGATTTCAGGAAGCCATTACCATGGCGTATCATACCTTTCATGGTGTAGAAACCCGGATAGTACGAATTTTTAATACCTATGGTCCAAGAATGCGGCTCAACGATGGCCGCGCTTTGCCGGCTTTTATGGGTCAAGCGCTTCGTGGTGAGGATATTACGGTTTTTGGCGACGGCTCGCAAACACGTTCATTTTGTTATGTAGATGACTTGATTGAAGGGATTTACCGTTTGTTGCTTAGTGACTATCAGTATCCTGTAAATATTGGAAATCCTGATGAAATCAGTATCCGCGATTTCGCGGAAGAGATTATTAAATTAACAGGTACTGATCAAAAGATTGTTTATAAGCCTTTACCTCAGGACGATCCGAAGCAAAGACAGCCAGACATTAGCCGGGCGAAAGAAATTCTTGGCTGGCAGCCTACAGTAGCGCGTGCCGAAGGACTTAAAAGCACCTGGGAATATTTTAAATCGCTTCCTGAATGGGAAATTACCCCAAGAAGCTTTACATCAGCTTGATTTTATGGAAGAAAACAAATATTTCGTCCACCCTACAGCAGTTGTAGATGAAGGTTGCCATATTGGCGCTGGTACCAAGATTTGGCATTTTACACATGTGATGCCCGACTGTAGCATTGGAAAAAACTGCAATCTGGGGCAGAATGTGGTAGTTTCGCCGGGTGTCGTTTTGGGCAACAATGTCAAGGTTCAGAACAATGTGTCCATTTACACCGGAGTGGTTTGCGACGACGATGTGTTTCTTGGTCCTTCCATGGTGTTTACCAATGTTATCAATCCACGCAGCGCCGTTATACGGCGCGATCAGTACATGCGCACGCATGTCGGTAAAGGGGCCTCCATCGGGGCAAATGCAACCATTGTTTGTGGTCACGACATTGGCGAATATGCCTTTATTGGAGCTGGAGCCGTGGTTACCAAAAAGGTACCTGCCTACGCACTCGTGATTGGAAATCCGGCCCGTCAAACCGGTTGGATGAGCGAATTTGGTCACAAGCTTCGCTTTGATGAGCAGGGAAAGGCAAATTGCCCCGAAAGTGGCGATTTGTATGAGCTAAAAAACGGACAGGTAAGCAAATTAAAAAAAGCATGATTGTAAACGAAAAAGTCAGGTTTGCCATTGTTGGTGCCGGTCATATTGGAAAGCGACATGCCGAAATGATTCTTCGTAACGAAGATGCTGAGCTTGTTGCAATTTGCGATATCCGCGATAAATCTGAGCTTCAGCTCGATCAGTTTCAGGTTCCATATTTCGATTCTGTTGAATCGATGCTTGAATCGGAGCTTGATTTTGATGTTGTAAATATTTGTTCTCCCAATGGTTTGCATGCCTTGCATTCGCGTCTGGCGCTAGAAAAGCGTAAGCATATTGTATGTGAAAAACCGATGGGTTTGACCAAGGCCGAATGTGAACAGGTAATTTATACTGCTTTGCGCATGTCGCGTCAGGTATTTTGTGTGATGCAAAATCGTTATTCACCACCTTCGGTGTGGATTAAAGACGTGATCGAGCGCAATCTCATGGGCGAAATTTACATGGTTCAGCTAAACTGTTACTGGAATCGCGACGAGCGCTATTACAAGAAAGATTCCTGGAAAGGGACGCCTGATTTGGATGGTGGGACTCTTTTTACGCAGTTTTCGCACTTCATTGATATCATGTTCTGGCTTTTTGGCGATATCAAAGAGATTCAGGCGAAGTTTGACGATTTCAACCACCAGAATCTCACTGCTTTTGAAGATTCCGGGTATGTTAATTTCCGTTTTGTAAACGGAGGAATGGGCAGTCTCAACTATTCGACTTCGGTTTGGAATACCAATCTGGAGAGTTCCATCACCATTATTGGTGAAAAGGGAAGTGTTAAAATTGGGGGTCAGTATATGAACGAGGTTGAATATTGCCATATTGAAGGATATACCATGCCTGAACTTCCGCCGGCCAGCCCGGCGAACGATTACGGAGCCTACAAAGGTTCAGCCGCCAACCACCACTTTGTGATTCAAAATGTGATTGATACGCTGAAGGGAAGGACGAGCGCTACGACCAATGCGCTTGAAGGACTGAAAGTGGTTGAAATAATTGAACGTATTTACGAATTAAGAACTTTAAACAAATAATTCATGGATTCTATCTACCAGGATTTGATCGGGAAGAAGGAAAAACTCGCTGTTGTGGGTCTGGGCTACGTTGGTTTACCCATTGCACTTGAATTTGCACGTAAAATTTCAGTGATCGGTTTCGATATCAATGAGAAACGTGTAGAAATGATGCGTAACAAAATTGATCCAAGCGAAGAGCTTGAACCGGAGCAGTTTGAAAACTGCGATATTCATTTTACGGCAAGTCCGGATGAGCTTCGCGAGGCTCGTTTTTTTATCGTTGCTGTTCCAACCCCAATTGATGAACACAATTTACCTGATTTAAAGCCGCTTTTATCTGCCACACGTTCAGTGGCAGGCGCTCTAAAAAAGGGAGATTATGTGGTTTTTGAATCAACAGTTTATCCCGGTTGCACCGAAGAAGATTGTATTCCTTTGCTGGAAGAAATTTCCGGCCTTAAATTCATGGACGATTTTAAAGTGGGTTATTCACCCGAGCGAATCAATCCGGGCGACAAAGAACATACCTTACCAAAAATCATCAAAGTAGTAAGTGGTTGCGATTCAGAATCGCTCGATCAAATTGCGAAAACATATGAAATTGTTGTGCATGCCGGTGTTCATCGCGCAAGCTCAATAAAAGTAGCAGAGGCTGCAAAAATTATTGAGAATACCCAGCGCGATTTAAATATCGCCCTCATGAATGAGCTTTCACAAATATTCGGACATATGGGAATCAATACCTACGATGTTCTGGAAGCTGCCGGTACAAAATGGAATTTCCTCAGGTTTATGCCGGGATTGGTTGGTGGACATTGCATCGGAGTGGATCCGTATTATTTGACTTACAAAGCCAAAGAAGTGGGTCACAATGCGCAGGTGATACTTGCAGGGAGGGCTGTAAATGATGGCATGGGTGCTTATGTTGCCGGAAAAGTGGTTAAGAAAATGGTAGCTTCCGGAGTAGATATTGCAAATGGACGCGTATTGATTATGGGAGCCACCTTCAAAGAAAATGTATCTGATATCAGAAATTCGAAAGTAGCTGATGTGGTGAATGAATTCAAAGATTTTGGAGTTCACGTGGATATCATTGATCCGCACGCAAGCTCTGAAGAATTGCATCATGAGTACGGATTTGGACTTAAAAATTCGCCCGAAGGCAAATATCATGCGGTTGTTGTGGCAGTAAATCACAATGATTATGTAGGCTTGCCCGAATCGTATTTTCAAAACTTACTGATAGAAAAAGGAATTTTAGCTGACATCAAAGGTGTTTACAAAGGCAGAATTTCAAATCTTCAATACTGGAGCCTTTAATAGGAAGCATGCAGGAAGCAAAAACCATATTGGTCACAGGCGGGGTGGGATACATCGGATCTCACACCGTTGTAGCTCTTCAACAGCAAGGGTTTGATGTGGTAATTGCAGATAATCTTTGTAATTCTCATGCCTTCATTCTTCAGCGAATTGCTCAAATTTCAGGCATTGCTCCCCGGTTTTATAATATCAACCTTTGCAATGAACAGGCTTTGAGGGATTTATTCCTCAAAGAATCCGGCATTCAAGCAAGTATCCACTTTGCCGCTTTAAAAGCAGTTGGTGAATCGGTCGAAAATCCATTGCATTACTACAGAAACAACCTTGATTCACTCATGAACCTGATAAAAATTCAGGATGAAATGAAGGTGAATTGCTTGGTTTTTTCATCCAGTTGCACTGTTTATGGCGAGCCGGATGCATTGCCGGTTACTGAACAATCTCCAATTAAGGCAGCTATGTCGCCTTATGGCAACACCAAGCAAATAGGGGAGGAAATTTTATCTGATCATACCAGGATTTCCAATTTGAAAGCGATTGCCTTGCGGTATTTCAATCCTGTGGGCGCGCATGCATCAGGACTTATCGGCGAATTGCCTAATGGTAAACCCAATAATCTGGTTCCTTTTATTACCCAAACCGGTATTGGCAAGCATGAAGCACTCACCATTTTTGGGGACAACTACAATACTCCCGACGGTACATGCATTCGCGATTATATTCATGTAGAAGATGTTGCAGATGCGCACGTTGCCGCATTAAAACGTCTTATGAACGGCGATGCTCATCAATCCTTTGAAGTCTTTAATATCGGCACTGGAAGAGGGTATTCAGTGCTGGAAGCTGTTCAGGCCTTTGAAAAAGTGAGCGGCCTCAAGCTGCCTTATAAAATGAGCAATCGCCGCGAAGGTGACATTGAAAAAGTATACGCAGACACCACCAAATCAAATACTGTATTGGGCTGGTACGCGAAAAAAGACATTGACATGATGATGGCTTCGGCCTGGACATGGGAAAAAAATCTCGCTCAAAATTCGATCAACATGGAAAAGAAAAAAATCCTAATTACCGGTGGCGCCGGTTTTATTGGTTCACACGTGGTGAGAAGATTCGTTAAGAATTATCCAAATTACCACATTTACAATTTGGACAAACTGACCTACGCAGGCAATTTGATGAACCTTCGTGATATTGAAAATTCACCCAATTACACTTTTGTGAAAGGCGATATTGTGGATGAAGCTTTCATAACCGAGCTTTTTTCTATGCACCAGTTCGATGGGGTCGTGCATCTTGCCGCTGAATCTCACGTAGATCGTTCCATTGCAAACCCCAATGAGTTTATAAAAACAAATGTGTTGGGGACAGCCAACCTCTTGAATGCTGCCCGCCGTTTTTGGCAAGATAATATGGAGGGAAAGCGTTTTTACCACATATCCACCGATGAGGTGTACGGATCATTGGGTGAAACCGGATTTTTTACCGAAGAAACAAAATACGATCCGCGTTCGCCCTATTCAGCCTCTAAGGCGAGCAGCGATCATCTCGTAAGAGCCTATCACCATACGTATCACATGCCTGTTGTTGTGTCTAACTGCAGCAACAATTACGGCTCGTTTCACTTCCCCGAGAAGCTAATACCTCTGGCAATCAATAATATCAAACATATGCGCCCGATTCCGGTATATGGTAAAGGCGATAACGTGCGCGACTGGCTGTTTGTAGAAGACCATGCTTCTGCCATTGACCTTATTTTTCATCAGGGAAGATCAGGCGAAACCTACAATATTGGAGGTGCCAACGAATGGAAAAATCTGGATCTCATAAAAAAGCTTTGCTTCATTATGGACGAAAAGCTTCAACGTGAGCCGGGTACCTCCGAGAAACTCATTACGTTTGTAAAAGATCGTGCAGGGCACGACCAACGGTATGCCATTGATTTTAGCAAGTTAAAGAACGAACTGGGTTGGGAGCCTTCGCTTCAGTTTGAAGAAGGACTGAGCAAAACAGTAGACTGGTATTTAAGTAACGAGGAATGGCTGAATGCTGTTACTTCAGGCGGTTACCAACATTATTACGAGGAACAGTATTCGGGGAGGTAATTATTTATGTATCAACACGTTAATTTTCATCAGGACAATAACGATTTTACCAAGGGTAAATTTCTAATCACCGGAGGAGCCGGTTTTATTGGCTCGCATTTGGTTGATTATCTGATGGAACATGGTGCCACTGAAGTGAGAGTGGTTGATAATCTCTCGGAAGGGAAAAAAGAAAATATTGAGCATTGGCTCAACAACGAAAGGTTCTCTTTTTTTGAAGGGGATATTACCGATGTTGAATTAATGGCTAAAGCATGTGATGGTGTTGATTATATTTCGCATCAGGCTGCGCTTGGAAGTGTTCCCCGATCAATAAAAACTCCCTTGGCAACCAACGAAGCCAATGTAACCGGTTTTCTTACCGTGCTGGATGCTGCTCGAAATGCCGGAGTTAAACGTGTGGTTTATGCCAGCTCTTCAAGTGTTTACGGAGATCATCCGCAACTTCCCAAGCTGGAGAATGCAATTGGAAATTCACTTTCACCTTATGCTGTTTCAAAACGGGTGAATGAACTGTATGCCGATGTTTTCGGCCGTTGCTACGGCATGGAACTGATGGGCTTGAGATATTTCAATATTTTCGGCCCGAGGCAGAAACCAGATGGTCCCTATGCAGCAGTCATTCCTCTGTTTCTGGCCTCGATTATGAACGATGAGCCGGCGCAAATCAACGGTGATGGGGAGCAAACCCGCGATTTTACCTTTGTTGAAAATGCCGTTCAGGCAAACATTCGCTCGTTGGCAACACCAAATAGCGCTGCTGCCGGTAAGGTTTACAATGTGGCAGTAGGGGAGCGAATGTCGGTTATTGAAATGTATAAAGTTCTTTGCGAATTTGCCGGAAAAGGACTGAATCTGGTTCATCGCGAACCGCGCGAAGGCGATATTCGTGATTCACTTGCTGATATTTCACTTGCAATGACGTATCTTGGCTATCAGCCGGCAGTCAAAATGAGGAATGGCCTCATGCAAACGCTGGACTGGTTCAGAAATTCATGAGTTTTTTATCCTCCTTATTTGGCCGTAAACGGCCCGACGCAGACTTAAGTGTACTTCGCACCGATGTTCATTCTCATCTCATTCCGGGAATCGATGATGGATCGGTGAGTATCGAAAACAGCCTTGAATTGATCAAAGGATTGCACGATCTGGGTTACAGAAAACTGATTACCACCCCGCATATCATGAGTGATTTCTACCGGAATTCACCGGAAGTAATTTTGCAGGGATTGGCAGATGTAAGGGAAGCATTGAAATCCAACAACATTGATATCCAGCTGGATGCAGCTGCTGAGTATTATTGCGATCACGATTTTGAGCTCAAAATCGGAAAAGAAGAGCTACTTACATTTGGCGATCGTTACTTACTCTTTGAGTTATCGTACCTAAATCCAACCGATAATTTTGACACAGTAACCTTTAAGCTGCAGCTCGAAGGCTACAAGCCTGTATTGGCCCATCCTGAGCGCTATCCCTACTGGTACCAGAGTTTTGATAAGTATTCTGAAATTCGCGACAAAGGCGTTTTACTGCAAGTAAATATTGCTTCTATTGCAGGGCATTATGGCACAGTAGCCAAACGAATTGCCGAGCGCCTCATCGAAAACAACATGGTAGATCTGCTTGGCTCAGATATGCATAAAACCAGCCACATCGATGTGTATAAAAGGGCATTGAAAGAGCCTGCCCTGCATCGCTTGCTTGCATCCGAAACTTTGATCAATTCCAGTTTATAACTACAATGATGATGCTTCTACTTCAGGCAAGATTTTCTTTACCAAACCCTGAAGAACTTTTCCCGGACCACTTTCAATAAACATGGTTGCCCCGTCGAGGCCCATTTGGCGGACAGACTGTGTCCAGCGCACTGGCGCTGTTAATTGCGCAATTAAATTTTTCTTTATGATTTCAGGATTCGTTTCTCCAAGAGCAGAAACGTTTTGATACACCGGACAGAACGGAATTTTAAATACAGTACCGCGAATGGCGGCCTCAAGTTCCTCACGCGCCGGCTCCATCAGTGGCGAATGAAATGCACCACCTACCTGCAAAGGCAAGGCTCGTTTGGCTCCTGCTGCTTTCATGGCCTCACAGGCCAGCTCAATACCTTTCATGCTGCCTGAAATTACCAGCTGTCCCGGACAATTGTAATTGGCCGCAACCACCACTTCTTCCCGGATTCCGGCACAAACTTCTTCAACAATTGCATCTTCAAGTCCAAGAATTGCTGCCATGGTTCCGGGATTTTGCTCGCAGGCTTTTTGCATTGCATCAGCGCGGGCCGCAACAAGGCGCAAACCGTCTTCAAAACTAAGGCAACCGGCAGCTACAAGTGCAGAAAATTCTCCCAGAGAATGACCGGCCGTCATAGCGGGTTGAGTGCCGGCTCCCGCTACCAAAGAAACTGCTACAGAATGAATGTAAACAGCTGGCTGAGTAACGTCTGTTCTGCGTAGTTCCTCGGCTTGACCGTCAAACATGAGGTCGGTAATTCTGAACCCAAGAATTTCATTCGCCTTTTCAAAAAGTGCTTTTGCTTCTTGCGATTGTTCATACAACTCTTTTCCCATGCCGGGAAACTGTGCACCCTGACCGGGGAAAACTCTAGCTTGTTTCATACGTCTTTTTAATATTGAACCCACAAAAATGCATTAACCGAATTCATCTCACAAAAATATTTTAGTCCATGCAGGTTTACTATGGCTTAGTAATAGCAGATTAAACTTCTTCAACTGTAATTATATCAGCCCGCAGGGCTTGATGAAAGCAGCGCATAAAAGATTTTTTTCGCAATAAGTTTTTGAGTATTTCGTTTTATTACCCATATTTTCATGTATTTTCAGCCTGTGAAATTTATTTTCTCTCTCATCATTTTTTGTACACTAACAGCTGCGGCATGGGGCCAATTGGGTGGCCAACATGTATACAGCTTTTTAAATCTTTCTAATTCAACCCGGGTGCAGGCTTTGGGCGGAAAGGCGGCAGCTTTGCGCGACGATGATGTAAACATGGCATTACAAAACCCGGGATTAATCAACAGCGCAATGCATGGGAATCTTTCCCTGACCTATGTGAATTATTTTGCGGGAATTAATTTTGGTAATGTGGCTTATGCATTTAATGCAGGGCAAAAGGGAACCATTGTAAGTTCGGTGCATTATGTGAATTATGGCACATTTGATAGGGCCGATCAAACCGGACTCATCACAGGCAATTTTACTGCCGGCGATTACTGCTTTACAGCAGGATACGGGTACAAGGTGGATTCGGTTTTTCAGATTGGAGCCAACGTTAAAGCCATTTATTCGAATTACGATTCATACACATCTGTTGGCCTGGCGGCCGATTTAGGCGCCAGCTATAAAAGTCCCGACCAGCGCTTCACCGCCGGGTTGGTTATCAAAAACCTGGGTACTCAATTACGAACCTTTACCCCTGGAAATAAAGAAAAGCTACCTACAGAAGTCAGGTTAGCACTCACCAAGGAGCTGGAGCACGTGCCACTTAAATTTACATTTGTAGCGCACAATCTGCAACAGCCTGATCTCACCTGGCAGGATCCCCGTATTCCTGAAGAAAGCATTGATCCGCTCACAGGAGATACCACGGTTAATAAAATTGGACTGGCAAACAAAATCATGCGCCATGCTATTTTTGGTGCTGAGTTTAATATTTCAAAGGCGCTTTCGCTTCAATTGGGATACAATTACCAGCGACGTCAGGAAATGAAGGTAGACACCCGCTTGGGTACCGTTGGAATTTCCTGGGGAATTGGTGTAAAAATCTACAAGTTTTCTATTGCGTATTCCAGATCTGCCTTTCATCTTGCAGGCTCTCCCAATCAGTTTACCCTTGTGGCCAGACTGGCGGAGTTTTATCGCAAAAATTAATGGCTCAAAAAAGAATTACAATAGCAGTTGATGGGTATTCTTCCTGTGGAAAGTCAACGCTGGCAAGAGATATTGCCAAAGCCCTGAATTACGCTTATGTGGATACCGGGGCAATGTATCGGGCGGTGACTTATTTCGCCCTTAACAACGGCCTGATTAATGGAAAACAGCTTGACATTGAAACCCTCATCGAGGAGCTCGACGAATTGAGTATACGTTTTAACTTCAATCCAGAAACCGGTGTTTCGGAAATCCTCCTTAACAATGAAAATGTTGAGCAAGAAATCAGGCAGATGGACGTGAATGATTGGGTAAGCCAGGTGGCAGCTGTACCCGAAGTCCGCAGAAAAATGGTGAGTTTGCAGCAAGCGATGGGCAAAGAGAAAGGGATTGCCATGGATGGAAGGGACATAGGAACCACGGTTTTTCCGGATGCAGAATTGAAGCTGTTTATGACAGCCGATTTAGATGTGAGGGCACGCCGCAGGCGGGATGAAATGGAAGCCAAAAACATGCTGGTAACCATGGAGGAAATCAAAGCCAATCTGGCACATCGCGATCAGGAAGATATGTCCCGAAAAGAAAGTCCACTGCGAAAAGCAGATGATGCAATTGTTTTAGACAATACAAATTTGAATCGGGAACAACAATTGACATTTGCCCTTGAAAAAGCATCAAAATTTATTGCTTTTTAGGGTCATTGATTATGAAAATAAATCCCCGATACCTTTGATAATGAGCCAGTATGAGTTTAGTGTATGTAAACGTGAATAATTTTTTACTTTTGTGCGCATGAATGTGAAAGTTGATGAAAATTCAGGATTTTGTTTTGGTGTAGTCTATGCCATTCAAATGGCTGAAGATGAACTGGATGCAAACGGAACCTTGTACTGTTTGGGCGATATTGTTCACAACAACATGGAGGTAGACAGACTCAGTGCCAAGGGCTTGAAAATTATCGATCATGACCAGCTCAAGCAGCTTCACGATACCAAAGTGCTAATCAGAGCGCATGGAGAACCTCCTGAAACCTACAAAATTGCAATTGAGAACAATATTCAGCTCATTGATGCTTCTTGTCCGGTGGTATTAAAGCTACAAAACAGAATTCGCAATGGATATGAGGATAAAGGGGAAGGGCAAATTGTTGTTTATGGCAAAAGTGGACATGCTGAGGTGAACGGACTGGTTGGTCAAACCAAAGGCGAGGCCATTATCGCCAATGACTTGGACGATTTGGATCAAATTGATTTCAATAGACCAATTAAGTTTTTTTCGCAAACCACTCAGCCTACCGAGGGTTATAAGAGTATGCGTGATGAAATCATCCGCAGAATGCGTGAAGTAGGGAACGATGAAAATTTGTTTTTTGAGGCCAACGATACCTTATGCAGACAGGTTTCTAACCGGGAGCCGCAGCTTAGGGTTTTTGCAGCTGAATACGATGTCATTATTTTCGTAAGCGGTAAAAAAAGTTCCAACGGTAAGGTTTTATATGATGTATGTAAAGCCGTTAATCCTAACAGCTATTTCATTTCAACCAGGGAGGAGTTTGATAAGAACTGGATTGCAGGATTTGAAAGTGTAGGCATTTGCGGTGCAACATCAACGCCTATGTGGCTGATGGAGGAAATCGCTACCAATATTCGCGCGGAAGCCAACCTGATTGAAGCTTCCTAGCTCATTTTTTTCGTAACATTTTTGATGGGATTGAGGTAAGAACCTTACCCAACCATTTTAGATGACGATTTTAAATGAGGCTCTTAATCTTTTCTTAAAACGAACGATTTATCGGCAAATAAATGCTGATGAAGTTATTGAACGTCAGCGATTTGTAGTTTTTAGAATATTCACTTACACCGCATTATTGGTTTGTATAAGTGTTGCATCAAAAATGCTGCTTACGCTTGGAAAAATCAACTGGCTTCCTTTTGCCGTTTTGACCCTAGGTTTTGTGGTTCTTGTAAACTTTATCCGCATTCATCGCAAGGAGCAGTTGAAGAGCGCGTATTTTATTATGTTTCTGGCTTGTCTTGTTCTGCTGCATTGCGTAGCATATTCATGCGGTGGAATTCGTACAGGAGGAACTTTCTTTTTAACGGCAGTAATCATTTATTCCTTCATGCTGCTTGGACGCAACGGTGGCTGGCTGATTACTTCCCTGGCCACGGTTCATATCCTGGTTATTTTCTATCTGTCAACCTATACCGATGTTACCTCATTTTCATTGTTTGAGGACAGACTGGACCTTATTAACGAAGATTTTCTCACTAATATACTTCTCACCTTCGTTCTTATTGCGGCGTTGAGTAATTATCTGCAAAGCGGACGAAACGTGGTTATCAGACGAATTGTAGAGGCTAAGCTGGAACTGGAAAAAAAGAATGCTGAACTAGTGAAGCGAAATTCAGATTTAGAAAAAAAGAACATTGAGTTGGACAAGTTTGCCTCGGTGGCCTCTCATGATTTAAGAGCTCCACTGCGCGCAATCGGCTCTTTGTCAGACATGATACTCGAGGACGAAGAATCGCTTAGTTATGATGCGAAATCGAAAATTCAAATCATACGCAAACGCGCACATCGCATGGATCATTTGTTATCTGCATTGCTTGAATATTCAAGAGCCGACCGCCAAACAAAGCCTGCAGCGTTAGTTGATGTTAACAGCTTACTTGTAGGCCTTTTCGCTAAGCATGCTGCAAAAAAGGATGTAGAATTTTTGGTGAGCGATACGATGCCTGTGATGATAACACCACCTGCCAGTCTGGAGCGCGTTTTTGATGAATTGATATCAAATGCATAGAAATTCAACGATAAAGATCGAGCCTTTATTCAAGTTTCTTCAAAGCAAGTAAATGATCATTTTCAGTTTTCTATAAGTGATAATGGTCCTGGCATTGATGAAGCTTACCGAGAAAAGATTTTTGTGATTTTTCAGACTTTGGAAGCCAGAGACACATTTGAGAGCACGGGTGCTGGGCTCGCTATTGTCAAAAAAATTGTGCAGGAAAACGGGGGAGACATTTGGGCAAGTTCTGAGAATCAGGAGGGGGTGACTTTTCACTTTACATGGAAACCGAAGGCAGATTCTGAGGAAGAAGCCATCATCACTCCCTTTCCAGTCCATGTTTCGAATATAGCATGACGCTATTTTTCGGCAATCCACGAAGCGTATTTAAATCGGATTTCGGGCAACTAAGTTTCCGGCAAGCCGGGATGTAGATCCTCAACTGCTGATATCATTCGATCATCAGTTTTTTAAGTAATCAAATTTAATGAATCGTATTACCAATTGATGAATCAGTTGGTTTAAATACAGTAAGGGGTTTGTCCACTGAAAATCTTCATTACTGGTTGATCTCTCATGAGAAAGGCTTTTCTGTTAATTGTTTTTAAGCGTGTATAATCGTTTACCAACGACTAAGCGGTAAAAAACCAGCAAATTGTTCCCGGGCAGGGGACATTGGGCTTGTCCCAAAAGATTTTTGGTTGATTTGTCAAGTGTTTTCGTCGCGATTTTGACTTTATTTATTCACAGCCATGTTGATTTGTATTTTGATGCTTTGTGACGCGCTAGCTGATTATGATTGAATATAGGATGGTTTTAGCTGAGTTGAACTCAATATGTTATGATTGACTCATATATTATTGGAGTCCGGCTTAGCGGGCGCACGAAGCTACCCCACAGCAGCGGTGGGTCGTGCTTTGGCGCGAGGAGTAGCCGGTAGCACGCGACCTCGGCGAATCGCAGCATTGTGCGAAGTTGCGCCGAGGGAAGCCCCTGCTCAATTTGGACAAGTTGCGTTCCCGCCGGTAGGTTTTTACTTAGATTGCTATTCAAAACGAATTCAGATATCAAACAGCCTGACTGAAGATTGGTGTAAATAATTCATTAACAAGCAGATTGACAGTGTTCTGTTTTTGATTTATTCTTTGAAATAAAAAAGAAAAATTACTACCTTTGCAGCCCTTCGAAAATCGTGGGCTGATGCCTAAGCATCAGATTGTTAAACTTAATTAATTATTGACGTAATGTCAGAAAACACTCAGGACATCAATCCATCTGCAGAAACTGTTGAAACAAGTACAGAAACTGTATCAACCCCAAAAGCAGAAAAGGAAAAGTCCAGCCCTGTTATTGTTTCCGAAATGATTTCAAGTCTAGATTTTGACTGGGACAATGCAGGTAAAAAATCATTTTCATACAAAGCCGATGAGCGTCTTCGTTTAGAGGAACAGTATGAAAGATCACTCAGCTCAGTGAACGACCACGAAGTTGTTGAAGGTACGATTGTCGGCATGACTTCCAAAGATGCAGTCATTAACATTGGATATAAATCCGATGGTGTTGTTGCTCTTTCAGAACTTCGTTACGATCCGGATATCAAGGTTGGTGACAAAATTGAAGTTTACATTGAGTCAAAAGAAGACAAAAGTGGCCAGCTGATTCTATCACATAGAAAAGCCCGTTCACTTAAATCATGGGATCGTGTGAACGATGCTCTTACGAATGATGAAATCATCAAAGGATATGTTAAATGCCGCACAAAAGGTGGACTTATCGTTGATGTATTCGGAATCGAAGCATTCCTTCCGGGTTCACAAATTGATGTGAAGCCGATTCGCGATTACGATGTTTACGTTGGAAAATCAATGGAATTCAAAGTTGTTAAAATCAACAATGAATTCAAAAACGTTGTAGTTTCTCATAAAGCACTTATTGAAGAAGAACTTGAAGCTCAAAAAGCTGAAATTATCTCCAAGCTTGAGAAAGGACAGGTACTTGAAGGAACTGTTAAAAACATTACTTCTTACGGTGTGTTTGTTGACCTTGGAGGTGTTGATGGTCTTATCCACATTACCGACCTTAGCTGGGGCCGCATTAACCACCCTGAAGAAATTGTTAAACTTGACGAGAAGATTCAGGTGGTTATCCTTGATTTTGATGAAGGGAAAAAGCGTATTGCCCTTGGCCTTAAGCAACTTACTCCTCATCCATGGGATAAAGTGGATGCCAATCTTCAGGTTGGCGATAAAGTTAAAGGTAAGGTGGTTGTGTTGGCTGATTATGGAGCATTTATTGAAATTGAGCCGGGCTTTGAAGGTCTTGTTCACGTTTCAGAAATGTCATGGTCGCAGCACTTGCGCTCCGCTCAGGATTTCCTCACAGTAGGAAATGAAGTGGAATGCCTTATCCTAAGTCTTGATCGCGAAGAACGCAAAATGTCACTGGGTATTAAACAATTGATGCCGGATCCTTGGTCTGAAATTGAGTCGAAATACCCGGTTGGTTCGAAGCACAATTCAAAGGTTCGCAACTTCACCAATTTTGGTGTGTTTGTGGAACTTGAAGAAGGTGTTGATGGCCTTATTCACATTTCGGACCTTAGCTGGAGCAAGAAAATTAAGCACCCAAGTGAATTCACTAAAGTTGGTGATGACATTGAAGTGGTTGTTCTTGATACAGACAAAGAGAATCGTCGTCTAAGCCTAGGACACAAACAACTGGAAGAAAATCCATGGGATGTGTTTGAAACAGTATTCAACGAAGGTTCTGTTCACCAAGGTACCATTACTTCAATAAATGATAAAGGTGCCGTAGTAGGTCTACCTTATGGTGTTGAAGGTTTTGCACCTACCAAGCACTTAAGCAAGGAAGACGGAACTCTGGCCAAAGTTGATGAAACACTTGATTTTAAAGTGATTGAATTCTCTAAGGAAAACAAGAAAATTATCGTTTCTCACGCTCGTACGCATGAAGCTGAAAAGCAAGGATCCGAAGAGAAGGAATCTAAATCTGAAGAAGCTAAGAAAGCTGTTAAAAAAGTGAAAGATAACCTGGAGAAATCTACATTGGGTGATCTGGATGTTTTGGCGAATCTGAAGTCAGATATGGAAGAAAGTGAGAAAAAAGCAGCTAAGAAGAAGTCGTAATAAAACTCCTTTTTAATCTTTTATAACAGCGCCCCGGTTTTGCCGGGGCGTTTTGTTTTTTGTCAAATCGTCACTTTATTGGTAACTCCATCGTTTTTATTGCTCTTCACTTATTCTGCGAAAAATTTGCTGAATCCAAGCAAGGAGCAGTGGATAATTAAAACATCATTTTTGATGGGCAGAGGGCCGGAATTTGATGCTACTTCAAATCGGACTATCTTCGTTATGCCATTATTCTTAGGGCGTTTAGGCGATTGTCCTTCTTAATGGAACCCAATTTTGCGGGGCCGGCCGCGAGCCTCCCTCCATCGCAAAATTCGGAATTTCCGGCGAGGTGATTCGTTTGTTAAACGTATAGAAACGTTTATACACATTTATATACTTCTTTTTATTTGTTTATCAGTACTTTATGGTTTTATTTACTTGAAATGTATTTTAGTATAATATTCATAATCAAACGATTGAATTGTTTCATTCCGAATGAAATTGAGTATTTGGTGTAATATCCAGTTTATCAGAAATTTATATTGAATCTTTATTTTCATTTTATCCTGATTACAATTGTTAATTGACATCTTTAAACTCCTGATATACACAACCAAAGCCTTTTCATGAATTTACTTTTCAATTCAATGAGGCTTCCTGTTATATTTGCCTTGTCAATCAACTATGTCGCCGCGGATCATTCTCACTCAGGAACATTATAAAATCATGCAGACCAGGTTCTGTCACCAGTTGATTGAGAACCACGACGATTTTTCCAAATCGGCTTTGATTGGACTTCAGCCCCGGGGTATTTCTCTTGCCCGATCGATTAAGAAGGAACTTGAAACGCTCCTGGGACACCAGATTCTTTACGGTGAACTTGATACCACTTTTTTTCGCGATGATTTCAGGCAAAAGCCTTTGCTGCCACAAAGCACCAGCATCAACTTTTTGGTGGATGACTTGAAGGTGGTCTTGATTGATGACGTTTTGTTTACCGGCAGGTCAATCCGATCGGCTTTGGATGCTTTGCAGCATCACGGCCGACCGGCCGCAGTTGAATTGCTCGTTTTGATTGACAGAAGGTTGTCACGTCATGTTCCCGTTCAGCCCGATTACTCGGGAATTACTGTGGATGCTGTTTTTTCTGAAAAAGTGAAGGTGGTTTGGGATAATGACCGCTTGCAACATGTTGAACTCGTGAATAAGGACCATTGATATGCTAAGTGTACCACATCTTTTGGGAATCAAGGATCTGAACCGGGAGGATATACATAAGATTCTTCAAACAGCTCAAACCTTTCTTGACGTCATCAATAGGCCCATTAAGAAGGTACCTTCCTTAAGAGACATCACCATTGTCAATCTCTTCTTTGAAAATTCCACGCGTACCCGGCTTTCCTTCGAGTTAGCAGAAAAACGCCTTTCGGCGGATGTCATTAATTTTAGTGCCTCGTCGTCATCTGTTTCCAAAGGTGAAACCCTTGTTGATACGGTTAATAACATTTTGGCCATGAAGGTTGATATGGTTGTGATGCGTCATCCCAAAGCGGGAGCAGCCCATTTTCTTTCCCAAAGGGTAAAAGCAAAGATTATTAATGCCGGCGATGGAGCTCATGAACATCCAACCCAGGCTTTGCTTGATGCCTTTACCATCCAGCGCAAGCTGGGAAGTCTGGAAGGAAAGAAAGTTGCAATTATTGGAGACATTCTTCATTCGCGTGTAGCCCTTTCAAACATATACTGTCTTCAATTGCTGGGTGCAGAAGTCATGGTTTGCGGACCTCCAACCTTGCTTCCCCGTTACATATCCGAACTTGGGGTGTTGGTAGAAACTGATTTGAAAAAGGCCTTACAATGGTGCGATGTGGCCAATATGCTACGTATTCAGCTTGAACGCCAGGATATTCAGTATTTCCCTTCTCTGAGGGAGTATGCCATGTTGTATGGATTAAATGCAGGCATGCTTGAACATCTTGATAAAGAGATTTTAATCATGCACCCGGGCCCGGTGAACCGGGGAGTTGAGATTACGAGCGACATTGCAGATGGACCTTATTCTGTGATTCTCAATCAGGTAGAAAGCGGAGTGGCTGTGCGAATGGCAGTTTTATACCTTTTAGCGGGCCGAGCCGAAGAAAAAATGTAGAAAATCTCTTACTGACCTTTTATAATCTGGTTGTACGATTCATTCCTTTTTATTAGGTTTGACGAAAGTTTTGATATGAACTTCTCGCTGGAAAAAACAGAACACTACACTATCATCAGAGTGCTTGCCGATAAGCTGGATAGCACCATAGCACCTGATCTGAAGTCTGAACTTTTGCTCCTGAACAAGGATGGAGTTGCCAATATTATTCTGGATCTGAGCAATACACGATATTGCGATTCATCAGGTTTATCCAGCGTTTTGGTTGGTCAACGCCTTTGTAAAGGCGATAATGGCACATTGATTCTCACCGGACTTCAACCTGCTATTCGTAAGTTAATATCAATTTCTCAACTTGATCCTGTTCTGCAGATAGTGCCTACGGTTAGTGAGGCCATCGACTATTTGTTTATGGAGTCAATTGAGAAAGATTTAAATAATGAATAAAACCACCTCAAGAATATGATAAAACATTTACTTTCTTCAGTAGCTTTTGTACTAATTTCTGCTGCAGCCATGGCGCAATGCACCCCAAACCCTGCTTATGCAGCCGAAGGTGCAGGTATCTGGCCTGATACAACCGATAACCTTCCATGCGCCTACGCCGACAATGCAAACGGTTATCAGGAAGTTATTGACGTAAAAACTGCGACAGACACAACCATTTCGATTGAGTTTAATGGTATTCCTGTAACAGTAATTGCTTACATCGAAGCTTTCAGAATCAATTCGGTAGAAGGTCTTCCTGCAGGTTTTTCCTACATCCCTGATCAAACAGTATGGACCAATGGAGGCTCTGCTCCTAACTTTACTCCTATTCAAGGATGTGTTCAAATTGTAGCAGCTCAGAACACACTTCAAGGCATCATCAGTTCTAGCCCTGCCGGACAAGATTTCCCGATTACGGTTGTTGTGGATGTTAAAATCAAGGAAACCAACAATCCACTGGTTAATACGCTTGCAGGTAATACATGGCTTTCTGAATTGACAGCCATTCCGGGAATCACGGCCATCAACTATCAGGGATATACTTTGAAAGTGCGTCCTACAGATGACGGAACTTGCCAGCCGCTTTCGATTGAAAGTGAAAAACTGTCAAATCAGTTTGCTGTTCAGGGTAATTTCCCCAATCCTTTTACCGGTTCCACAGAGATTCGTTTTACTTCTCCTTCGACAAAAGAAGTACGTGTAGAAGTGCGTGATATGGTTGGCAAAACAGTCATTACAAAAACAATTTTAGCCAAGACTGGCAGTAATGCTGTTAATATCAAATCAGATAAATTAATTCCTGGTATTTATTTCTATACCATTTCCGATGGAAAGACCTCTTTTTCAAGAAAAATGGTGGTTTCGGGCAACTAATTTTAAATAAGCTTGTTTAAAATAAAGACCTGTTCTCGATTGAAGGACAGGTCTTTTTGTTTGATTATTTATGAGCATTCAGATCACTATTTTGGGCTGTGGTTCAGCAACACCTACTTTATTTAGAAATCCAACTGCGCAATGGCTTGAAATCCATGGTCGTTTTTTTCTGATTGATTGTGGTGAGGGTACCCAGGTAGAAATGCTTCGTTATAAGTTAAAAATGAGCAAACTAAAGGCTGTATTCATCAGCCATTTACATGGCGATCATTTCTTTGGCTTACCCGGCCTGATTTCGAGCATGCATCTCATGGGGCGAAAGGAAAAGTTGCAAATCATCGGCCCGGAGGGCCTGAAGGAAATTTTGGAGTTGATTTTCAAGTTTTCTGAAACCAGCTTACGTTTTCCATTGGATATCATTGAACTGAAAGCTGGATTTGCAGGGCCGGTTTTCACAGGTGGCTCTTTTGCGGTTGAGTGTTTTCCTTTGAATCACAGAATACCTTGTTTCGGATTTAAGTTTTCAGAGAATGCCAAAATGCGTAATTTGAAGCAGGACATGATTGATTTTTACGCTGTTCCGGTTAATGACCGAAAAAAAATCAAAGCAGGAAGTGATTTCATCACCCCTGAAGGAGAGAGGATTCCTAATGAGGTATTATGTCATCCGCCTTCAACATCGGTGTCGTACGCCTTTTGTTCAGATACCGCTCCAAACAGCGACTACATAAAATACATTGAAGGCGTGGATGCACTGTATCATGAAGCCACCTTTGAGAATGATCTTGAGCAGAGAGCAGCTGATACCTTTCATTCAACCGCCGCACAAGCGGCTGAACAAGCCAGAATCGCAAGAGTTAAAAGACTGTACCTGGGACATTTTTCAAGCAGATACCGCGAAACAGAAATCATTCTAAGTCAAGCTAAATCGATATTTCCTGAAACCGAAACGGTTAAAGATGGTTATTCATTTACCGTTGAATAAGAAATTTCTTAACTCTTCGTTACCAATTGAAGGATAAAAATTATTACCTTTAACGTACCATATGAATACCCTGATAAGTAAAGATCGCGTTTTGCTCGACATCGTTAAGGACAATCCCTTATTGGCGTCGGTGGTTGATCGTTTTGGTATTTCATATTCCCGATGGACACTCACACTGGAGGAAGCCTGTCAGAAAGAGAATGTGGACATGGTTCTGCTGCTCGAAATGTTGAAGGCATTTGGCGACAGCAATCATTTTCCTAAAGAAGAGTTGAATAAGCTCCCGCTGCATTCCATTATTGAGTACCTGATTAAGACTCATATATACTATATCAATTCTCGTTTACCCCGAATTGAACAGTTTATTGATCTTTTGGTAGATCATTATGGAAAATTTGATGTTCATCTTTATTTGTTGAAGGATTATTTTCAAGATTATAAGCGCGATATGTACGCGCACATTTGTATTGAAGAGCGTGATTTGTTTCCTTATGTACTGAAGATGATAAAAAGTTCAGGAGAGGAGTTGAACTCAGTAAAGCTATTTAACCTTCTCGAAGAAAACGCTATTACCCGTTTTATCAACGAGCACCACCATGTTGAAGATGAATTGGTTGAAATCCGCCGAAGGCTAAATAACTATTCAGAAGCCAACAACCACAAAGTACAGATTACCACCTTGTTTTATGAGTTGAGAATGTTTGAAATAGACCTGCTAAC
>Ga0169931_10001651_pt1 | contig 36773 bp, 29 predicted proteins | sample Kivu_15m_20L_FD_129675 | JGI IMG/M metagenome (GOLD analysis project Ga0169931, IMG submission 129675) | Freshwater microbial communities from Lake Kivu, Western Province, Rwanda to study Microbial Dark Matter (Phase II) - Kivu_15m_20L... | ecosystem: Environmental > Aquatic > Freshwater > Lake...
CCGAGATCAAGGGCGCAAGCGGCGTCACCGCGGTGGCCTACTCGCATGTGCGCGCCCTCGCCGGTATTCGCTACGATCTGGGCGCCTTCGCCATCACGGCCGGCGGCGGATACCTCCACGTCCTCAGCCCTGGCACCACGGAAGGCATCCTCGCGGACTTCCCGAACGCGTCTGCCAAGGGCTCGGAAGGCAACCTGGGCGTTGCCGTGCCACTGCCCTGGGGCGGCCTTGAAGCCCGCGTGGCGCTGAATGCGCGCCAGTACGGTCTGGATTTATTGCCCACCGCAAAAGACCAAAAAGATATCGCCGGTGGCGCCAAGGACCGTTACATCGGCGTGAACATCGGCGTCGGCTACCGAATGAAGAACTAGATCCGGGTGGACCCCTCGGCCGTGGACAGGCCGAGTGGATCGATTTGTACCGGTTTCAGATTCCAGATCTCCGCGGCGTACTGACGGATGGTCTCGTCGCTTGAGAAGCGTGCGCCGCCCACGATGTTGTGCAGCGCCATGCGAGACCAGGCGATCGGATCACGGTAAACGCGCTCCGCCTCAATCTGTGCATCGCAGTAGACCTGAAAATCCGCGCAGACCAGGAAAGGGTCGTGGTATCGCAAACTGTCGATCACGGAACGGAAGCGTTCCCGCTCTCCGAGGCTGAAGAACCCTGACCCGATGAGCTCCAACACCTCGGCGAGTCGCGGGTTCGCAGCGATGACGGCCGAGGGATCGTAGCCACGCGCCAACGTCGCCTCGACCTCCTCCACCGTCAGACCGAAGAGAAAGAAATTCTCCGGCCCAACCTCCTCCCGAATCTCAACGTTGGCACCATCAAGCGTGCCCAGGGTCAACGCGCCGTTCATCGCGAACTTCATGTTGCTGGTCCCTGACGCTTCTTTTCCGGCCGTGGATATCTGAATCGAAATATCCGCGGCAGGAATAATCGTCTGGGCAAGTGACACGCCGTAGTTCGGAATGAACACGACCGTCATTCGATCATTCACATCCGGGTCGTTGTTGATCACCGATGCCACGTCGTTGATGAGGCGAATATGTGATTTGGCCATGGCGTAGCCCGGTGCCGCCTTGCCAGCGAACACGTAGACCCGCGGCACAACATCGAGATCAGGATTCTTCTTCAGGTCGAGATAGTGACCAACAATATCCAGACAGGTGAGTATCTGACGCTTGTACTCATGGATGCGTTTGACGTGCACCGAATAAAGCCCGTCAGGCGCAATCGAAACGCCTACCCGCTCCCGGATTTTCAACGCCAGGTCGCGCTTGTTCGCCTGTTTCACATCCCACAGGGCCTGCAAGAACGGTCGATCATCGCTCAGCGCGCGTAGACCCTCCAGCAAGCGCAGGTCCTTGTTGATCCAGTCCCATCCGAGTCGCGTCGAGATGAGGTTGGTCAATCGCGGATTGGCGTAGAGCATCCAGCGGCGGGGCGTGACACCATTGGTCTTGTTGTTGAAGCGATCCGGCCACAGCTCATAAAAATCTGAAAGCAAGTTCGCCTTCAAGAGATCCGAGTGCAAACGGGCGACGCCATTGACGCTGTGGGCACCCACGGTCGCCAGATGCGCCATCCGAACTTGCTTGACGGGCCCTTCTTCTACGATGGACATCCGCGACATGCGCTCTGGCTCAGATGGCCAGCGCGTCTGCACCTTGCGCAAAAAGCGCTGATTGATCTCGTAGATGATCTGGAGGTGCCTTGGCAACAAGGATTCGAATAGCGGCACGGACCAGCGTTCAAGCGCCTCTGGCAAGAGAGTGTGATTCGTATAGCCGATCGTATCGACCGTAATCGCCCACGCCTCATCCCAGTCGAGCCCTTCCTGATCGACGAAAACGCGCATCAACTCGGCGACTGCGATCGACGGATGGGTGTCGTTCAGTTGAATGGCCGCTCGCTTCGAGAACAGCCCGAATCGGTGGTGCTTGCGCTTGTACCTACGAACGATGTCGGCGATCGAGCAAGCAACAAAAAAATACTGCTGCTTGAGCCGCAAGGCCTTGCCCTCGTCCGTCTGATCGTTGGGATAAAGAACCTTCGAGATGTTTTCGCTGTCGATCTTCTCCTCGACTGCGCGGCGATAGTCACCCTCGTTGAAAAACTTCAGATCGAAATCACGCGCTGCCCGGGCCGCCCACAGTCGCAACGTGTTGACCGTATTGGTGTGATGTCCAAGGATGAACGAATCGTAGGGAATACCCACCACGGTCCGAGTGTCGAGCCACTCGACGCGCAGACGCCCGTCCTGATCCTGTCGGGTCTCGGTGCGTCCACCGAAACGAACCGTCTGGGCCTCTTCATGCCGCGGCAACTCCCATGGATTGCCAGAATGCAGCCAGTTGTCGTGAAACTCGATCTGCTGGCCCTGCTCGATGCGCTGTTCAAAAATGCCAAAGTCGTAGCGAATGCCATAACCCATCGCCGGCATTTCGAGGGTCGCGAGGGAATCCATGAAGCAGGCTGCGAGCCGCCCGAGGCCACCATTGCCAAGCCCTGGATCGCCTTCGGCTTCAAGTATCTCACCGAGATCGAAGCCGCGTTCCTTCGCGAGCGCCTCGGCGGCGGCATAGATGTCGAGATTCAACATACACAGGCCCAGGCTGCGGCCTGTCAGAAACTCGGACGACAAATAGTAGGCACATTTAACGTCCTGCTCGTGGTACGTACGCTGCGTGGCCAGCCATCGGTGTACCAGCCGATCGCGAACAGTGTGCGCGTAGGCCTGATAAAGGTCACGTGCGCTGGCCTCTCCAGGATCCTTGGCGCAGGTGAACAACAGGTGATCCAAAACCGATCGCTTGAACGACGAGGACTCCATGCCGACTCGCGCATTTGGCGGTTTTCCAGTTCGTACAGGTTCATCACCCGTCTTGTCTTTTGAAAGAATAGTCAGGTCTCCGTTCCTGAGAACATCGTAGCTGAGCCTCGTTGCCGCTGTGTTTCCAGGGTGAGTGCGATCGGTAAATTCTGGTACCGGGCTCAGTCCCGATCGAACGAGAAAGCCAGCGCCATCAACAGCGTGTGGCGGTTGTAGTTCACGGGGCCGCCAGCGAGATCGTTGGTGTAGTAGACGTAGCGCACGATGCCCTCGATGTGTTCACCGAGGGCTCTCGTGAGTTCTGCGCGAACCGTGTTGCGGCTTTCTTCCTCGATGCTCGCGCGCGGCTGCGCGGTGATTGGATCGGTCGCAAGCGGCACCCGATCGGCGTAGCGCGTGAACAAAAGCTCGGCTCGCAGGGTGAGGGTCAATTCCCACGGCAAGCTGAGGGCCGCCTTGACGTGCGTGGCAATCCGCGTGAGACCGGTGCCAAAGCTATTCGAGCCGTTGACTTGCAAGGCTCCGCCGAAGCCGAGCAGATGATCGCCTGTGCGAACGATCTCGGCACCGAGCACGGTGAAGTCATCCACGCGCTGTGAATCCGCAACACACGCATCCATCCGACAACGTTCGCCCTCGAACAGGCGTCGCTCATGCGAGACCGTCGCGGACAACTCCCAGTCCGCGGCGTCGGGCTCAACCTCAAGATCGGCCAGAAACGCCCGTCGATAATTGAGGAACGCCATGGGCCCAACGAAATTGAAAGCGGCGATGGGCTTGAAGGTGAACCAGCGGTATCCGCCGCCCACGCCGATGGCACCTCCGCCGACTTGTTGCTGCAGCTGCATGCCGGGCGTCACCGAGCGAAAGTCGCGGGTGTCGGGACTGCGCTTCTGAAAGGAATCGTAGTACGAAACGTTCGAGGCCAGGATGGTCCCGGGCAGCAAGCGGACCGAGAGCCCGGGAGAGGCCTGAACAAGGGCGATGTTCTCCGGTTGGGCCGATGGCTCGGCAAAGCCTTTGACCGCGCCACCGCCGGATAGCGCCAGCGACCAGCGCTCGCCGAAATGCAGAAAACGCGAGGCCGAACCCACGAAACGACCCGCTCCCGAGCCAACGACCCGGGTTGCCTCGGTGTTGTCCACCTGTTCGGCGCGCTCGACATTGCTGTCGTATTCAACGCCGCCTTCTGCGCGTACCTGCAACAACCCATCCGCTCGAACGGATGAGGCCGAACCGAAGACGGCAATCAAGACAAGGACGAAGGCGCGCAAGGAAACGACATCTTAACCGAAGCCAATGCCCGGTTACCTGGATTGACGTAAGGTCTTCGCCTGTTGTTGCAAGGAAGCGGCCCGGGCGCGGAGGCCGGCGACGGCAGCGCGCAACGCGGCCGCGCGCGAGGCTGGCGTCCCGACACCCTCGAGGCGTCGAACCTCGGCGAGGGTCTGAGGATCGAGCAGCGTGCGAAACTGTGGTGGCAGCACGGCATGACCGAAGAGCGCGTCTGAACCCGAAAACGAAGGCGCCGTCGCGGGCATGGGCGCAGTCGAATCCCGACCCGCCGTGTTCTCCGGCGTCGGGGGATTTGTGAACGGACCATTGGCAGGCGCGCCGGACGGCGCTGGGTTCCCGTCCAGGGTGGTAGCACGACCGCCCCCGGTGGGATTTCCCGTCACCAAACCACCCGACTCGGGGTCATTGTTCGTTGATTTGTCGTCCCTGGAAGGGCCTTGTTGCGACAAAACCAGATTCCGCTTCGAGGCTTCGATGGCGATGAACGGATCGTTTTCGATTCGTCTCACACGGCGGCGAAGGGCATCGCGGTGCGCCGATTGCGCCACCTGTGCCTCCATCCGCGTCGCCTCGTTCGCAAAACGTTCGGCCTGATCAAGCAAGATGTCGGCCTTGGCATCCAGCTCAAGCGGACCATCGCCCGGCCGGGCCACGGGCGCTGACGGGGTGGCCTGCAACCGTTGTGGGGCGGGCGGCACGGCACCGGGTAATCGACGCAGCTGCGCCTCGGCATCGGTCAAGCTCCGCCCGGTCGCGTCGGCCTCGGCGAGCTTGTCGCGAAGTCGGTAGTCCTCGGCCACCGTGCGCGACTTCTTCTTGAGCGCCTGAATCTCCGTGGTGAGCGTGGCGAGGCGGGCCCGCAGCGTCGCAACTTTCTGCCGCAGCGCGGCTTCCCGGGGCTCGGCCGCAACCGAGGCCGCACCGGATTGTGCAAAAGCCGGAACCGCCATGGCGATTGACGCCCCCAATCCCAACGCCCAGACCCCGAGCCGCAACCACCCCAGGGGGGCCGGAAAGCGGGAAGGTTTGAAAAGTCGGGTTGGCATCGCGGTCTCGCCCGTAGGTCTAGCAATCAACGGGCCATCGCCCAACCCCGCGATTTCGCACAATGGGCCCCAGCCATCCCCTCAGAAATCCGAGACTGGAAAGGTTTTGGCACTCGGGTTTCCATCGCAGGCCAAGTTGGTGCACAGTGGTCAGGTGTTGTCTCGACGCGTCTACCTCTTCCTGATTCCGTCCGTGCTGGCCTGCGCCTCGACGCCAACCGGCGGCCCCGGCGCCATCGAAGGGCCCCCCCCAACGGAGGCCGCCGCCTACTACCCGCTGCAGCGTGGCTGGAAGTGGGCCTACGATGTGGCGCAAGACGGTGAACAGATCCTCGCAACCTACGGCGTTCAATCCAACGACGGTGGTTCGGCGGTGGTTCGCGCGGGCGGCGAGACCGTCACCTTCAAGATCGAGGCCGATGGCATCGTTCGAACGGATGGAGCCGCCCGCGGTGACTACTTGCTGAAGTCGCCGATCGCGCAGGGGGCCCGCTGGCAGTTGCGCAGCGGCGTTGCGACGGTGATCGAATTCGGCAAGACGGTTGAACTGAACTCAGGTCGGTTCAAGAACTGCATCATCGTGGAAGAAAAGCGCATCGATCCCGATCGCAGCACCCGTACCACATATGCGGCTGGCGTTGGAGCAATCCTGATTGAATACAACGCCGCCGAGGCACTCGACGGTGAGATCCGCTCTTTGCGCACCGAGCTGCGCGGCTTCACAAAACCGGGTCAGGACGAGTTCGGCGAAGATCCGAAGTAGCCGGGCCTCGCGCTTCAAACGAGTCCGGCGTCGACGTAGAGCCGAAACAACGCCTGCGTTCCGTCCTCCGCACCACCACCGGCCGATAGCTTCTCGAAGAGACGGGTCGCCTGCTCAAGTCCAGGCAGCTGCAAGTTCATCTCTCTTGCGGTCTCAAGCGCCAGTCCGAGATCTTTGACGATGTGCTTCACATAGAAGCCTGCGGCATAGTCACCCGCGAGCATGCGCGGCGCCATCGCAGAAAGCTGCACCGATCCTGCGGCACCACGTTCAATGCTCGACAGAATCCGAAGCGGATCGAGACCCGCGCGCCTTGCGAAGGCCATCGCCTCACAAACCCCGACGAGGGTGGATGCGATCGCGATCTGATTGACGAGCTTGGTCAGCTGGCCCGAGCCTGCAGGTCCCTGATGAACGATCGTCTTGCCCATGCACTGCAAGATCGGCAATGCAGACTCGAAGACGCTGGCCTCACCACCCACCATGATGGAGAGCTGCGCGTTGCGTGCGCCGGTATCACCGCCAGAGACAGGTGCATCGAGCGCAGCCACACCGTGCCGAAGGGCCGCGTTCGCGATGGTGCGCGCGAGTGCAGGACTCGACGTGGTCATGTCTATCGCGATCCCACCGGGCCGCAAGTTCGCGAGCACCCCGTCTGGACCCAACAACGTCTGCTCAACATCCCTCGGATAGCCAACCATCGTGATGACCACATCCGCCTCGCGTGCGACCTCGGCCGGATTGCGGCAGGCGACCGCCCCTTTTTCGAGAAGCGGCCCAAGCTTGTCGGGCGAGCGGTTGTAGACCCGCATCGGATAACCGGCGTCAATCAAATGACCGGCCATGCTGCGTCCCATCACACCGGTGCCGATAAAACCGAGAGTCTTGTCACGAAGATTCATCAATAACCCGCATCACAACAATAAAGCGCCTTTTACACAAGATCATCGTGATAGAAATTCGCCGTGTCTCCCGTCCTGATACTGCTGATAGGCCTTGCCACCATCATCACGCTCATTCTGGCGTTGCGTATCAATGCCTTTGCGTCGCTGTTCATTGCAGCCCTCGTGGTCAGCCTGCTCGCCCCTGGTGAAGTTGAAAAGAAGGTCGTGAGGGTCGTGGAGGCCTTTGGCGTCGCGTGCGGAAAGATCGGCGTCGTCATCGCGCTCGCCGCGATCATCGGAACGGCGATGATGGAGAGCGGCGCGGCCGATCGCATCGTGGTCGGCTTCACCCGCGCAATTGGTCCGAAGCGCGGCAGTATTGTCTTGATGGGGAGCGCATTCACGCTTGGGATCCCCGTCTTCTTCGACACGGTCTTCTACCTGCTGGTTCCCATTGCGCGTTCGTATCACCGACGGACCGGGCAAAATTACACACGGTCATTGCTGGCCATCGCCACCGGCGGTGTGATCACGCACACGCTGGTTCCACCGACACCTGGGCCCCTCGCGCTCGCGAACACGCTGGGTGTCGACATCGGCATGATGATCTTGATGGGCGGTGCCGTGGGCATCATCGCCGCGATCGTCGGACTGCTTTTCGCAAACTACCTGGCACGACGCTACAAGATCCCGTACCGGCTCCAGCCGGGAGAAAGCGATCCCAACGACAACGAGGTTGGGGTCGACACCGAACAACGGCTGGGGCCAGGTGATCGCGCGTCGATCAAGGCCTTTGAGGGACCACCTCTGTGGCTGGCCTTGCTGCCCGTGATCTTGCCCGTGATACTCATCGGCGCACGCACCGTCCTTGAACAACTCGCCAAGACGATGCCGGGCATTGCCGACGCGGTTGCCATCGTCAAGCTGCTGGGAGACCCGAACGTTGCGCTCCTGATTTCGGCAGCGATATCGCTTTACCTCGTTTACCGTCAACGCGGCACGCGCCTGTCCGCAATGGAGCCCCACATCGAGGAGTCTCTCAAGAGCGCCGGTATCATCATCCTCATAACCGCAGCGGGTTCTGCCTTCGGAGACATGCTCAAGCAGGCCCAGCTCGCCGACGCAATGAAATCGATGATTGGCGGCGGAGCGGGGGCCGGTTATTCGTTGATCTTCATCGGCTACGCGACCGCGGCCATTCTCCGGATCGCGCAGGGGTCCACCACCTCGGCGCTCATCGTCACCTCGGCCATTCTGTCGGCCATCATCGGCGGCAACCCACTGCCTTATCACCCGGTTTATTTGGCCCTCGCGGTGGGCGGCGGCGGACTTTTCGGTTCGTGGATGAACGACAGCGGATTCTGGATCTTCTCCCGCATGGGTGGACTGACCGAGGCCGAGACGCTCAGGACCTGGACCCCACTCCTGTGCGTCATTGGTACCACGACGTTCCTGGTCTCACTCGCACTGGCAGTCGTGCTACCGATGCGTTGATGGACTGGCGCTCAGACCTCGAGCGCCGTACACGACTCGGTGACCCGCCCGCCTTTTTGGCCGAAGGCGTCGAGCGGCAAGCCGACTGAACGCAGCAGCGTCAAAAGCACCTTGGAGGTGTTCTCCTCGGTCGTCGACCGGTAGTGAAGACCAGGCCGCAGCCGCCCCCCTGCCCGTCCAGCCACCAGAATCGGATCCTGCGATCGAACGAAGAAAAACGCGTTGCGTCAGCCATCCGTGACCCTTCACCCGCAAAACCACTGCGCGAATCAAACTGAAAATTGCTCTGTCCGTGAGAGCGCTGGTTTCCTATAGTGCCGCGACAGAATAGACTGATTCGCTGGGAACGTTCCGGCACGCGAGGATGGCGAAATTGGTAGACGCGCTGGATTTAGGTTCCAGTGGAGCAATCCGTGGGGGTTCGAGTCCCCCTTCTCGCACGATGTTTCGGGGCTTACTGACGCTGACGCTCGCAACTGCGCTCTTCGCTGCAGCTGCGCAGGCCGCGGAGCCACCTCGGCCCCGGCCCGAATCCACCCGCCGATTCCTGCCGGCCACCAACGTCTATGCGATGGCCCAGGACAGCAAGGGTCATCTCTGGATCGGAACGGACCGCGGACTCGCCCGTTTCGACGGCCTCGAATTCCACTGGCAAGAAGGTCACCACCGGCTGCATGACACCGTGTCGTCCATCGTCATCGATCCGGACGACACGATGTGGATCGGCCTCCGACAACCGGGAACCGTCCTGCGAATGCGTGGCAACCGGGTCGACGAGCTCGTCGTCCTCGGCGAGCCACCCCTCGTGCCCCTGTTTCGCATCCTGCGTGGCCCCAACAATCGACTCTACTTCCTGTCGTCTCAGGGCTTCGCCGAGCTCCCTCTCGACAGGCCAGGGAGCGCCCCCATCACGCTCTTCGAGCATCAAGACAACTGGCAAGTCCATGACGCCGCCCTCGACAAGGCGGGAAATCCATGGATTGCCACCTCACGGGGCATCGCCAAGATCGAGGGCACGAAGGTGCGCCTGCTCGAACCTGCGCGCAACGTCTTCAACCTGCGCCGCGGTCCCAACGGCACCTTCCTCGCGAACACCAACGAAGGACCCTGGCGCTTCGATCCCACGACCGAGACCTGGTCCGAGCTGCGCCTCGCGGACGGCAAACGCATGATGCTGTCGGTTCTGTATCACGACGCCCACGACGTCACCTGGCTCTCCGCCAGCGGTGGCTCGAACCTGCAAGTCTTCACCAACGGCGGTATTTTCGACACGAGCCTGGAGGGCATGGAGACCGGGGGGACGCTGGCCTTCGAGGATCGCGAGGGCAACATCTGGTTCGGCTCTGCCAACGGCGGTATGGTTCATTTCCGCAGAGACCACCCATTCAGGGTGCTGGGACCGGCGGAAGGGCTCACCATACCCGTCGTATTCTCGATCGCACCTTCAGCGTCAGGCGGCGTCTGGATGAGTTCCCCCACCGGACTGATAAGGTGGCAGGACAATCAGGCAAAGGTCATTTCAGTCCGTCCGTATGCCTGGCCTGCAGCCCTGCGCGGCATCTTCGAGGATCGCGATGGGTCGGTGCTCTTGGCGATTTTCCAGGGCACTGTGTTGCGCTACCGAGATGGGACATTCTCCGACGCGAGCAGTACCGCGATGGTGCCCGGAACGCACCTTCACTGGTCGATGCGCATGCGCGATGGCACGCTGGTGCTCGGACAGAACAACGGGAAGCTCATCGTCGAATCCGCCGAGGGTCGAAAGATCTTCGACGGCGCCCTTGCAGAATGTGGCACACAGGCCAACGACGGCTGCGAAGACAGGCACGGCAACCTGTGGCTGGCCACCGCTTACTCTGGACTTTGTGAGGTTCGTCGCAACGGAGCGGAATGGACGTTTCACCGTTACGGACGCGACAAGATCCTCCCCACCCACCGGCTGTACGCGGTTCACTGTGACGGCGACGACCTCTGGATCGGGACCGCCGGGCGCGGCCTCGTTCGAAAACGCGGCACTGAGTTCGTTTCCATCAACGACACCAAGGGATTGCGTTCCAACCACGTCGGCGCCATCGTGCGCGATCGCGTGGGCTTCCTGTGGGTCAGCTCGCGCCGGGGCATCGAACGCCTTGACCCGGCCGAACTGAATCGTGTTGCAGATGGAGAACTCGACCGCATCAGCGGGCTGCCCTTTGACATCGATGACGGGATGGGGGGAAACACCGTGGTCACCTCCTTTCCACCGAGCGGTGCGATCGACAGGGATGGCGGCATCTGGTTTCCCACGCTGCGCGGTGCGGTCTACTTCCCCGATCCATCCGCGGTGAAGCCCGCGCCCGTGCCCGTGCCCGTTATTGAAAAAGTGACCCTCGACGGGCGGGAGTTCGAGCGCAATGGCAACCTTCCCATGGAACGCGAGGTGGGCCTTGGCAACCTGGTGATCGCGATCAGCGCCCCGACCTTTGTGTCGCCACATCGACTCCGGGTTCGCTACCGTCTGATCGGTTTCGATCGAGGCTGGATCGACGCAGGTTTGCGGCGAACGGTCTATTACACCAACTTGCCCGCCGGAAAATTCCGTTTCGAGCTGGCGCTTTCGACAGCCGGAAACGCCACGCCCAGGCTCGCCGGTTTCGACATTATCCTCGTGCCGCCGTTTTATCGAACGCGAATCTTCACGGTGACGCTGGTGCTCGCAGGCATCCTCCTCATCTTGCTGCTGGTCCGCATTCGACTCTGGCAACAACGACTGCGCTTCGTCGCGGTCGTCGATGAGCGAGAGCGCATCGCGCGCGACATGCACGACACGCTGGAACAAAGCCTCGTCGCCTCACGGCTTCAGCTCGACGCAGCCGAGGCCGGACTTGGCCGGCCTGGCCTCGCAGAGAAACACATTGGCCGGGCGCGGGAGCTGGTGGATCGCAGCATGCGGGAGGCCAAGGCATCGATCTGGGCGCTGCGGGCTGGCCTGTCAGACGAGGCCGATCTCCGCGCCGCCCTCTCTGCGATCATCGGCCAGGCACTTGCCGGGACAAGGGTGGCGTTCCACCTCGACTGCCAGGGGGAGCCTTACCGCCTTGAACCCGAAGCGGAACGGCAGCTCGTGCGCATCGCGCAGGAAGGCGTGACCAATGCGCTCAAGCACGGCGCCCCAAAGGCGATCAACGTGCAACTGCGTTTCTCGTCCACCGGGGTGGAAATGGACGTCCGGGACGATGGCAGCGGGTTCGACGCCGGGGAGAGCGGCGTATCCCCGGCCGGCAAGCCCGGGGCACATTTCGGTTTGCGCGGCATGCACGAGCGCGCTCAAACGCTGTCCGGGACGCTCCAGATTCATAGCCGCCCGGGAGAAGGCGTCGCAATCAGCGTATCGGTCCCGGCCAGCTGGCGCCGCGGCTCTGGAAAACGCGATAAGAATGGTAGGCTGATCGGAACATGACCCAGCATGAGCAAATGATTCGCATCCTGATCGTCGACGATCACGCCGTGGTGCGGGAGGGATTCGAGGCAGTCATCGGCATGCAAACCGACATGACGGTGGTGGGCTCGATCGCAACCGGAGAGGCTGCGTGTGATGCGTATGCCAATTTGAATCCCAACGTGGTGTTGCTGGATCTTCAGATGCCTGGCATGGACGGCGTCGAGACGCTGCGCGCCCTGCGCGCGCGATGGAAAGGCGTTCGCGCCATCATGATCACCAGCCAGGAAGGCGAGGAAGCCATCTATCGCGCAATGAAGGTCGGCGCGATGGGCTACGTTTTCAAGAAATCACCCTCCAGCGAAATTCTCGCCGCGATTCGGTCGGCAGCGAAAGGCGAGGTCAGCATGACCCCCGAGGCCGCCATGCGCCTCTCGGATCGCGACCAGCACGAGGCCCTGAGCGATCGGGAAATCGAGGTCCTCAGCCGGGTCGGCCGGGGTCTTTCCAACAAGGAGATCGCGGATGCTCTCGCGATCTCACCGAATACTGTGAAAAACCACATCAACAACATCATGACGAAGCTGAACGCGGGCGACCGCACCCATGCCGTCACGATTGCCGTTCAACGTGGCATCATCACCATCGACCGCTGAAGCCACGGGCCGCCAGCGACGGGCCGCTAAAGACCCAGCCGAAATCGCCAGCGCTCGAGCTCAGGCTCGACCGCCGCACGCTCCGCTGGATCCCGGGCGGCCAAGGTGGCCATCCGATTGATGAGGCTCGCCGCTTCCTGCGCCTGCCCCCCCTGCACCGAGAAGCGCCGCAATTCATGCCGCAGATTTGTCAGCTCGCGAAGCTCGCCGTACTCCATGCTACCTCCTGATGAAAATCAACGTTACGCAGTTAAGGATTGCATAACAAGATTTCCGACAGGTTTCGGAGACGAAAATTTTCGCGACATTCGCAGCACAGGCCTTACAGCCTGTGGGTAACATCGATTTCGAGACGCGTATTACGCAAAAGTACGGCGAATACGGCCCAGGGCTTCCTGCACGTTCTCACGTGAATTGAAGGCAGACAGACGGAAGAAGCCCTCACCTGCAGGGCCGAATCCAGACCCGGGCGTTCCCACGACGTGACACTCTTGCAGGAGTTTATTGAAGAAGTCCCAGCTCGACAGGCCGTCGCGCGTCTTCATCCAAATGTATGGCGCATGCTGTCCGCCGTAGACCGTGAAGCCGGCGGCCTGCAGGCCCTCACGCAACAGCTGGGCGTTCTGCATGTAGAAGTCCACTTGACCGAGCGTCTGGGCCATACCCTCGGGGGAGTAAACCGCAGCGGCACCGCTTTGGACGATGTACGACGCGCCGTTGAACTTCGTCGTGTGACGGCGGCTCCAGAGCGGATTGAAGGCAACCTCGGCGCCCGAGGGATCCACGCCCATCAGCGTCTTCGGCACCACGGTGAAGGCACAACGGACACCGGTGAAGCCGGCACGCTTGGAGAAGCTGCGCATCTCGATGGCGCACTTGCGTGCATCGGGGATCTCGTAGATCGAGCGTGGCAAGGCTGGATCGCGGATGAAGGCCTCGTAGGCCGCATCAAAGACGATGACTGTCTTGTTCGCGATAGCCCAGCGGACCCAGTTTTCAAGGTATGCGCGCGTTGCAACGGTTCCGGTCGGGTTGTTGGGCGAGCACAGGTACACCAGATCCACGCGCTCGCTCGGCGGCATGGGCAAGAAGCCATTGGCCTCGGTTGAAGCAAGGTAGGTGAGGCCTGGATAGCGTCCATCCACTGCGACGCCGGTTCGGCCTGCCATGACGTTTGAATCGACGTACACGGGATAGACAGGATCCGTGACGGCGATCTTCGCGCTCAGGTCGAAGATCTCCTGAATGTTGGCGCTGTCGCACTTGCTTCCGTCCGACACGAAGATCTCGTCGGCAGCAACCTCAACACCACGCGCCTCGTAGTCGTTCTTGCGAATCGCCTCGATCAGAAAATCGTAGCCCTGTTCCGGTCCGTAGCCCTTGAAGGTGGCGCGCGAACCCATCTCGGCGACCGCGCGGGTCATGGCCTCGACGATGGCCGGCGCGAGCGGCTCGGTCACGTCACCGATGCCAAGGCGAATCACCTTCGCATCTGGATTGCTTGCTGCGAACGCGCGAACGCGTCGTCCGATCTCGGGGAAAAGGTAACCGGCCTGGAGCTTGAGATAATTGGGATTGACGGGTGCCATGACGGGTGCGGACAATAGCAGGACGTTCTCGTTGCGGCCCGCCTCCCAGGCGGCTAGGACTGAAACTCGATGATATTGCCTGCGTCTCCGGCTGGCGTGGAGAAGGCTGCCGAAACCCTGCGTGACGGCGGCCTCGTGGCATTGCCCACGGAGACGGTCTATGGACTGGGTGCCGACGCCCGCAACGACGCCGCCCTGCGGCGGATTTTCGCCGCCAAACAGCGACCCGTCGGACACCCGCTCATCGTCCACCTGGCCGAGGGCGCGGACCTCTCGGAATGGACGGCCACGCCGTCAACACGCCTGGCGCTGCTGGCGAAGGCCTTCTGGCCGGGGCCGCTGACGGTCATCGTCCCGCGCGCCGCCGGGGTAAGCCTGGTCGCGACCGGCGGACACGACACGGTGGCATTGCGGGTACCCGCCCATCCGATATTTCAAAGCGTACTGCGTTTACTTGGCAGTGGCATCGCGGCGCCTTCGGCGAATCGATTTGGTGCCGTCAGCCCAACCTGCGCCGAACATGTCGAGGAAAGCCTCGGTGACGCAGTCGATATCATCCTGGATGGGGGACCCTGCTCGGTGGGGTTGGAATCCACCATTGTGGATATCACCTCGTCCCAACCCACGCTGCTCCGACCGGGGGCAATCACGCAGGACGCGCTTGAGCACGTCCTTGGTGAACCGCTGTGGCAAGGCAGCGCCGTACCGGCCCCGGGAAACCTGCCGTCGCACTACGCACCGGAAGCCCGGGTTGAGCTCGTGAGCGAAGTCGAGCTCCACACCCGCGCAAGGTCCTTGTTGCGCGAAGGTAAACGGGTTGCTGTGCTCGCCGACACAGGCAACAGCTTGCCAGAGAATGTGTTGCGAATAGACTGGCCGCGCGAGCTCGATTCGGCCGCCGCCCGCCTCTACTCGGCGCTTCGCGAGGCGGACGACACCTTGTGCGACGTGATTCTGTGCGTCCCCCCGGTGGCCACCGGGATCGGTGTTGCCATCCTCGACCGACTGCAAAAGGCAGCGGGTCCGCGCGATCGAGGCTAGAGCCGCGCTTCCCTCGCCCCAACGACCCACTCGCCCTGTGATCGAGGTCGCGAACGGCGCTTGCCGGCACGCTTTGTTTGCGGGTCCCTTCGACTCGGACGTCGTAATCTATTCAAGATTTCCACGACGGAGCGTCAATAAACTGACCGATGATCAACGCGCTCCTTCTCCTTTCGCTCGCGATACAGGCCGACGGCCTGACCCCCGAGCCGAACCGCATTCGCGCGGTCCGCGTCGATGAGGAGCCCGCGATCGACGGTAAACTGAGCGATCCGGTGTGGGACTTTTCCGAACCCTCGAGCGCCTTCACCCAGAAATTCCCCAACGAAGGCAAGGACCCGACGGAACGAACCATCGTACGCGTGCTCTATGACGACGACGCGATCTACGTCGGAATCGATTGCGAACAATCTGCCCCGCTCCGAAAACGCCTCACCCGGCGCGATCGTGAGGCCGAGAACGAGAGTTCCAGTCGCATCAACCCCGGATCAACCGATCGCGTGACAATCCACATCGGCAGTCGCCGCGACGGGTCCACCGCGTTTCAGTTTGGGATCAATGCGGCCGGCGTTCTTTCGGACGGCATCCATTTCGACGACACGCTCTTCACCGCGCGCTGGGATGAAAACTGGGAAGGCCGTTCGGATCTGACCGAAAACGGATGGTCCGCCGAGCTGCGAATTCCCCTGCGCGTGTTGCGCTTTGACGAAGCCACGGTCCAGGACTGGGGGTTCAATGTCCGCCGATACGTTGCGGCCAAGCAGGAGGTCGACGAATGGGCATTCACACCACGCAATGAACCCGGTGTCGTCTCGCGATTCGGACAGCTGGAGAACCTGGAAGAGCTCAACGCGAAATCGCAATACGAATTGCGCCCCTTCGTCGTCGGCGAACTCGGACACCGAACCGATCCCCCCGTCACAACCGAATCGTTAACCTCGCGCTGGTCGGCAGGCGTCGACGGCAAGTGGCAACCGACCCCCAACCTGACGGTTTCGGCAACGCTGAATCCCGACTTCGGTCAGGTCGAGGCCGATCAGGTCGTCTTGAACCTGACGACCTTTGAGGTCTTCTTGCCCGAAAAGCGACCCTTCTTCCTCGAGGGGCTTGAGCTGTTCGCGACCCCCAAGGAGATCTTGTACACGCGACGCATCGGCGTGGTGCCCGGGTCACCCAGGCTGGCGGACGGTGAGATCATGGTTAGCCAGCCGCAACCCAGCCGCATTCTTGGCGCCCTCAAGTTGACCGGTCAGCCCCTTCGAAACCTCTCCGTCGGACTCCTCAGTGCCGTCGTCGACAAGAACCTCGCGACGGTCGTGAACCTCAAGACGCCGACACCGACGCCCGTGACGCGGGTGGCGTCCCCAATCACGCTCGCGAATGCGCTCAGGCTCAAGTACCTCTCCGGCAAGAGCCACGTGGGATTCCTCGGAACGGCCGCGCTGCGCTTTGAACAACAGGACGACTATCCCGCAGCCGTATCCTCAACCGGTGCTGCAGGCGCCATCCGATGTCCCTCGGGCGCAGTGTTGACCGGCAGCATCAACTGTGAACGCGACGCCTTCGTCGGCGGACTCGACGGCCGATGGCGCAATCAAGGAGGCCACTATTTTCTGACCTGGCAAGCGCTCGGCTCGAAGATGGTCGGAGGGCAAACTCAGACGTTGCGCGACGGCACGAAGGTTGGACCCGGCGACAGCGACACGTCGACGATCATTCGTACGGGCAAGGATGGCGGCGCGTTCGTGTTCGAGACGGCCTTCAACTACACCGGAAAACGCTTCGACTACAACGACCTGGGTTTCTCCCGACAACAGAACATCGCTTGGGCCTATGCCGAGATGGGTATGCGTACCACACACCCCTGGCGGTTCTTGAAAGAGAGCCGGGGCGACATATGGGCGCGTGAGTCAACCAACGTCGATGGCTTTTCCATCGGACGCGACATCGGCGCCACCGGTTCGTTCATGCTGCCCAGCCTCTGGCGCTTCTCTGCCGAATATCGGCGGGTCCAGCACCGCTTCGATCAACGTGAGATTGGCGGCACCGGTGCCATTTTCGAGCTCGAACCGGGTCATCGATACGAGCTTTCCACCTTCAGTCCCCAGTCAAAGCCGCTCATCGCCAGCTTCAGTGTCGATCACCTCGAAACCGCGCCCGGCGGATTGACCGAGGTCGGTGGGCAACTGTATCTGCGCACGTTCCCGCAGCTTGAACTCGACCTATTCTATTCCCACACGCTCTCAAGCGGCGAGCGGCGGTATATTTCTCGCTCCGAGGTCTCAGGTCGTACCCAGTACCTCTTTGGCCGCCTGCGCGCCCGTGGTGACAGCACCACCTTGCGTGCCACCTATTCGATCTCACCCACCCTCACCTTTCAGGCCTACACCCAGCTGTTCCGCGCGTATCGGCGCTACACTGATTTTGCGAGCTTGACCGCGGGCGAGAAGGCCCCCGTCATCTTGCGCGGTGATCTCTATCCGTCCGCCGGCCCGAGCAGCTCTCCCGATCGCCTCGACCTCGCGCTCAACGCGACGATCGTCCTGCGCTGGGAGTACAGCCTGGGCTCGACCATCTTTCTCGTTTACAGCCGTGCCCAGGTCCCGGAGGCCAATCTGGCGCCCGGCGAGCTGCCCCGGCTCGACTTCAACGCCGACATGCTGATATCGGGTCAGGCCACGCAGGCCATTCTCCTCAAGATCGCGCACTGGTGGGGCTAGGTCCCCCTATCCTACATTCTCCCCCTGAACGGATTTTCGCAGTCCGCAATTCCTGGGTGCCGAGAAACGTCACTTTTTGAGGAATTTCAACCCCGGCGGGGAAGCAAACCGCTGAATTTCCTCAAGATCACCCCTGTGGCTGTCGAATTGCATGGGGAAGTCGGATAGCGAGTGGCGGTGAGCTTGCGCGTGCCTGCGCGGGAGCCGAGAACAGAAACATTGCTGTGAAGGCAAATGAACCGATAATGGGGAAGATGACTTCAACACGATCGAAAACGAACGCCTCGATGGGCTTTACGATCATCGAGTTGATGGTCGTGGTTGTGATCATCTCGATACTCGCGGCCGTGTCTGCGCCTGTATTCACTCGCGACCGTGAGGAGGATCGGGCCCGCGGGTTCGCCAACGCCCTCGCGATGGATTTCCAGCGCACCAAGTTTCAGGTGGCGAGCACGCGGTTGCCAATCCACGTCTACCTGTACAGCGATCGGGTGGAGTTCCGCGAAACCGTTGGGCTCGACGGCGGCGCGGCACCCGCCCCTCCAACGGTGGCCACGCCTCCGCAACGGGTGTTGCGCGCCGAGGGCGGGGTTTCCATCCGTTTCGTAACCGGCACGCGTACCCCAATTCCGACGTCGGGCGGACCCACCACGGCGACCTTCGTCGAGATGCAGGTTGATGGTCTGGGGCGCTCTCGTCGCATCAACGCGGGCGTCCCGATCGAGGAAATGTCGTACATTTGGATCGAAACCAATCGGCTTGGCGCCAACCATCCTTCGCGGCAGTTCCGCCTCGACGTTTCGCCTCTTACCGGAATCGTGCAACTCAAGACGCGTTGGGATTCCAAATGAACAAGCAACTGAGACAGCGACGGGTTCGCAAACGAGACAGCGGCTTCACATTGCTGGAGGTCTTGATCGCCGTCCTTATCGGTATGATTGGATTGATGGGGACCGTCGCGATTCAGCAGACCGTGCTCAACGCAACGCAGTCTGCGAACGACTCCCAGATCGCGATGCGACTCGCACAACAGACGGCCGAGGAGCTGCAGGTCCGGGTGACCATCCCTTCGGCCGTTGCAACCCCCACGGACTTGCTGCAACCGATCGCCGACGGCTTGCCCCACGCTTTCATTGACGGCAGCGGTGGTGCGTCGACCTTTCTCGATGTGAGGGGGACTCCAAACGCGACACAGACGGCGCAGAACCGATTCGAGCGCAGCATCACGGTGACGAACCCGGGTGCGAACCTGCCCTACCAGATCGTGGTCGTGGTCCGCTATGCATTGCAAACCGGACAGCCGCGACAGATTCGGCTTGATCTCGAGCGGAGGAAAAACTGGTGAGTCCCAGCCGGAAGCGATCCGAGGGAGGGTTCACCCTCGTCGAATTACTCGTGACCGTCGTCGTGGCCTCGATGGTCACGGTGTCGACCTTCATGTTTTTCGCGGGGCAAAAAACGGTCTATGAAACGCAGACCAAGCTCCTCAACGTGCAACAAAATCTCTGGGCCGCCATGGAAACCGTCACACGTAACCTTCGTGCGGCAGGAACCGGCATGAATGGCTGTGTTCGTCCCGATTCGGACGGTGCGACCGGACCTGACAACGGGGATCCCGGACCCTGGGGTGCAACGCCACCTCAAACGGGACTGAGGGTCTGGATGCAGGTGGCGCGACTGACCAACTATCCGGCGAATACCGCAGCCCGCATTCCCCCTCTTTGGATCCAGAACGGTGGCGGTGGTGCTGCCACCGATCCGGATGCGATATGGGTCGCCTATGGTGTGGGCGCGAGTGGAAATTATTCCGACGTGGATCTCTCGACCACTGTTGCGAACATGGGCTCGGCCGTTCAAACAGCAGCGCCGGTTGCCGGATTTCCGAGCCCGACCGCTGCGTTTCGCGTCAACGAGTTTTTCCTGTTGGTGCACGACACGACGTCGCCACCAAGCCTGAACCTGGATCGCGGTTGCACGCTCATGCAGGTAACCGGCATCAACGCGGTGACGCACGCGCTGGAGCATACGGCCGGGGGCTCGGACTGGAACCGGGGTGGCGCCTCCACCGTTCCGTTTACCTGGGGTAATCCCGCGGCGCCTGGGTCGTACACCCCCGCGAACAGCGGCATTCGAAACTTCGGGGCCTTTCGCTGGATCCGGTTTGCCATCGACAACACCGGTGCCACGCCAAACCTGACCATGCAGCGTCTCGACATGCAGACGAGCGCCATCGGTGGCTCGGTTTCGGCGCCGCAGGTCCTGGCCGAAGGCATCGAGGACCTTCAGGTGGCCTACGGCTGTGATACGACAGGCATTACCCCCGGAACACCCGACGGCGTCATCAACAATGGAACGCCTGCGGCGGCCACCGATGAATGGACCGGAAACGATGTGGCCGACGTTCCTCCGGTGAACTGCCGCAGACCACAGGCGATTCGTGTCACTATCATCGCGCGCTCTGCGACACAGGACACAACCCTCGCCGAGCTGATGGCCACCGGCAACAACCGCAAGCCGCGGGCCGAGAACGGTGTGCAGGGCCAGCCCGACATGTTTCGCCACCGCGTGATGCAAACGACCGTGTTTCCCCGGAATTGAGACACATGCAAAGGACCCTGCGATGAACCGAACACGCGCAACGACCCGTACGCGAAACCGTGAATCGGGTGCGGTGCTCTTGACCGTGCTCCTCGTCATGCTCGGCTTGATGGGCCTCGGCATGACGGCCCTCTGGATGACAACCGGCAACCTGCAGGTCGGCGCCAACGTGAACCTGCGAGCCAACGCGCTCTTCGTGGCCGAGGCTGGCATCGAGCGGGCACGCGAGATCCTGAACTTCACGGTGCCTCCCATCGATGTGAACGGTGCGCTCGCCGGCACCAACCCCACGTGGGACGAAGTGCCGACCGCGGTCAATGCGCAGGGTCAACCCAATGGTGTCGGCGCGATCTTGGTGGATGGCGGCGGCACGCCCCTTTTTCAGGTTGCTTTCCCACCTGGCGGTCGCGCACCGGGCGCGGACGGGGCTCCGACCTCGACCACCATGGGCCGCTACACCGTCTGGATTCGCAATGATACGGCTGAGCTGAGGCAAAACCGATTCAAGCTCGATCAGAACAACGCGGTCGTGATTCGGGTGCAGGGTATGGCGGCGGACAATCGAACAAACGTGGTGCTTGAGGTCACGCTCGGCACACTGCCTGTCGGGCCTTCCGATCCTGCAACGCCTGGCCCACCGCCACCGGTGCTTTGCAACTCCGGCAAGAACGCCTGTGACGACAACAGCTCCACTCAGTACGGCATCGTCGTCAACTAGACGCCATTCAGTACCGGATCGCCGCCAAGGCTGTGTAGACTGACCCGCTCGATGAACGAGCTCATCACCATCTTCCTTGAGGTCGTTGTTCCGGGGATGGCCCTGATGGCACTCGGTGCGATCGTTCACCGGCGCAAGTCGTTGAACCTCGATACACTCGTCAAGCTGAACCTGTACGCATTTGTGCCGGGCTTTCTCTTCGTGCGGGTCGCAGAGAGCAAGTTTGGCTGGGAAACCGTGGGGCTGACCGCCGTCGTCATGCTCCTCCCGATGTTGCTCGTTGGTGGCTCGACGTTCCTGTTGCTGCGTTCGTTTGGCCTCAGCTATCAGCGCCAGTCGGTGAACACCGCTGGTACCCTGTTTTTCAATGCGGGCAACTTTGGCATTCCCGTTGCCCTGCTCGCCTTTGGCGACCGGGGCGGCGAGGTGCAGGCGCTCGTGGTCGTGTACATGAACACGCTCATCTTCTTCGCCGGCTACATCCTGCTCTCGGTCGGACATGAGGACGGAATCAAAGGGGCTGTACGCCGCTACTTTTCGATGCCCATGCCCTATGCCATTGCCCTTGGCTTCGCTCTTCGTGGGACGGGATGGGTCGAAGCTGGCCCGCCCATCGCGCTCGCGTGGATCTGGACCTCGGTGCGACTGGTATCGGCCGCATTGGTACCCGTTGCCCTGATCACGCTTGGGGCTCAAATGGCCAGCAAGACCCCCTGGCCCAACTGGCGCATCACGGGACCCATCGTCACCGTGAAGCTGCTGGTCTTTCCGCTCGCAACCGGTCTGGTCGCCTACTGGCTAGGCCTGTGGCCCTGGCCGGCGGCCGGATTGATTCTGGCCAGCGCTGCACCCACGGCGGTCAACATCATGCTTCTCACCATGGAAATAGGCGGCGATCCCGATGAGATCACCTCCTGTGTTTTTTGGACGACCGTGCTTTCATCCGCAACGGTCGCGCCCATTCTGTATGCGCTGCGCTTGCTCGGTGGGTCGGCTTTGCCAACCCCCTGACGCACAGGTCCTCAGACCGAGAACGAGCTGCCGCAGCCGCAGGTGGACTTCACGTTCGGGTTGTTGAACTTGAAGCCGGCGCCGTGCAGACCCTCGACGTAGTCGATGTTGGTACCCATCAGGTACATCAGGCTCATCTGGTCGCAGATCAGCTTCACGCCGTTCGACTCGAAGTGGTGGTCGATGGCCTGAGCCTGATCGAAGTACAAGTCGTAGGTAAAGCCCGAGCAGCCACCGCCCATGACCTTGAGGCGCAGCGAGTAGGAATCCTCAATGCCTTCCTCGACCCGGATCTCCTTGACCTTGGCAGCGGCGCCCTCGGTCAGGCCAACAGTCGGAGCCCCTTCATCCATTACCGTTGTCGGACCAGTGCTCGGAACAGAGCAATGTGCATCGGTGGGGGTATGAGCGACTGCGGTCATCTTCGTTCTCCTTGCGAACTCTATTGAGGGGTTTGCGGTTGGTCGGGGCGTTTTTCTATACGATGCCAGTAACCCGCAGAGGTTTCTGGCATTCAGTACTATACCGTATCGGTTTCCCTTGTCATCGCCGTTCGGACCGAAGAAACGCGACAGCGCGACGCGTCTATTTGCACCCAATCCCGGTTCGCGCTAATCAGAGTCGCAAGTCATGGCCAACTTTTCCAGCTATCTAAAAGACGTCAAAAGCCGAATCCGCGAGATCGAGATCGATGCCGTCAAGGCTCTCGTCGCCGCAAAGAAGATCGGCAGCTCCACCAAAGGCCCTTACCTCATCGACATTCGTGAAAAGGACGAATGGCTGGAAGGACAGCTCCCCGGTGCAACCTGGGTCCCGCGTGGATTTCTGGAGATTCGCATCGAGGATCAGATCCCCGAGCGCGACGCAGAGATCATCCTTTATTGCGCGGGTGGCACTCGATCGGCGCTATCGGCAGAGGCCTTGAAGGCGCTTGGTTACGACAACGTCTCGTCGATGAAGGGCGGCTTCACCGCCTGGAAGCGGGCAGGAAACAAGTACGAACATCCCTTCGTGATGACGCAGGAACAGAACCTGCGTTATGCACGCCACACCATGTTGCCCGAGGTCGGTGAAGCCGGTCAGGTCAAGCTGTTGAAGTCGCGCGTCCTGTGCCTCGGCGCGGGAGGCCTCGGCTCTCCGTCGGCGTATTACCTGGCAGCCGCAGGCATTGGCACCATCGGCATCATCGACGATGACGTCGTGGATGCATCCAACTTGCAGCGACAGATCTTGCACGCGACGGATCGCGTGGGATTGCCGAAGGTCGAATCGGCCGAAAAGACCCTTCGTGGTCTGAATCCCGACGTGAAGGTCAAGCCCTACAAGGCACGCCTGACGACGGAAAACGTGATGGACATCCTGAAGGACTACGATGTCATCGTGGACGGCGTCGACAATTTCCCGACGCGCTACCTGGTCAACGACGCATCGCTGAAGCTGAACATCCCGGTCGTACATGCCAGCATCTACCGATTCGAGGGACAGCTGACCTCGTTCATTCCGGGCGCCGGTCCGTGCTACCGTTGCCTTTACCCATCGCCGCCACCGCCTGACATGGCACCTTCCTGTCAGGAAGCCGGCGTCCTCGGTGTCCTGCCGGGCGTCGTCGGCGTGTTGCAGGCGACCGAGGCCATCAAGATCATCCTCGGCAGCGGCAAGTCGATGGCCGGCCGTCTCCTGATGTACGACGCGCTCGGAACCAAGTTCCGCGAGATGAAGCTGCGCAAAGATCCCGGTTGCCCAACCTGCGGTGAGGGCGTGGATCCCTCGAAGATCGAGCTCATCGACTACGAGCAATTCTGCTCGGTGTAGTACAGATTCGGGGGTAGGAACCGTAGCGGAACGCCGCTACGAGTTCCGCGGCCCGACCCCCGTCGATTCCGGCTTGAACTCGTTCGAGCGGAGGCTGATGACGTTGTACACGTTCAGCTCCTTCTCCTTGCCCTTCACCTTGACCGGCGGCAACTTGACCGCGGCCACGCGATGGGCGACCCGTTGGTAGGTCTCCTCTGAAACCAACAGCTGGTCGGACTTCGCGGCGCTGCATAGACGCGCTGTCGTGTTCACCGCATCTCCGATGGCGGTGTACTGAAGTGCTTTCGAGGAACCGATGGCGCCCGTGACGACGGTGCCGGTATTCACACCGATGCCAATGTTGATCTCGACGAGACCGGCAGCCGCGCGGTTCTGATTCCACTCTTTCAGGATCCGCAGCATTTCAAGGCCACACTCGATCGCCTTGAGCTCCGGCTCCGGAACGGGAACCGGCGCGCCGAAGAGGGCGATGATCTCGTCACCCACGAACTTATCGAGCGTGCCCTGGTGACGGAAGATGCTCTCCACCATGATCTCGAAGTATTCGTTGAGCAGCAACACGACGGCCTGCGGGGTGCTTTTCTCGCTCATCGCGGTGAAGCCGCGGATGTCGGAGAAGAGCATCGTGATCTCGGAGAGCTTTCCGCCCTTTTCGAGCTGCAGCCTGCCTTGCACGATCTGCTCGACAAGGTTTGGCGACAGGAGGCGCTGAAATTGAGCGCGGGTCCCGGCTTCTTCCTCGATCCTGCGCGCGAGGTACGAGTTGTGAATTGCGACGGCTGCCTGTGCTGCGATTCCCGCAAACACCTGGAGATCCTTTTCACCAAAGGCGCTCGCCGTGATGAGCGAATCGAGATGCATGAGCCCCAGCAGATTGCCGTGGTGCAAGAGCGGCACGGTCATGGTGGAGCGAATGCCCTGGAGGATGATGGAGTGCGCTCCCGAGAATCGACTGTCAATCGAGGCGTCCGAGGACAGCACTGCCGCCTTGTTGCCCAGAACCTCGTTGAGAATCGAGGTGGACAGCGAAATCTGCTCTGAGCGGCCATCGCGCGTGCGTGCAATGCGCGGCTTCGGCTCACCGTCCTCCATCAGGAGAATGACGCCGCGATCTGCGGGCAACACATCGAAAGCCTTGGTGATGATCTTGTCGAGCAAGACATCGAGATCCACTTCAAGGCCGATTTCACGGCTCAGCTCGTAACCGAGTCGCAGCTTCTCGTAGTCACGTCGCAGGACCTCGACATCGGGGATGTCCTTCTCGGACAGAAACTCGCGGGCAGCATCGTCGGCCTGCATGCGCTGACGGATGAGCGTTTCAGTTTCCCCCGTGATCGTGACCTGCTGTTTTGGTGCAGCCGGCGCTCCGGCAACGTAGCGCAGTCGAGTGGCGCCCATGACGATCTCGTCACCGTCTTTTAGCAAGTGGTTGCCAAGGCGCTGTTCGTTCATGAACGAACCGTTGAGGCTTCCGAGATCCTTGAAGAGGAATGTTCCGTCGGGCTGACGGATGATGTGCGCGTGTTCCTTCGAGACGATCCGGTCAAGCACCTGGATGCTGTTGTCGGGATGCCGACCCACGGTCATCATCGAACCGAGGACATACTCTTTTTGTTCGTTGTTGGCGATAACGATAATTTTGGGCATTGCCGACCGATTGGGCCCGGTTGGGAAGAAACCCGGAGCATATCACGTTCAGGGCCGGTCGATCCGACACGTTGGACTACCAGTCCACGCGCTCGGCCGAGGTTTCCACCCGGGTGGCGTGATTCCAGTCCCACGTTTTGTTGAGCCAGAGCCAGTCGACCCTGGTCTTGAACCGAGCCTCGAGCCAGACGACCTTTTTGTCGCCGTAGAGTTCGAGCTTCAGCTCGGGATCGAGAATGCCCTTTTTCTGAATCGCCTTGTACAGGTCGTCGGAGATTTTTTTTCTCTTGATGGACCGCTCGGCCGAGGGCCGGAGGTTGGCTTGGTACCACAAAATGATGTCGTTGCGCAGCAGGTTGGAGACCTCTGACGACAGGTACATGCTGGGCCAGATGCAGTAGCCGATATATCCCAAAAGGCCGAGAAACATCACGAGGCCAATGCTAACCACGTTGATTTTCCCGGGTTTTTTGTATTCGACGCGCTGTCGCCGCTGTGGACTACTGACCATGGTTGCCCTGTTCTTCTGGAACAATTCCGGGGTTTTGCTCGCGAAGCTGACTTCCGAGCTGGCTACGAAGACAAATCAGACCTACCAAAATCTGGACCATCATTGCGATAAACTGGCCCGCGAAGCTGGCGCCGACCACGGCGGCTTGTTGGCTGACCACATCGCCTGAGGCGTAGGGAGAAAAAATCTCCCGCATGATGAGCTGGGCAACGCCGACGCCCTGACCCGGCAGCGGGACCGCCGCGACCAGGAAGGTCACCGGCAGGAAGAGCAGCGCCTGTTTTATCGGAACGTTCACGCCGAAGGCGAGCAGGTAGAGATATGAATACACCACCAGGGTGAGGATGTGCGGGACCCGAACCAGCATCGCCTTGAGGTGACCGGAGATTCCCGCCGATAGCAGCACCTCGAAGACTGGCCAGCGCAACAGGAAGCGAGGCCGAATCGCGATGACGGTCCCGTAGAACGCGAGCCCCGCGAATCCAGCGATGATCAGGATGCGGACGACGCGAACCTGGGCCTGCAGGGTTGCCGGGATCTCGCTCGAATCGGTGAGGGCCAGGCCAACCGCCGCCATCAGCAGCAGCAGCAACAAATTGACGCCCATGACGAGCAGAATCGTCGCAGCGCTCTTTCCAAGGGGAAGACCACGCTTTCGATGCAGGAAAAAGGCAAAGGCCCCTTGACCGAGTGCGTAATTAACAAGCGCGAGGGGGTAAGACGCGCCCCGAACGAGAATCGATTCGGCGTAGCTGATTGGCGTGGCGAACCAGGAAAAAGTCTTGCCCATGGCGAAGGCATCCGCACAAAAAACCAGGAGCACCGAGCCGCCTACGACCGGCAGGGTCCACGCGGCGGCGCCCTGAATCGACTTCCAAACCTCGGCGATCGGGGTCGAATACAGGACGTACCCCAGCACCGCGACGGTCAGCGGCCAGAGCAAGCGTCGGAACCAGGTCCCTTTCATTACCGGCCAATATCGCACGAGATCGGAAAATCCACCGGTTTCCGTCTCAGAGTTCGGATGCTCCCGGTGCGGAACACTTGACGTGCCCGCCCCTCTCCCCTAACTTTCGACCCCTCCTTAGTTTTGGTTTCTGAGAATTGAATATGCGGTCGTGGCGGAATTGGTAGACGCGCTAGATTCAGGTTCTAGTGGTGGTAACACTGTGGGAGTTCGAGTCTCCCCGACCGCACTTATTGCCCCGCTTCCGGCGGGGCTTTTTTTTGCAGCGCGGTGTACTCGCCGCGCCAGCGGGCGTAGGCTAATTGCGTGAGACGTACCGCCCTTTCCGAGGTTCCACCGCCACCCCGACAGAACCCAGAGACTCAACGGCTGCGTGAGGAGAGCGCGCGAACCGGGAACTGGAAGCGATGGGGCCCCTATCTGCCCGAGCGACAGTGGGGCACCGTGCGGGAAGACTATTCACCCGATGGTGAAGCCTGGGGTTATTTCACCCACGAGCAGTCGCGCAGCAGGGCGTATCGCTGGGGCGAGGACGGCCTGCTCGGCATCTGCGATCGGCAGGGTCGGCTCGGACTGTCGCTCGCGGTCTGGAACGAAAACGACCCCATATTGAAGGAACGCCTCTTCGGCCTCACCAACGCCGAGGGCAATCACGGCGAGTCCGTGAAGGAAGCGTATTTCTATCTCGACTCGACGCCGACGCATTCCTACATGCGGGCCCTGTACAAGTACCCACAGGCTGCCTTTCCGTACCGACGGCTCGTCGAGGAGAGTCGCGCACGCAACCGACAGCAACCCGAGTTCGGATTGCTCGACACCGGTATCTTCGACGACCAGCGCTACTTCGACGTATTCGTCGAATACGCCAAGGCCGGCCCCGACGACATCGTCATGGCCATCACCGTCGCGAACCGAGGGCCGCAGGCCGCGCCGATTCACGTCATACCAACGCTGTGCTTTCGTAACACATGGGCCTGGGGACGCGCGGGTGAGGGATACTCAAAACGTCCACAGCTGTGGCTTGACCCAAAGCTGAACGTCATTCGCTCCGAGCACGACACGCTCGGTTCCTATGTCGTCTCGGCAACCGATGCGTATACGGACGATACCCGGATCGCCTCCCCCACCTTCCTGTTCACCGAGAACGAGACCAACAACGAACGGCTCTGGGGCACGTACAACCGAAGCGCCTGGGTCAAGGACGCATTTCACGACCACATCGTCCATGGGCAACGCGACCGAACCAATCCGAACCACAGGGGTACAAAGGCGGCCGCACACTACCAGCTGACGCTACCCGCAGGTGGTGAGGCCAGGATGTGGCTCCGAATGACCCCCGAGCAAGCCAATGCGGAGGCTCCGGCCACGCGCAAGAAGAACTGTGATGCGATTGTCTCACTGCGCCGCTCCGAGGCGGACACCTTCTATGCGGAGCACAACGAGGGACTCACGGCCGAGGAGGCCAGCACGCTGCGACAGGGATACGCGGGGCTGCTGTGGACCAAACAGTTTTACCACTACGACGCTCGCGCCTGGCTTGAAGGCGATCCGGGTCAGCTCGCGCCACCACCCGGACGCGACCGCATTCGCAACGGGGACTGGAAACATCTGTACAACCGAGACGTGATCTCGGTTCCGGACAAGTGGGAATACCCGTGGTACGCGGCCTGGGATCTGGCGTTTCACATGATCCCCTTCGCTCAGGTCGATCCGTCGTTCGCGCGCGAACAGCTGCGCTTGCTGCTGCGTGAATGGTACATGCATCCGAACGGGCAGCTCCCCGCCTACGAATTCAACTTCTCGGATGTGAACCCGCCGGTGCATGCCTGGGCCGCCTGGCGTGTCTACAAGATCGCACGCAAACCCGACGGCACGCGCGATCGCTTCTTCCTTGCGCAGATCTTTCACAAGCTGCTGCTCAACTTCACCTGGTGGGTCAATCGGAAAGACCAGGCTGGCCGCAACCTGTTCGGCGGCGGCTTCCTTGGCCTCGACAACATCGGCGTGTTCGATCGTTCGAAGCCCTTGCCGATGGGCGGGAACCTGGAACAGGCCGACGCCACGGCGTGGATGGCCTTTTACGCTGCGACGATGCTCTCCATGGCGCTTGAGCTCGCGCGCACCGATGCGGTCTATGACGATCTCGCCTCGAAGTTCTTCGAGCACTTCGTTCACATCGCCGACGCCATCAACACCATTGGTGGCACCGGGCTGTGGGACGAGACCGACGGGTTCTACTACGACGAGATCTCACTTCACGGGAAAAACATTCCTTTGCGCGCGCGCTCGATGGTCGGCCTTCTGCCGCTCATCGCCGTTGAAGTCCTGGACGAGGAGGTCATCGATCGCCTCCCCAAGTTCAAGAAACGCATGCGCTGGTTCCTTGAGAACCGAAAGGACCTCGCAACGCGTGTCACGTTTGCCGAAGAGCGCGGCGGCAAGGCCTTGCTCGCCATGCCAAGCCGCGATCGCCTCGAGAAGCTGCTGCGCTACATGCTCGACGAGAACGAGTTCCTCTCCCCGCACGGCATTCGTTCGCTTTCGCGGGTTCACGCCGGAAAACCGTTCAACCTCACGATTGACGGCATCGACTACGGTGTCGCCTATGAACCCGGAGAATCGCAGAGCTGGCTCTTCGGGGGTAATTCGAACTGGCGCGGCCCGGTTTGGTTCCCGGTGAACTACCTCCTCATCGAGGCGCTGCAGCGCTATCACCATTTCTATGGCGACGATTTCCTGGTTGAGTTCCCGACCGGCTCGGGTGTCCGAATGAACCTCGGCGAGGTGGCCAGACGGCTCGGCGATCGACTGGCCAGCCTCTTCGATCCAGACGCCAGCGGAAACCGGCCCTGTCACGGCGAGGACCATCGCTTCGGCTCTGATCCGCACTGGAAAGATCTCGTGCTCTTCCACGAGTATTTCGACGGTGACTCCGGGCGGGGCCTTGGTGCATCCCATCAGACCGGGTGGACGTCGCTTGTGCTTCGGTTCATCAACGCACGCGGAAAACACCGCGCGTCGCACGAATAGGCCTGGCGTATCCCGGGGCTCAGCGCTCTCGAATCGAATTGCGGCTCGATCCGTTTGAGCGTCAGAAAACGAGGCCGCCGAACAGGAGCAGCTCGGGACGATCGGGGTGATCGAGATCAAGACCAGCGCGCGCGCCCCAACGCAGAGCGCGAGCGCCGTGCCACGGTTGCGTCAGCGCGACTTCATGCTCCACCGCGATGCCTGCAACGTTCTCGCCGATCGTCCTGTACAGACCCGCTGCGAGGCGGTGGGCACCAAACGGACGCAGCCCCAACAGGAGCCGCGCAGTAAGACCGGCGCCCTCGGCAGTGAAAGAAGTACCGTCCACCACCAGCAGACGCACATGATATCCCGCCGTGCGACCGATCCGGAATGACAGTGGTCCCACCAAATTCAAGCCCAGTCGAAACTTTTCTCTGTCGCGGCCGCTCCCGTATACCCACGACCCGATGGATGCGTGGAAACGGACGCCGTCGTAACCGATTCGAAACTGCCCCGCGAGACCCTGCGCCCTTTCGCCGCGGGAATCCTCCAGAACATAGTTGTGGTCGAAAAGATCTTGGCGCGCGCTCAGCCGCGCCCCCAAATAAAGCCGCTTCCAGACGCGTGTATCCACGCCACCGCCGAGCTCTGCAAACGCGTAGCCGTCGTGACCGTAGTTACCGACGTGATCCCACCCGGTCCCAACGCCGAGGGTGTATCGCGTTTGTTCATCGTCAAGACCGTCCACACCCGCGGCGAAGGCCGAGGTGCTCAGCGACGCCAGCAAGAAAACCAACGCCACCCTCATGGCACAGCCCCCTCCGCACGCAGGCGCGCCAGCACGCGTGCAGCTCTATCCGGATAGTCGGTGAATATGCCGTCCGCGCCAATGCGAAAGATATGATCCATCTCGGCTTCCTCGTTGATGGTCCAGTACACCACCGCCATCCCGCGCGCGTGTGCTGCGTTTATCATCCCCGTGGTATCCAGGCTGAGGCCCTTTGCCGACGTGGGCGCAGCAAAAACCTCGTAATTTGGACAGGCGACGTAGTCGTTGCCAATCTTGGCCGCGAACGCAAAGCAGGTGGCAGCTGCCTCTGGCATGAAGTGCGGAAGCATTGGCAAAGCCCTGAGCAACTTCAACGCGGCGTCGTCGTGTTCCGAACCGACGACGGTGTGTTCCAGGCGGCCCTGGTCGCGCAGAATTTGGGCGACGCGTTGTTCGAGATCGTCCGTCTTCAACTCGATGCTGATGAAGCGATCGCGCGGGATGACGTCCAGCACCTCTGCCAGTGTGGGAATCTGGTAACCCGCACCGCGAAAGGGAAAAGCCGCTGCATCGGTGGCGCCATGGCACTCGCCGCTTTCCGCTGTCCCGTTGCCCTTGTTTGGTGTGGCGCAATACCCCGCGTCCAACATCTTCAACTCGGCGACGGTCAGCGCTGCGACGCGACCGGCGCCATTGGTCGTGCGATCCACCGAGTCGTCGTGGATCACGACAATCTGGTCATCCTTCGTTCGATGAACATCGAACTCGATCACCTGATCGGGATAGGCCGCCATCGTGCTTTGAATCGTACGAATCGTGGCCTCGGGTTCGATGCCACCGCCGCCTCGGTGCGCGAAGATGATAGGCCGCTTTTGTTTTGTGAAAAATGGATGCAGCGGCTCGTCGGCGCAGCCTGCGGACAAAACGCACAACAGCGCCAGTGTCGGAGCAATAGACAAGCGAAGGGACATCGTCGGCGCAGACTAACGCACCGACCCGAGGCTCGGTCAAGCGAAAAGCCGGGCGATTGACCACCCGACGCGAGCTTAGACCGCGTTAAGGCGATGAAACTGGATATCCAGCGTTCGCAGGTGCGTATGCAATCCGGCGTCCTGTATCGGCATGAGATAGGCGGGCTCACCGGATTCGTTGTGGTGCGAATGCCAGTAACCAGGGGGCGTGATGAATGCGCCGCCCGATTCCCAGGGAACCTTGATGGGATTGATCAAATTGCCGTCGGCGTCGGTCTTCTCGCTGACCAGCGAGTAGCAGCCAGGTTTGCAATCGAGGATCAAGTCGAGTGCGACGGACTTGTGAGCGTGTGGCAGTTGGTTCGCGCCGATGGGTAGGATTCCGAGCATCGCCCACAGAACATGCGTGATGGTCAGCGTTTGCGGGAACTCCTCATTGGTGAGGAGCACGCTGATTCGACTCCGTTTCGCCGCCATCGGATCGGCGGCGGCCCCGGCGAGCGCCGCGCGCGACTCCTCACGAAGATAGAGTGTTGCGGGGAAGCGCGGCGCAGCTGGCGTGACGCCGAGGTACTGAAGCAGGGGTGAGTCGTTCACCCAGTAGAAGACGGTGTCCACCTCTGCGGCGTGAACGGCATCTGGACCCGTGGGCAAGGTGAACAGATCCCCCTGACGGTAGGGAATCTCATGCTCACCAAAGCGCGTTAGCCCGCTGCCGGATAAAACGTAGAACAGTTGCGACGTCGCGTTCGCGCTGGTTGCAAGGGAGTCACCCGCGTTGATCCGAACAAAGCTCGCCATCAAGGTCGGGCTGGATGCCGGACCTTCGCTTTTCAACTGTTTGCTGATATCGAGCGGGAGAATGCAGGACGGGCCTGACGCGTGCAGGCTGGCCGGAAATGTCAGGATCGGAACGGGCGAGATCGCCCCGGAGGCCTGAGGGTTGGAGGCCTTGGAGTACTCAAGATAGCCTCCGGACCGAGTGAGGCCTTCGAGCGTTTCCGTTTTCTCATTCGCAGCGTTCTTCATGTTTTTCCATCCTATCAGGAGACGCCCGATGAATGTATCGCGCCTTCTCGGCTCCAATCATTGACGAACATCTACTGCTCGGGTCGAGCGCCCGAAGGTAGCCGTGCCGGAGCGCTGGAAACCGCTACGGATTCCGAAGGCGAGTCACCAGTGCCTCGTTCGCGTCGTCGTCACTGTCGTCAGCGAACGGAACAGGGGGATCTCGATCTTTTTGAGACTTTTTTTCGGGAGGGCGAATCCTTTTCCGTCGCCCGCCCCTACTGGTCATTGAGAGCCACGCAAACGCGAGGCGCAACCAACCAAAGGAGCTTTGCCATGAACCTGTTTCCCCGAAATGAACACGCTGTCGAACGCGTCGTTCGCGTTGCCCTGGGCCTGGGTGTTATCAGCCTGTATTTCATCGGGCCACAAACGCCCTGGGGACTCCTCGGCGTGGTACCACTTTTAACCGGCGCCCTCGGCAGCTGCCCGTTGTATACCCTGTTTGGAATCTCAACGTGCTCGAGTCACACGCAGAACAAGGCGGTCTGATATCGCGTATCGCCAACGGCGATGTGGCAGCTTTTGAGCGACTGGTAACTGAACACGGACCAGCCCTATACCGGCTGGTTCGTGCCATCGCCGGCGCCAACGAAGCCGACGATGCGTTTCAGGAGACCCTGATTCAGGTCTACCGCCGCGCGGTGACATTTGATCCAACCCGCGGGCAGCTTCGGCCCTGGTTGTTTGCGATTGCGCGACGCGAAGCGTACCACCGCAGAGACCATGATCCGGTTGACTCGACGGACAGTCAGTCGCTCGCCGAGCTGGGAGCCGAGGCAGGTTGGGCCGCGCCGAACCCCGAAACGCTCGCTTCGTATTCTGAAGACGCCGAGCGTCTCTCCTGGGCAATTGCCTCGTTGCCCGCAAAAGATCGCGAGGTGCTGGTGTTGCGAGATGTCGAAGGCACCTCCGGCGAAGAAACCGCAGCGCTGCTTCAGATTGATCTCGTCACGATGAAGAGCCGCCTTCACCGCGCTCGCTTGAAGTTGATGGCCGCACTGCGGGAAAGCAGGACCATGCTCACAGAACATGAACGGGAAAAAGGCGGGCTTCGCTGCAGTGAAGTGCTTGCGGTGCTCGACGATTTCATCGATGCACGTCTCGGTCAGGAACAACAAGGCAAGGTCGTCGCACACCTCAAGGAATGTGAAGTGTGCGAACGTTTTGGGGGCCACTACCAAAGAACGGTATCGGGCCTTAGAACCCGCCTGGGTTTAGAACCCGCGGTTGACACCGAGACGCTCGAACGCGTGTTGACGGTGTTGCGACCGTCGCTGACGGGTTGATCCCTGTCGCCTAGCGTATCTCGGAGCTTTCCGGGTTGTGCCAGCGCCTGCCCGCGCGCGCGAGCAAGATATCTGCACCAGGAGGACCCCAGCTTCCCGGCGCGTAGGTCTCGATGCCTCGGCGGAGCTCGCGGCTCTCGATGATCGGCTGGCAAATGCGCCATCCGATCTCAACTTCGTCCCTGTGCTTGTAGAGCGTACGATCGCCGCGCATCGCATCGAGCAAGAGCGGTCCGTATGCCTCGACAGCCTCGCCACCGAAGGTCTTCTTGTAGTCGAGATCGAGCTTCGCAGAGTCGATCTGCAACGTGGTCCCGGGAACCTTTCCGTGCACCCGCAGGCTGATGCCCTCGTCGGGTGCAATGTTGATCACCAGACGGCTTGGCGGCAGCGATCCAAGCTCCGGCGCGATATGCCGGAACAGGTTGGTCGGCGGCGAGCGGAACTGCACCATGACCTCGGTCTGCTTGCGTGCCATCTTTTTGCCTGTTCGCAGGAAGAAAGGCACACCGGCCCAGCGCCAGGTGTCGAACTGCAACTCCACCGCAGCGAAGGTCTCGGTGCGACGTGCGGCATCGACGCCGTTCTCGTTGATGTAAGCGACCTCTTCCTTGGTCGCTCCCGCGCCATAACGTCCAAAGACTGCCTTCTTCGCCGCATCATCTTCCGAGACCGGTACGCAGGCGCCAAGGAGATTGATCTTCTCGCGCATGATCGTCCAGGCATCAAAGCTCGTCGGCGGTTCCATCGCCACGATCGCCAGGATCTGCATCAGGTGGCTTTGAATCATGTCGCGGACGGCGCCCGCCGTATCGTAGAACGTCCCTGCGCGACTCCCCACGCCGATCGACTCGGCGGCGGTCAGCTGAATATGATCCACGTGGTTGCGATTCCACAGTGGCTCGAAGATGGCGTTGGCGAAACGCAACACCATCATGTTTTGCACCAGCTCTTTTCCAAGGTAGTGGTCGATGCGGTAGATCGCCGCCTCATCGAACACGCGCGCGAGCGTGAGGTTCAAGGCGCGCGCCGATTCCAGATCGACACCGAAGGGCTTCTCGATGATGATTCGTTGCCAGGTTGACCCCTCGGGACGAGCCCAGCTTGGCTCGAGCTTCACAAGCTCCGACGAACCAATGCCCTCGACGATGTCGGCGATCAGCGCAGGGGCGACCGACAGGTAAAACAGCACGTTGGGCAATCCGTCCTTGCGGTCGATCCCGTGCTCGAGGCCAACTTCCCGAATGCGCGCGGCGAGCGGCTTGAACGTGTCACGTTTGGCGGCGTCACCCGTGAAGTAGTGAATATTCGCGGCGAACTTCTTCCAGCGAGCCTCGTCGAAGTTCGGGGTGTGTTGCCGGGCGCCCTCGCGCAGCATGTCGCGAAACGCGTCGTCAGTCATCGGCGAGCGCGACACGCCCAGGATGACGAGACCCTCCGGCGTTTGTCCGTGACCGTACAAATCAAAGAGCGCAGGCACCAGCTTGCGTCGGGTCAAGTCGCCCGAGGCGCCGAAGATGGTGAGGACACAGGATTCGGGTTTCAGGATTTGCGACATCGGTCTTCCGTTCGGTCTCAGGTTCGTTCGGGTACCCGGTCCCACTTTGCGATGACATCGAGGGCAGCCAGGCGATAGGCTTCGGCGAGCGTCGGGTAGTTAAACACATTATCGACAAATACATCCACCGTCGCCCGCGCGATGAGGGCCATCTGGCCGATGTGGATGAGCTCGGTGGCGGTCTCCCCCATGATATGGATGCCGAGAACCTTGCGGGAACCGTCTTCGACGATGAGGCGCAAGAGGCCCGGCCCGTGCTGAGCAATGAGACCGCGGGAGGAGGTTTCCATAAGCGTTTCGCCCACGGTCACCTTCAAACCGTCCTTGGCGGCCTGCTCGGCCGTGATCCCCACGCAGGAGATCTCTGGCACCGTGTAGATTCCGACCGGAACCAGGGTGCTCGCGGCGTCCACCGGGAGGCCCAGGTGCCGCCGAATCGCGATGCGCCCCTGCAGGGCGGCCGACGAGGCCAGCGCCGGGGGACCCACCACATCGCCAATGGCGAGGATATGCGGGACCGCCGTCCGATAGCGATCGTCCACGGTCACAAGTCCGCGGTCGTTCACCGCGAGCCCGATCTTTTCAATCCCCAGACCACGAACGCCGGCGATCCTGCCGGCTGCGACAAGAACCTTGTTCGCCTCGACCACCGTTCCGTCGTCGATCGTGATGCGGGTATTGCCGAGGCCATCCCACTCGGCCCTTGTGAACTTCCTGCCCTGCAGGATTTTCCCCCGGAGGTTGCAAACGCATCACAGAATCGCCGCGCGACCTCGGGATCCAGAAAACGCATCGGGGTTGGCGAGGGATCGACGAGGGTCACCTGCGTCCCGAGCAGCGCGAAGATCGACGCGTATTCGCTGGCGATGATGCCGCCGCCGAGCACGGCCAATGATCCGGGCAAGTAGGTCATCGCGAGCAGCGAGTCACTGTCGAGCACGTTTTCATGGTCCACCTCGATCCCTGCGGGATGACGCGGAAAGGATCCGGTGGCGATGACCACACACCCGGCCTTCAGCTCCTGCTTCTTTCCCGACACCGAGTCGATGGACAGGGTATTGGCATCCACGAAGCTGGCCCGGCAGCGAATGGA
>Ga0169931_10001652_pt1 | contig 36753 bp, 30 predicted proteins | sample Kivu_15m_20L_FD_129675 | JGI IMG/M metagenome (GOLD analysis project Ga0169931, IMG submission 129675) | Freshwater microbial communities from Lake Kivu, Western Province, Rwanda to study Microbial Dark Matter (Phase II) - Kivu_15m_20L... | ecosystem: Environmental > Aquatic > Freshwater > Lake...
AAGAAAACTGCTCCGAAGAACAACACGCTCAAAACAGAAGAAGTGAGTTTATGATTGTAAAAAAATAATCTCTCCTCTGAAACCATAAAAAAACCGCTTCCATTAGGATAGCGGTTTTTTTGTAGATCCATTTTGCTAAGTTTGTATGTATGAAAACACTTTATATAATAGCCGTTTTATCGATACAAATAGGCATAGGCCAAACTTTTATTAGCAGTACTATTTTAACGGATAGTATTAGCATTAGAGCTATCGAATATAATAATGGCCAACTTTGGTACGTAGGAACACAGTCCAAGATTGGATGTGTTTCCTTAAAAAACAACGAGAAACAATCCTTTCAAATTAGCTCTAATAACGAACAATTTAGAAGCATTGCAATTCAAAAAAACAAGTTGTTTTCAATTTCTATTTCCTCTCCATGCAATTTTTATGCAATAGATTTGAAATCAAACAAAGTAAAGTTAATTTTCTCTGATAGTTTAAAAACTGCCTTTTATGATGCTTTAATTACTACTAAAAATGGTCTTATTGGATTAAGTGATCCAGATGAAAACTTGCAACTACGTTTATTTTACTACAATCCTAAAAAGAATGTTTTAAAATTTGAAAATAATCCTTTTACCTACCAACCAGAAGAAGCACATTTTGCAGCAAGTAATAGCAATATGAAATTAATTGGAGATAAATTATCCCTTATTTCAGGTGGCAAAGCTTCAAGACTTTTCATGCAAGAAGAAAAAGAATGGAAAATAATCTCTTTGCCTATCATTCAAGGAAAATCGACCCAAGGAGCTTACACAATGGATTTTTACAACAAAAAAATTGGAATGATTGCTGGTGGAGATTACACCAACCCAAATAATAAAGAAAACAACCTCATCCATACCAAAGACGGTGGAAAAACTTGGGAAGTAATCAAAACTTCTTCCAATCCTGGTTACATTACTTGTGTACAATACCGTCCGAACGGAAAAGGAAAAGAAGTCATTGCAATTGGTGACCACCACATCAGTTATAGCAAAGATGGAGGTATGAGCTGGGAAAAAATATCGGAAGAAAAAGGGATGTATGTTGCCAAATGGATAAACCGAAATTTATTGGTGGTTGCCGGGAAAAATAAAATTATGCGTATAGATGTAAAATAAAAACGGTCGGGAAAAATCCCGACCATTTTTAAAAATTTGTACTTATTGATATTAGTTGATCACTAAATTGTCTAAATCCATGTTGGTAGTTAAAGCCGGACTAGAAACCGCAGACCCTGTATACTCAAACAAAATGTAACCATTCCCTGTTAAAGAAGCAGGGATATTCCAAGTTCCGCTTGGAGTAAATGCTGCAGTAGCACTATTTGCTGTAGAAATAGTAAAAGTAGAAGTTATGTCTGTTAAATTAGCCATATTAATTGGTCCACCAGGTGTATAATTGGTTGTATAATATACTTTTAATACCGATCCAACATTAAAACTTGCTCTTGATTGGAATGAGAATGTGTTTGCTGCAGTAAAATTAACTGGAACTATAAAGTAAGTTTTACATGCTGAACTAGTGCTAAAAGCCGTCATTTGAATGAATTTGTTTGCTGGAGTACCATTAGAGCGACATCTCCAATAAGCTGGTCCAATTACTGCATCATTAATATACATTGGGAAATTATTTTGACCGGTAGTATTGGTTCCAGCAGTATAGCTTTCAAAGTTCTCGTTAAGTGTTGAAAAGAAAGTTAAGTTATTCCCAACAATTGGAGGAGCAAAATCAATTTCAACTCTAGGGTTGGTTAATTGAATATCATTAAAAGTACGAGCAATAAATTGATAATCACTTCCGAATTTAGTCATCACCCCTCTTACTTTGCCATTCTCACCAGGAACAACTTGGCCCGCATAGTTTGCAAAGCTACTAGTACGAAAAATAACAGTATTACCTGTACCGTCTGTTAACAAGTGGTTTGTGGCACCACCTACCACAGCATTAGGGTCAAAATAAGTTTTACCAACTGCAGCATCAACAAACTGTACTCCATCTAATTCAATTAAAGTATTCAAGTTTATATCTTGTTTAGCTTCATTTACACTTAAAGTTCTTACCAAATCAGCTTCTGGCTTTACTTCACATGAGCGGAATAATACATTTCCATAGTCAAATGGAGAAATTCTACCAACAGAAACAGTGCCGGTTGATCCGATAAAAATTTCTCCAATAATTAACGACCCATTAGTGATATTATAGTATCTTTTATCCAATTTTACATAAACTTTTCTCCCAACTTCAAAAATATTTGACAAGCTTACAACATCAACAGGAACACTAAATCCTCGTGGTTGCGGATTTGCTTGTGTTGGAACTGTTTGTAAGGATAAAGATTTGAAAAAGTTACCTCCTCTATCAGAAGAAACTACATAAGCTTCTAAATAATCATCTCCTCCTATTACTTCCGGATATTGTTGGATAGTAGTTCCTGCCAAGGCATACAAATCAGCCAAGTTTTTATTGGCAGTTATATTAACTTCATTACAATTAAAGTTTGGAATCTCAAAATCGTCATCCTTAACACAGCTTGTGAATACGCTAACAGTAAACAAGGTTAAGATAAATAGTTTTAAATAATTTGCTTTCATAATATTTTGATTTACTAGGTAATTATAAGTTAATGTAAAAGTTAATAAAGTAGTTTCTGCCGAAACCATAAAAATATCTAGGCCCAAATGCTCTTACTCCTCCTGCATGGTCTTGATCTACTTGTACAAAGTTAGCATTTCTACCTTGTTCAAATCCGCCTGTTCTATACTTAATATCTAACAAGTTATTTATACTAGCAAAGAAGCCAAAAGTGTTTCTGTTCTTACTACTTATTCTCCATGACTTTCCTCCAGTTAGATTTAACATAAAGAAATCTTCAAACTTTTCTTGTCTTAAGTATTGTCTTGCTAATTGTTCGTCTACATTCGGAATCGGAATATTATCAATAGGTACTTGATCATTGTTAAAGAAGTTATTGGTTCTCATAATAGCTGAAATATCCAAATAGTTATCTGCTAAGTAGTTTACATTAGCACCGATAAACCAGAATTTTGGATCGCGATATTCTAAACCAACTGAGTACGCTTGCTGTGGCATTCCGGCAAGTTTATAATTTTTCAAGGTCGAAGTTCCATAATTAATGGTTCTACGAACAAAGTCGGCATTTAACTGCACATTTGGATTACTATCGATAGTATATTGGCCGATAGCTGCAACCCCAGTTGCCTTTAAAGTAGAAGTAATTTGGTATTCTAAACCTATTTCAACTCCCATGTTTTTTCTGTCTAAACCAGTAACAATTTCTGCTACAAAAGCATTACCATTCCCCTGAGCTAACTGACCATCTTCGCCAACCAAGCCAATTCCTTCTGCAAAGAAGAATCCAACTTCAGTTGCATTTCTAACTTTGTTGAAAAAACCAGTAAACCTGGCCTTTAATTTTGGCGCACGTATGATGTAACTTACATCTCCTCCAAAAATAGTTTCACTTTCTAAAAACTGTGTAATTTGATTACTTAAACGGGCATTCGGAAAAGTATTTCTTAAATTAGGAGCTTTAGTCATATATATCGCATTAATGTCAAACATATGACGCCCAGTAAATTTATAAGTCATTCCTCCTTTAAAACCAAAGTTATCAAATTCTACCAATCTACTTTTTCCAAAAGAATTATTTGGATAAATCCCATTTTTATATAATCCCTCTCTTTGGTATTCGGTTCTAGTATAAGACTGTGCTAAATAAAAATCAACTTTACTATAGGTAAATTTAAATTGGGTAAATGCGTCTAAAGTTGTTCCATGAAGAATGTAATTATATCCATATTTATCATTAATTCCAATGGTTCTGTTTGGATTGTTTAAATCAGGTTGTGAGGCATCACCAGCAAAAAAAGGATCTACATCTCTAAAGAAACCTCCTCCTAACAAATCTAACATCATTTGAAAATTTTCAGAACGCAATCTTCTATAATTTAATCCAGCATTCAACACAATGTTATCAGAAATTTGAGAATTCATGATAGTGTTTATGTTCCATTGTTTATCGTCAATTCTATCTTCATACAATGCGTAAACACTTTCTCCAGGAGCTCTTCCTATTTCTATTCCATTAGCATCTGTAATTGGAAAGGTATTAGCACGATACATCGCATCCCAATTAACTTGTGGGCTAGCTAAAAATGCCAATCTAGCTTGCTCTGCTGCTGGATAATTAGGTGTCCAAATCGTATTTCCATCTCCGTCCGTTCCGTGTAAAGTAGTAAAGTAGCTTGGTAAATTTCTGTAATATACAGGGTCTGGATTTTGTACATTATTAAAATCTAATCGGCTATTTCCGATTTTTCCAAATTGATAAGAAACGTTGGTGTTTAAGTTAGTTTTGGTATTTATTTTCCAATAATGGCTAAACATAAACATCGGTTCATTTACATCTCTCATCCGTGAGTTTCTTCTCTCCCCTTCTTGGTAACCCCAAAATGAATTATATTTAATTCCCATTAAGTTATTCACTTCTTCTGTATTTGGTGAGGTTCTTCCTCTTCTATTTTGAGAGTAAATTCCTGTAAAATTGATACTATGATCTTCATTGATTTTTTTCTCCGCACTAATAAAAATTGCATTTGAGTTCACACTTGAACCATCAAAAAACGCTTCATCTGCCCATCTTCTAGACAAAGAAACCACGTAACCAAATCCTTCTTTGTTCATACCAGAAGCATGAGTAGCCAAAGTCCTAAAATTATAGCTAGTATTATTGGCAGAGAATGTTAAACGTGTTCCCGGACGATAAATGGAAGCTCTCGTATTGATTTCTTGCGTTCCTAAAACTCCACCAAAAGTATAGTCGGATGGTCTAGATCCAAAAGTAAACTCTTGATTTCTCGTTGCATCATTCAAACCTCCCCAATTGCTAAATTGAGGTCTACCGTCTAACATCTTATTCATAACCACCCCATTAATCATGGTGGTTCCGTATTCATTGTCAAAACCTCTTACCCTAAAACGAGCTTGTCCTAAGTTAAATGCAGCTGCTTGTAAAAATACATCTCTAGTTGCTTGTAATAAGCCTGAGGTACTTTCCGACCCCCCATTATCATCACTTAAATCATTTTCTGTTAAAGCAATCAAACCTAATTCAGCCTCTTTAGAAACATCATAAATCAATACAATTTGACCTAAATCAGTAACTGCATTTGGTTCAAATTCAACTGAAAGTAGTTGGTCAGTATATCCTTCAGATTTAATTAACACTAAAAAGTCTCCAGTTGGAACGTTTGTAAATTCGAAAAATCCCGATGAATCGGTTACTTTCATTAAGGTGGTATTTTGAATTGTAATTACCACACTTTGCATTGGTTTTAATGTTTTAGAATCAACTACCACTCCCTTAAATCCAGAGTTTAGCTGGCCAAACACAAAACTACAAAGCGTCAAAAAAAAGACGCTTAATAACTTTTTTTGCATCATAAATTGTTTGGTTATTAAATAAATTTATTAAGAATTAAAAATTCTTAATTTCACACAAAATTACATTTTTTCATATTATTAATTACCTTTGTTGAAAAGTTTGTTCTATCTTATTTGGTAAAATAATTTTATTGTATTTTATCATACTTAATTCGCTGAAAATTACACCATATGAAGGCAAAATTTATATTTTTAATTTTAGTTGTGTTAACTTTAAATGTAAATGCTCAAACTAAAAAATACAAAATTCACACCATTGCTTTTTATAACGTTGAAAACCTGTTTGATACCATCAGAGATGTTAACATAAATGATGAGGAATATTTGCCAGAAAATGGTTGGACACATAAAAAATATCGTCAGAAATTAAGAAATTTAGAAAGAGTAATTTCTGAAATAGGAACAAGTGAACAACAGCCTAATAACCCTGTAATTTTAGGAGTATGTGAAATTGAAAACAGAAAAGTTTTGGAAGATTTGGTGCAAATGCCAAAGCTTTTGAAAAAAGATTATGGTATTATTCACTTTGATTCTCCTGACGGAAGAGGAATTGATGTGGGATTATTGTACCAAAAAGCTCATTTTGTTCCAACAAGTTTTGCAAGTATGCCATTGCGAGTAAAAAGAACTGATGAACCTGAAAAATGGTTGAAATCGAGAGACCAACTATTGGTAACCGGATTGTTAGATGGTGAGGAAATTAGTTTTATTGTAAACCACTGGCCATCTCGTTCAGGTGGTGAAAAAAGAAGTAGCCCTTACAGAGAAGCTGCAGGTGCCCTGAATAAAAAAATAATGGATTCTTTATACGCAATTAACCCTGAAGCTAAAGTAATTACAATGGGTGACTTAAACGATGGGGCTTTTAATAACAGTATAAAAAAATCTATTGGTACAGTCGGAAAAAAGGAAGATTTAAAAAAGGGAGGTTTTTATAACCCAATGGAAGAATTATCTAAAAAAGGTATAGGCACTTTAGCATACCGAGATGCATGGGATTTGTTTGATCAAATGATTTTAACAGAACCATTAATGAGAAGTGATTATTCATCTTTCCGTTTTTGGAAAGCTGGGATTTTTAACCGGCCTTATATGATCGAAACTCAAGGTCAGTATAAAGGATATCCTTTGCGAAATTCCCCTAGCGAACCTGGCTTTAGCGACCACTTTCCGGTATATGTATATTTAATCAAAGAAGTAAAATAACATGACTTTGCCTTTTAATTTGTTTCAATGGATTGAGGATAACAAAGCCTTATTACAACCACCTGTTGGCAACAAAAACTTGTATCCTTTATCTGAAGATTACATCGTGATGATTGTAGGTGGCCCAAATGCACGAAAAGATTATCATTACAACGAAACGGAAGAATTGTTTTATCAATTGAAAGGAAACATCACTTTTTATACCCAAGAAAACGGGCAAAAAAAAGCCATTGAAATAAACGAAGGCGAAATGTATTTGCATCCTGCTAAAATTCCACATTCTCCTGCAAGAACCAAAGACTCCATTGGCTTGGTAATTGAAATAAGAAGAGAAGGCAAAGGATACCAAGATGGTCTTATATGGCATTGCGAAAAATGTAATGAACTATTGCATGAAGTGTATTTTGAATTACACAACATAGAAAAAGATTTCTTGCCACACTTTGCACATTTTTATGGTTCAGAAGATTTAAAAACCTGCAAAAATTGTGGCCATGTTATGGAAACCGACCCAAAATTTGTAGCAAAAAAATAAAACCTATCGTTGGAAAATAAAAAGATATATTTTGCTTCCGATCAGCATTTTGGGGCTCCTACCAAAGAGTTAAGCAAACCCAGAGAAGCACGTTTTTTGCAATGGCTCCAACACATTGAAAACGAATGTGAAGTCCTTTTTTTATTAGGCGATTTATTCGATTTTTGGTTTGAATACAAAACTGTTGTGCCTAAAGGATATGTTCGTATTTTAGGACAATTAGCCCGAATGCGAGACAATGGCATTACCATTCATTTTTTTGTAGGCAACCACGACCTATGGATGCAAGATTATTTTAAAGACGAACTACTAATTCCGGTATACCACCAACCACAAATTTTTGAACTACAGGGTAAAAAATTATTCATTGGACATGGAGATGGTTTAGGCCCAGGTGACTATGGCTACAAACGAATGAAAAAAGTGTTTGTGCACCCATTTTCAAAATGGTTGTATAGATGGTTACACCCAGATATTGGGGTTAAATTGGCACAGTATTTATCGGTAAAAAACAAATTAATTTCTGGTGACGATGACGTAAAATTTTTAGGAAAAGAAAGCGAATGGCTTTACTTATACGCACAACGTAAATACGCAGAAAAGCCTTGTGATTACTTTGTTTTCGGTCACCGACATCTGCCGCTAGAAATCCCTTTAAATGAACAAGCTACTTATGTTAATTTAGGAGATTGGGTGCATTACTTTACTTATGGAGTGATGGAAAATGGGGTGTTGCGTATAGAGAAGTGGTGAATTCTATTTAGTTTTAAGATAAAAGAAATACTTACACCTTTACTTTCTTTGCGACCATTACGACTTTGCGGTAATCTCTTTATTTTATAAACTAAAGCCAGAAACGAATCGAACGTAAGGGATTCTTTAATTATTTCCTTTTTTTCAAAATTTACCCCAAAAAATAATTTTTCTTTTATAATTTTGCACCAGACTCAAAGGGGTGCTCTAAATAACGAGCTGAGATCATACCCAATGAACCTGGGCAGGTAATGCTGCCAAGGGATATTGAAAATCAATTTTTAATTTATTTATTGTTCCACCAAGAATAATAACCCCTTTTATTCGTATAAATTTTTATATCGAATGAAAAAAATTGTTTTGTCTCCAAACTATTTCTGGAGAAGCATTTTGGTCCTAGCGGCCTTTCCGAACTTCTTTTTCGCACAAATCAAAGAAAAAGACACTACAAAGTTAGAAGAAGTAATTGTTTCAGCTGTTCGTGTAACCAACGAAATTCCTGTTACCTTTTCTAACCTGAGAAAAGAAGAAATTTCCAAGCGAAATTTAGGGGTAGATGTACCTATTTTGATGAACTTTTTACCTGCTGTAGTCACTACTTCCGATGCGGGAGCTGGCATAGGGTATACCGGAATTCGGGTTCGAGGATCTGATGCAACTCGTGTAAACGTTACCCTGAACGGTGTGCCGTACAACGACCCCGAAAGTCAAGGTACATTTTGGGTAAACTTGGTCGATTTGGCTTCTTCTACCGAAAGTATCCAACTACAACGAGGTGTTGGAACTTCTACCAATGGTGCAGGTGCTTTTGGAGCAAGTATCCATTTATCTACCGATGGTTTTTCGGAAAAAGGTTATGCTGAAGTAAACAACAGTTTTGGAAGCTTTAACACCCGTAAACACACCGTTAAAGTGAGTACAGGTTTGTTGAAAGACAAATGGGAGTTCTCTGCACGACTATCTCAAATCAATTCCGATGGGTACATTGACCGTGCTTTTGTTGACATGAAAGGATATTTTTTACAAGGAACCTACAGAGGAAAAACAAGCTTGGTAAAAGCTATGGCATTTGGTGGAAAGCAAATAACCTATCAAGCTTGGTACGGTTTGGAAGATTTTGATAAGCGAATGAACAACCGAACCTATAACGTGGCTGGGTTGTATTTTGATGAGAATGGCAACGAACAGTTTTACGATAATGAAGTGGATAACTACCAACAGGACCACTACCAATTACATTGGAACGAAAAATGGAACCATCGTTGGAGCAGTAATGTGGCTTTGCACTATACCATCGGAAAAGGATATTTTGAACAATACCGACAAAACCAACGCTTTTCCAACTATGGTTTAACTCCAATAACTATTGGGGCAGAAACTATAGATAGAACCGATTTAATCAGAAGAAGATGGCTCGACAATGATTTTTGGGGAACCACTTACTCTATTCAATACAAAAATGAACAAACCAATGTGTTGTTTGGGGGATCGTTAAACCGATATTTAGGAGCTCATTTTGGAGAAATAATTTGGGCTCGGTTTGCCTCTCAAAGCGAAATAAGAGATCGCTATTACGATGATTTATCTACTAAAAACGACTTCAATAATTTTGTGAAAGTAAACCATAAATTAGGGGAAAAGTGGAGTTTGTTTGGTGATTTGCAGTTCAGATATGTTCGATTTACAGCCAATGGAAACGAAACCGGTTTGGTAAATGATCATTTTAGATTTTGGAACCCAAAAGCAGGGTTGACTTATGCAGTAAATGATTACCAGCAATTGTATTTTTCGTATGCTAAAGCACAAAGAGAACCTAACAGGAACGATTATGAAAACGGAAATCCTAGACCTGAAAAATTAAACGATTTTGAGTTGGGATGGCGTTGGCAAAAAGGCATTAACAAACTAAGTGCCAATGTGTATTATATGCGTTACCAAGACCAATTGGTTTTAACCGGTGCATTGAATGATGTTGGAGCACCATTGCGAGAAAATGTGGGAGATAGCTATCGTTTAGGTTTGGAAATTGACGGATTATTCCAATTGAGTGAAAAATGGTTTTGGCAACCAAACATCGCGTTGAGTCAAAACAAAAACTTAGATTTTATTTTTGAAAGAGACGGCCAATTGATCAATTTAGGAAATACCAACATTGCCTTTTCACCAAATTTAATTGCTGGAAACCAAATTCGTTTTCAACCAAATGAAAATTTATATGTGAATTTGCTAAGTAAATATGTAAGCAAACAATACATGGGGAATATCAACTCTAACAACTCTGTTTTACCGAGCTACCATACCCACGATTTGAATGTTGGCTATGCATGGCAGCCAAAAAACTGGGTAGAAAAAGTCGAAGTCTCTTTGTTGGTGCAAAATCTTTTTAACAGAATGTATGAAAGCAATGGATATTTTTACACTTATATTGATGATTTTTCGGTTCCCGGACAAATCACTACAGTTGAAGGTGCTGGGTTTTATCCACAAGCAGGAACCAACTTTTTGTTAGGGTTGAATGTGAGGTTTTAGTATAAATATCTCTCCTCATTTTCCCGAAATTGGAAATCCACGAAATGGAAACTCCGAAAAATACTTTGTAAAAAGAAACCTATAATAACAGCAAAGCCAACCTAAAAAGTTGGCTTTGTCAATTTCTTAATTTGAAAAAAGTCACTTTAAAATTAACTAACTATAGTAATAATAGTTAATTATATAAAGCTTTCATGTTTTAAATTCCTAAATATCATCATAATCTACCAACAAAGTAGCACTTGTGGCATGTGCCTGACAAGTTAAAATCAATCCTTCTGCCACCTCAGCATCAGTTAAAACAGTATTTTTCACCATCACTGCGGTACCTTCTTTAACCCTGCCCATACAACTGCTGCATATCCCTCCCTGACAGGAGTAAGGAGCATCCAAACCTGATTTTAAAGCTGCTTCTAAAACCGTTTGTTTGGCAGATAATTCCAACTCCGTAGTAACATCATCCAAAAATATGGTAAGTTTCGTTGTCCCAGCAAGATTTTCGGGTGTAGGAGTATTGATGCTGGAACTGAATAACTCTTTTTTAATCTGATTTTCCGTTAAATCATATTCTAGCAAAGTTTTTTCAGCATAAGCAATCATTTCTTCCGGACCACACAAAAACACTCGCTCAAATGCAATATCTTTCCAGGTATTTTTCATCAAAAAATGAATTTTTGCTCCATCAATTCTTCCGAACATGGCACCATCCGCACTTTCTTGACTAAAAACCAATTGAGGGAAAAATCGATTAGAATATTGCTGTTGCAATTGTACCAAAGCATCGTAAAAAATAGTATCTGCTTTGGATTTGTTTCCGTAAAGCAAATAAAATGAAGTTCCGTCTTCTTTTTCTAAAACCGATGAAACCATGCTCCAAATTGGGGTAATGCCACTTCCGGAAGCAATTCCCAAATAATTTTTCCCTGAAACAGCATCTATCAAAAATCTACCTTCTGGAGGTGCAACTTCTAAAAAATGTCCTACTTGTAAATTTTGGTTGGCAAATTTGGAAAAATAACCATTGGCAATTTCTTTGATGGTAATTTGTAGTAATCCACTATTAGGAGTACTGCTAATTGAGTAAGCTCTACGAACGGTATGCCCATCTAAAGTTAATTGCAACGAAACATATTGTCCAGCTTGAAAAGCAAAAGTACTTTTTAACTCATCCGGCACGTGGAATTGTACCGAAATGGCTTTGGTTGTTTCTCGAATTATTTTGGCTATGCGAAGTTTATAGTAAGTCATGGAAAATCGTATTTTTTTGACAAAAATAAAACTTTCCGTCCGACTCTCAGTAAAACAAGTAATATAGAAAAAGAAAAATAATACCTAAGATTTTGATGCATAAGTATTTTAGGTATATTTGACTTTAATAAATTTTATTCATCATTGATAATGAAACCCAATGCCCTGTATAAAGGAAGTTTAAACACCATTCTTTTAAAATTATTAGAGGAAAATGGCCGAATGTATGGCTATGAAATGACCCAAAAAGTGAAGGAACTAACCCAAGGAAAAGTAAAAATTACCGAAGGGGCATTGTATCCGGCATTGCACAAGTTAGAAGCTGAAGGTATTTTAGAAGTTGAAATGGTAGAAATGGACCATCGGGTACGAAAATACTACCGATTAACCCATAAAGGTAAAGTGGAAACCCAAACCAAATTGCAAGAGTTAGAAGAGTTTATACAACAAGTACAACAAATTTTATCTCCCACATGGAAACTCAGTTAACCAAAGAAAACATCCAATTGATTCGCAATTTTTTGCAAAAAAATAGTGTGGCACATACCGATATTTTGCAAGAGTTAACAGACCATGTAGCAAGTGCCTGTGAAGTATTGATGAAGGAACAAAACCAAAGCTTTTTAACGGTATTTGTACCATATATGCGAGTGAATGGAGCAGTTTTGATAGACAAAGCTTATCCGTTGTTTGATTTTAGCATGGTGAAATCTTTTATCAAATTTTGTAAAAACCAATATTTTTTTGCTGGTTTAGGTCTTTTGATCCCTTTTTATATTAGCTTTTTATGGGAGGTAGCTTTTGATGTTTTTACCCTATACCTTCCGAATATGGTTGTTTTGGTAGTTGTATCGTTGATACAAAATGGCTACATAAGATGGGTTTTGCGAAAAAAACTGTATAAAATTGAACGACTTCAAATAGTAATGATGCTGTTTATGTAAGGCTTTTTATTTGCGGAAAGCTTACATCCACCTTTCAAAATTTATTTGGCATGATAAATCTTTACATTGGACTTTGGATGGTTGCCTTTGTTTACAAAACTTCTGTAAAAATTATTACTCAAGAAAAAATATGGCTGTAAAAATTTCTCCCGAACAAATCGAACGATTGTATCGTTTTACTCGCGAACATTTTGTGTACCATTACGATATTCAAACCGAATTGGTAGATCATTTATGCAACGATATCGAAGCTCAATGGGAACAACATCCAAAATTGCCTTTTGAAGAAGCTTTGCACATAGCTTTTAAAAAATTTAGGGTGTTTGGTTTTCAAGATGTGGTAGAAGCCAAAACCAAAGCCTTGGAAAAAAAGTACTTTAAAATCATTTACACCGAATTTAAAAACACCATCTTATCCAATAAAGGCTGGATGTTTTTAAGTATCTTTTTTACACTTTTGCTTACTCTTCAAATGATTCAACATAACATTTGGTTTATGCTTGGCATTGCAGCTTTGTTGGTGTTGTATACTTTTTACGAGATTTTTAGTTTGAGGAGAAATCGAAAAAAACAAGAAGAAAATTCTGGTAAAAAATACCTTTTTGACGAAATGTTGTCTCAGGTTGGCAATGGAAGTTTTGGTTTACATTTTCCGTTGCAAATGTTTGTTCAATTTTCATTAAAATCTGACCATTTCACTTTTAATTGGTGGGGACTAGCACTTTGGAGTTTGGTTATTACCATTTTTATTGCATACAACTACATTGCTTTTTATGTAGTTGCAGCAAATAAAGAAAAGTATTTAAAAGAAGTGTATCCGGAACGATTTATACATGCTTAATTTCTTCTGGAACTAACATCTCCTCTGCTCTAAAACGAAGTAAAATTTGTGCAACGGCTATCACGTCTTTTTCGCAGTAGGTAACAATTCGGTCGATGTCGTTTTCTACCCAATACACATAATTGACTTCACTCCCATCAATATCGTCTTTTGGAGATGGAATATTCAAAACATTGGTTAGCAACCTCAACGAAGTAAAGTTTTTATAATCGCCAAAACGCCATAATTCCATGGTATCTAAATGCGGAACTTCCCATGGTTTTTTACCAAACAAATTGATTTTATCCGGCAAAGGCATTCCGTGAATAATCATTCTTCTGGCAATGAACGGAATGTCAAACTCCTTAGCATTGTGTCCGCACAACACATGCGATGCTTGCGAAAAATGCTGGTTAATCAGGTCGGTGAAATCTTGTAAGATTTTTTTTTCTTCTCCAAATAATGAAGTCACTCTAAAATTTCGAATGTCATTTTTTAGCACAAAATAACCTACTGAAATGCAAATGATTTTTCCGAATTCTACCCAAATTCCAGCCCTTTCGTAAAACTCCTCCGGAGTAAAGTCGTCCTTGCGTTGGTAGGCCGTTTTTATGTCGAACAAGTGCTGTTTTTCATCGGGCAAATCAAAAAAGTTTTCTTGCTCCGAAGCAGTTTCAATATCAAAAAACAGAATGTTTTGCAAAGGTATTTTATGTAGCATCACTAAAAATGTTTTTACTAATGTACAAAAAAAGCACTTCGATTAGGAAGTGCTTGGAGATTATTTTTTTTCTTCTTCTTTGCTATTCTTAGGCTCATCATCTTTGGCAGCATTCTTAAATTCTTTGATACCGCTTCCCAAACCTCTCATTAATTCCGGAATTTTCTTTCCTCCAAACAACAACAAAACCAGTGCAACAATCAATATAATTTGCATGGGACCCATTTGTAATGGCAATAATAAAGCATTCATATGATTAAATTTCTTACAAAGTTAGCAAAAAGAACCAACGCAACGTTAAAAAAGAAAAAAAAGCACTAACGAATTATTTGTTTTACACATTTTTATCCTTAGAATTTGCTGCAAAGTGTCCATTTTTTAAAGCAATTCAAGATTATTGTGTAAGTTTGTGTTTTACTTAAAACGCATGTCAAAAACCGTAAAATTCACCCAATTTATCCGTCAAAAATTATTGACCAAAAATCGGCTGATTTTGATCAACGAAGATACTTTTGAAGAAAAGTTTTCTTTTCAATTAAACTTGATGAATGTGTTTGTACTTATCATGATATCGAGCATCAGTTTGATTGCCATGACTACTTACATCATTGCTTTTACGCCATTACGAGAATATATTCCTGGTTATGCTTCATCAGAATTGAAAAAAAATGCGGTTGAATTGGCTTTAAAATCAGAACAATTAGAAAAAGATTTACAAAAAAACCAAGCCTATATTGAATCGGTACAGAAATTATTGCGTGGAGAATTAGAATATGCGGTTTTTGATAAGGATTCTATTGCTGCTAAAGATGCCATGGTAGAAACCTCTAAAATGAAAACTACCAAAGACGAATTAAAATTACGAGAACAAGTAGATAGAGATGATAAGTTTAATTTATTTGAAAAAGCAGCTTCTAAAGTTAGTTTGGTTTTTTTCTCTCCGGTAAAAGGAATTATCACAGATGGCTTTAATGCCAAAAAGAAGCATTTTGCAGTAGATGTTGCTGTGCCAAAAGACACCCCAATCAAATCGGTTGCCAATGGAACGGTTGTGTTTGCAGACTGGACTCCCTCTACCGGAAATACCATCATCATCAAACATCGAGAAGGTATTTTAAGTGTGTACAAACATGCGGCTTTGCTCACCAAAACACAAGGAGATGTGGTAAAATCTGCAGAAGTAATCGGTTTGGCAGGAAACTCAGGAAGTCAAACTACTGGGGTGCATTTGCATTTTGAGTTATGGAAAGATGGTTTCCCGATTGACCCAACCCAATTTATCAATTTTGAATAATTTGTATGTCGATTAAATCCATTGCAGCCAAGCTTTTTGCGAATTACATCCATTACCAAGACCAAAAATGGATGAAACAACCAATCAAGACTCAACAAAAGGTTTTTGAGAAATTAATACAACAAGCCAAGCATACAGCTTTTGGAAAAGACCATAATTTTGACAATATTTCCAACATAAGTGATTTTCAAGAACGAGTTCCGGTAAGAGATTACGAAGGACATAAAGTATACGTTGAACGAATCAAAAACGGGGAAAGTGATGTGTTATGGAAAGGCAAGCCCCTTTATTTTGCCAAAACTTCGGGTACTACTTCAGGTGCCAAATACATTCCGATTAGCAAAGAAAGTATGCCTTTTCATATTAGTGCTGCCAGAAATGCTATTTTAAGCTACATCTACCATACCCAAAAAGCAGATTTTGTAAACGGAAAAATGATTTTTTTGCAAGGGAATCCAGAAATGGAAGAAATCAATGGCATCAAATTAGGTAGACTTTCTGGTATTGTTGCCCATTATGTGCCAAAATACTTGCAAAAAAACCGAATGCCTAGTTGGAAAACGAACATTATAGACGATTGGGAAACCAAGGTAGAGGCTATTGTTCAAGAAACTATTTCGGAGAATATGACGGTAATTTCCGGAATTCCATCGTGGGTACAAATGTATTTTGAACGATTGATTGCTCAAGGAAAACAGCCGGTTGGTAAACTATTCCCTAACTTTCAACTATTTATTTATGGTGGGGTAAACTACGAACCCTACCAAATCAAAATGGAACAATTGATTGGAAGAAAAGTAGATAGCATCGAATTATTTCCTGCATCTGAAGGTTTTTTTGCTTACCAAAACGACCCAAAAGATTCGGGTATGTTATTGTTACTTAACTCCGGAATTTTTTACGAGTTTATTAAAGCAGACGAATTTTTTAACGAAACCCCGAAAAGATATACGGTTGCTGAGGTAGCATTAGGGATTAATTATGTGTTGATATTATCTACCAATGCAGGTTTATGGGCTTACAACATTGGAGATACTGTGATGTTTACTTCATTATTCCCACATAAAATTGTGGTAACCGGAAGAATCAAACATTTTATTTCGGCTTTTGGAGAGCATGTGATTGGAAAAGAAGTAGAGCAAGCTTTACAAAATACCCTGATGAACCATCCGGCTAGTGTATCCGAATTTACCGTGGCACCGCAAATTAACCCAAATCAAGGGTTGCCATACCACGAATGGTTGATTGAATTTGACCAGCTGCCAGAAAATTTAGATGCGTTTTCTGCTGCTTTAGATGAAGCCATGCGAAAACAAAACGTGTATTATGACGATTTGATTTCAGGCAAAGTATTGCAACCTTTGCAAGTTACTCTCATCGCTAAAAATGGTTTTAATGCCTACATGAAAAGCGAAGGAAAATTAGGAGGACAAAACAAAATACCTCGTTTGAGTAACGACCGTAAAATTGCAGATTTTTTAAACTCTCATACCACTTAAAGAACATTGGAAATTATCAATAACATATTCGATTGGAAAGCACCTACCAAAACCATCCTTACTTTAGGAACTTTTGATGGGGTGCATGTCGGTCACCAAAAAATCATTAAAAAGCTACTCAAGCAACAAGAAAAAACGCCTGCTCCAACCGTGGTATTGACTTTTTTTCCACACCCAAGAATGGTGTTGCAACAAGACCAATCATTAAAATTGTTAAATACCATTGAAGAACGAATAGAATTACTACAAAACCTTGGAATTGATTGCTTGGTGGTGCATCCGTTTGATTATGAATTTTCCAGGTTAACTGCAGAAGAATTTGTAGAAAAGGTATTGGTGCAACATGCCAACATCCAAAACATTATTATTGGTTACGACCATCGTTTTGGGAGAAATCGCACAGCCAATATCACCGATTTGGAGCAATTTGGAAAACAATTTGGTTTTGATGTGACCCAAATTTCTGCCAAAGAAGTAGATGAAATTTCTGTGAGTTCTACCAAAATTAGAAATGCATTGATAGAAGGCGATATTGCCACTGCCAATACCTATTTAGGCTACCACTACTTTTTAACCGGAAGTGTACAAAAAGGCAAACAATTAGGACGAAGCATTGGTTTTCCAACTGCCAATTTACAACTCGCTGCCGTTTATAAATTGGTACCAAAAAATGGGGTATATATTGTGCAAAGTACCTTACTTGGTAAAACGGTTTATGGGATGATGAATATAGGCAACAATCCAACAGTAGATGGTACACAACAACACTTGGAGGTTCATTTTTTTGATTGGAACAATGATTTGTACCAACAAACCATACGCGTGGAATTACTACACAAAACTAGAGAGGAAATTAAGTTTGACACTATGGTAGATTTAAAAAAACAATTGGAATTAGACCAACAGGAAATTTTGCAGTGGTTGAAAGAGCAGAAAAGATAATAAATCTTATATAAGTAATGTGTGTGTTTTTAAAACCACTTTTTACTTTCAATAGTAAGTTTTTATTTTAATAATGCTATCATCCTCACATGCGGAATGTCATCTTCCAAATAAGGGTCTCCTATGGTTTGAAAACCTAAGCTTTCATAAAATTTTTGCAGGTAACATTGTGCAGATATTTCTATTTCGTTTGTTTTGAATAGAGTAGCAATTTCTTTTATGGCAAATTGCATCAAAGCATAACCAAATTGTTTCCCTCTATGTTTTGAGGATACCACTACTCTTCCTATAGAAGCTTTGTCAAAATAATCTCCAGCTTGAAACAATCGAACATAACCTACCAACTCTTCATCATATTGCATCAATACATGCCAAGCATTGATATCTTTTCCGTCAATATCTTGGTAAATGCAATTTTGTTCTACCACAAAAACTTCGCTTCTTAAAGCTAGAATTTGATACAACTCTTTTGTTGTTAATTCTGCAAAAGTTTTTGTTTGGAAAATGGGTTGCATTTATTTGGTAAATTGAATCGATTTGATCATGGTTTCTAACTCAAACATCAAATCGCGTTTTGGTGATTGAGGATTATAGCAAAAACCTTCTAAACATAGCAATCGTTGGTTCTTTTCATCATGAATGGCATAGTGGATAAATGGCCCTAGCATAAAGTCGTTTTTCAATTCCCATGTCCCTTTGGTTTCCCAAGAAGGGTTGCCTTGTAAAGTGATATTAAATTGGTATGGAGCATAGGAAGCCTCTGTAATCATGTAAGTATTTTCTAATTTTCCTTGGATATGTTTTTGTCCAATAGAATCTCTTAATTGAATTACGGTGTTGATAGGATCTTGATTTTTGTTGGCACTTTTCAGAGGGACTTCATAAACCAATAAACTTGCATTACCAGCTGGTATCTCTTTTCTAATCCAAACAAATTTTGGTTCGTTCATAACTACTTGGTAAGCAGAAGATATTTTTAATTTAATGCCAAACTTTTCTTCCAAAACTTTGCTTTTAATCAACGATTTTGAAATTCTTCGTTGGTTTTCTGCCAACTCCATTTGTTTAAATTTTCGATGAATTACATCGTCATTTTGTTCCAAAAATTCGATAACTTCTGGAACTGAAGAGGCCTTAATTTTTACAACTAATTGAGGTTTTGCATACTTGTCTGACAACAATTGAAAGCTTTTTTGATCTGATTTTTCGATGTATAAAATCAATCGGCTATTGGTCATAAACCCGTCAAACAGCTTGGTATCGTATTGTTTGATGTTGTACAAAGGTTCTTCGGTGGGCAAACCATCTACTGGAGAAGCAAACTTGGATCGTATACTATCACCAACCTCTCCTTTCCACCAAAGATTGTCTACAAAAACAGACAAAGCATTGATTTTCCCAGAAGAGGTACTCAACGATGCTTTGTTGTATTTTTCCTCGCAAGAGGTATGAATTAATAATATAAAAAGCGATAAAAAGTATATCCTAAGTTTCATGTCGGTTAATTTTCGCTAAAATAAGCAAAAATTATGCCTTAATTTTTAATTTCATTCCCGGCTTGATTTTGCTTCCATCAATCCTATTCCATTTTTTTAAATCGGTGATAGAAACTCCTTTGATTTGAGAAATTTTAATCAACGTATCTCCTTTTTTCACTACATAAAAAACATCTTTGTTTTTAACTGTTTTTTCTACAGGAATAATGGCTACTAAACTTTTCTCTAGTTTTTCTTGAGCTGTTTCTACCTCTTCTTCTTCTACGTCATAACAAACCACCAAAGTTTTTCCAACGTTAATAATGTCGGTTTCCAATTGGTTCCATTGTTTCAAATCATCTACCGATGCACCATATTTTCTGGATAAGGTATATAAATTATCATCTTTAGAAACCACATGCTCTTTAGCAATAAATTTAGGTTTCTTTTGGGTAATGGTATCAACTGGAGATAATCCTTTTTCGGCTTTTACAATTGCTACTCTTTCTTCATTTTCTTTAGAAATTTTATCCGAAACCGTATCTTTTGCTTGGTTGTTTTTTGGAACTGCTTTTGATGCTATCGCAGTGTTGGATGGTACTTTTTCTTGTGATTCTATCTTTAAATTTACTCCTGCTTTTGCTTTATTAGACTTTAATCCATTCCATCTTTTGATTTCCGAAATAGTAACACCGTATTTTCGGGCTATAGTAGATAAATTTTCTCCTTTTCTAACTTTATGAAACTTGATGTTAGTGTTTAAATCATAACTTCCTCCTCTTGATGCAAGCATTTCATCTCGGAAATAAGGTTTTTCTCTTCGGTTAAAATCATAATTGGCATACGCATACATTTTATCTTCATTGGAGATAAATACTGCTAATTTTTCTAGAGGTAATCGTAAGTAATGTTTTTTACCTTCAATATTTGGCACTACACCTCTTTTATAAGAGGGATTTAAAAACTCAATTTCTTTTTCAGATACATCCAACAAATCTGCAATTTGTTTAAATGACATTTTATTTTTAATGCGAATAGTATCAGTTGTTAAGGGGTTTACCACTGCTTTTTGGGGTATAATACCGTGCTCTTTATGAAACTCCATTACATACATAGTAGCCAAAAATGCGGGAACATATCCTTGGGTTTCTTTTGGTAAAAACGGACGAATATTCCAGTAATTTTGTTTTCCTCCTGATCTTCTAATTGCTTTTGACACATTTCCAGGGCCTGCATTGTATGATGCCAACACCAAATCCCAATCGCCAAAAATGCCATACATTCTTTTCATGTACTCGCATGCTGCTTCTGTAGACAATAACGGGTCGCTTCTTTCATCTACATAAGTGGTAATGTCTAAACCATATTCCTTTCCGGTGTAGTACATAAACTGCCATAAACCTGTTGCTCCAACTCTAGAGACTGCTTTTGGATTTAAAGCTGATTCCACAATAGATAAATATTTGATTTCTAACGGAACATTGTGTTTAGATAATGCTGCTTCGTACATTGGAAAGTAAAATTGAGCAATACCCATTAATCTTTCAAAAGATTTTTTTCTGTTTTTTAAATAATGATTGATTAGGTTTTCAAGTCCTACATTGTATTCAATGTTAAAGGCCGATTTAGAATCCAAGTATGCCAATCTTTTTTTCAAAACATCTGTAGGTAAATCATAATCAACTTTTTCATCTAAATTAATGTTCTCAATATCGTTGATCATTTCCTTAAATAGGTCTTGATTGGCAAACTCTGAAAACCAACGTTCATCTACACATGCAGCTACTTCGTGATGAACAAAAGTTTTTTTGATAGAATCTAAAAAACTGATTTTTGGTGCATCTTGTTTAAGAATAGAATCTACTACGGTTTCTTGAGCAAATAAAAACGGAACAAACAAAATACTGGAAACTAGTAGGATAGATTTTATTTTTAACTGCATTGGTTTGAAATTTTAATTAGTAGTAGAGTACAATTACAAAAATATACATACTCAACGAATTAAAGAGGCGTGTATTGTTAAAAACTTCCTCTTTTTTGTTAACGAGTTTCAAATTCACACAACAAATAATTTTATAAAACGAACAAACCCTCCTAAAATCGGAGGGTTTTGTAAAAGAATATTAAAAAAAGTTACTCTAAAATAGCACCAATCCCAGGAAGTGTAATGCCTTCTAAACTTTCTAACATAGCACCTCCTCCTGTGGAAACATAACTCATTTTTGGCTCCAAGCCAAACTGTTTTACAGCTGCAACTGAATCTCCTCCTCCAACTAGCGAAAAGGCACCATTTTTGGTAGAAGTTGCAATAATTTCTCCCAAAGAAATGGTTCCTTTAGAGAAATTTTCCATTTCAAAAACTCCTAATGGGCCATTCCATAAAATCGTTTTAGAAGCCAACAATACTTCTTCAAAGTTTTTTAAAGATTGTGGCCCCACATCCAATCCTTGCCATCCGTCTGGAATTTCGTTTACCAAAACCACTTTTGTATCAGCATCATTACTAAAAGCATTGGCTGCTATTACATCTACCGGTATATGAATTTGTACATTTTTAGCTTTTGCCTTTTCTAAAATATCCAATGCCAAGTCTAATTTATCTAACTCAAAAATAGAATCTCCAATATTCCCACCTAAAGCTTTTATAAAGGTGTAAGTCATACCTCCTCCAATAATCATATGATCTACTTTGTCTAAAATATTTTCAATTACCGTGATTTTACTAGATACTTTTGAGCCTCCTAAAATTGCAGTTACCGGTTTTACGCTATTTTTTAATACGCGATCAATACTTTCTATTTCTTTGGCTAACAACAATCCAAAACACTTGTGGTTTGGGAAAAATTTTGCTACAATGGTGGTAGATGCATGGGCACGATGTGCGGTACCAAAAGCATCGTTTACATAAATTGTTCCAAGTTTAGATAATGCTTTTGAAAAAACCAAATCCCCTTTTTCTTCTTCTGCATAAAATCGTAAATTTTCTATCAACAATACTTCTCCAAACGCCAAATTGGCTAAAGCATTTTCAGCAATGCTCCCAATACAATCTTCTGCAAATTGCACCTTCACTTTTAAAATTTCTGAACAAGTGTTAACTAGGTGTTTTAAAGAATATTTTTCTTCTTTGCCTTTTGGTCTGCCTAAGTGCGACATTAACACTACCTTGCCTCCATCTTTTAAAATTTTATCAATGGTTGGTTTGGCTGCTTCAATGCGATTGGTGTCTGTAACCTGAAACTGCTCATTTAATGGCACGTTAAAATCTACCCTGATTAATGCTGTTTGCCCGTTAAAATTAAAGTCGTGAATTGTTTTCATTGGTATGAAATGATTTTGAATAAATAAACTGATTGTTTTACAAATATATGCTTTCTGCTAACAAATTTTGTAGGATTTAAGGATACAAAAACACAATAACGATGTAGTTTGGTTAACTTTTTTTGAGGTTGTAAAAGTTGTTAACAAAAAGATGTGAATAAATTTTGATTTTCGAAACACTTCTTATTTCTTTGTCCTTATGAATTTAGCTTTTTACATCCACGAGTTACTATTTCGCTATCCATGTGTAATTGTGCCTGATTTTGGTGCTTTTCTTACAGAAACTTATAGTGCTCAATTGCATGCCAACGAACAAAGCATTCATCCTCCGGGTAAAAAAGTATTTTTTAATGCTTATATCCAAAATAATGATGGTTTATTGGTGCAATATTTGGTACAGAAAAAACTCGGAACTACAGACGAAGCAATTGGTTTGATTAAAAATACCGTAGTTTCGTGGAAAAAAGATTTGTCTAATGGCTTGCCTTTAGAGTTAAAAAATATTGGCACTTTTACTTTAAATGATCAACGTGCTATGGTTTTTGAACCAAACGCTTTTAACTATGCTAAAAGTAGTTTCGGATTAACTTCTGCCATGGCTGTTTCTTCAAAAGTGATATTGCAGGAAGTTGAAAAAGTCATTTCGGAAAAACCTAACATAGAAGAGACTCCTGTTTTTAAAATACAAGCCAAAGAGGAGGCTGTTTTGATAAAAATTTCTCCATCATATAGAAGTTTGGGGAAATATGCTGCCCTTTTAGTTATTGGGCTTGGAATTAGTGGTTATTTTGGTTGGAATTACCATCAACAATATGTTAAAGACCAAACTTTAATGGTGGAACAAAAAGTACAGGAAGCTTACGAAAACAAAATTCAAGAAGCTACTTTTTCTTTAGAAAATTGGAACCAACCTTTATTGGTAGAAGTTGAAAAAGAAAAGAAAAACGCTGCTGAAATGGTATACACAGGTTTATCTTATCATATCGTGGGTGGTGCATTTAAAGACATTAATAATGCAAATAGAGCTGTAAAAGAATACCAAAAATTAGGCTTTTCTGCCAGATTAGGTACCCCAAATAAATTTGGATTAACTCCGGCTTTGTTCGGTAGTTATGCAACTGAAAAAGAAGCGGTAAATGCGTTAAGAGATATTCGACAAAGCTACAATGCAGAGGCTTGGTTGTTGGTAAAAAAAATGTAATCTATTTTAAATCTTTCCCAAACTTTGGTAATCTTTATAATTGCAATGTATTTTTGTAAAAAAAACCAATGCAAGTAAAATCTCCTTCGGAATCCTTAACCACGATGACAGATGTGGTACTCCCGGGTGAAACCAATCCGTTAAATAATTTATTTGGAGGTGAATTATTAGCCAGAATGGATAGAGCCGCTAGTATTGCTGCACGAAGACATTCGAGAAGAATTTGTGTAACTGCTTCTGTAAATCATGTTGCTTTTAATAAAGCCATTCCAATTGGAAGTGTGGTTACAGTAGAAGCTAAAGTTTCAAGAGCTTTTAAATCTTCTATGGAAATATTTATAGATGTTTGGATAGAAGATCGAGTTTCAGGCATTAAAACGAAAGCGAACGAGGCTATTTATACTTTTGTAGCTGTTGACGAAACCGGAACTCCGGTTGAAATTCCTGGGATTCAGCCCGAAACAGAGTTAGAACAACAACGATTTGATGCTGCTTTGCGAAGAAAACAATTAAGTTTAGTATTAGCGGGAAAAATGAAACCAGAAGAAGCTACCGAATTAAAAGCTTTATTTATTAAAGAGTAAACATAAAAAAACCCTCAAATGAGGGTTTTTACTATTTACTTCATTACAAAACTTTCCATGAATTTGGTAGTATAGTTCCCGGATACATAAGCCGGGTCATCCATCAATTGTCTGTGAAAAGGAATGGTAGTTTTGATTCCTTCAATCACGAATTCGTCCAATGCTCTTTTCATTTTATTAATTGCTTCTTCTCGTGTTTGAGCAGTGGTGATCAATTTTGCAATCATCGAATCGTAGTTAGGTGGAATGGTATAGCCTGCATATACGTGGGTATCTAAACGAACTCCATGACCACCCGGTGCATGTAACACCGTAATTTTTCCTGGAGATGGCCTGAAATCGTTGTAAGGGTCTTCCGCATTAATTCTAGATTCAATGGAATGCAACTGTGGAGTATAGTTTTTACCAGAAATTGGTACTCCTGCAGCAACCAAAATTTGTTCGCGAATCAAGTCATAATCAATTACTTGTTCCGTAATTGGGTGTTCTACTTGGATACGAGTATTCATTTCCATGAAGTAGAAATTACGATGCTTGTCTACCAAAAATTCTACAGTTCCTGCACCTTCATATTTGATGTATTCTGCTGCTTTTACCGCTGCTTCTCCCATTTTTTCACGCAATTCATCGGTCATGAATGGGGAAGGTGTTTCTTCGGTTAATTTTTGATGGCGACGTTGTACGGAACAATCTCTTTCAGACAAATGACAAGCTTTGCCATAAGCATCCCCCACTACTTGAATTTCAATATGACGGGGTTCTTCTATTAATTTTTCCATATACATGCCATCGTTTCCAAAAGCTGCAGCAGCCTCTAATCGAGCACTTTCCCATGCTTTATCCAATTCTTCTTCTTTCCAAATAGCACGCATTCCCTTTCCTCCACCACCAGCAGTAGCTTTCATCATAACCGGGTAGCCAATTTCTTTAGCTACTTTTTTTGCTTGCTCTAACGATTCTAAAATTCCGTCGGATCCGGGAACACATGGCACTCCAGCAGCTTTCATGGTAGCTTTAGCTGTGGCTTTATCTCCCATTTTTTCAATCATTTCAGGAGAAGCACCTATAAACTTGATACCATGTTCTTGGCAAATTTTTGAAAATTTGGAGTTTTCCGACAAAAATCCGTAACCCGGATGAATGGCATCTGCATTGGTAATTTCCGCAGCTGCGATAATATTGGCCATTTTTAAATAGGATTGGCTACTTGGTGCCGGACCTATACAAACTGCTTCGTCTGCAAATTTTACGTGTAAACTTTCTGCATCAACGGTAGAATAAACCGCAACGGTTTTAATTCCCATTTCTTTACAGGTTCTAATTACTCTTAAAGCAATTTCTCCCCGATTGGCTATCAATACTTTTTTAAACATCTTCTGTTTATTTTAAATGATAAATTTTAAATATTATTATAGAAAAATACAATGTTCATTTTTCAAAATTTAAAATTTAAAAATAATTACGATGGATCTACCAAAAATAATGGTTGATCAAATTCTACAGGAGAAGAATCATCTATCAAAACTTTTACAATTTTACCAGAAACTTCAGATTCAATTTCGTTGAATAATTTCATGGCTTCAATAACGCATACCACATCCCCTTTTGAAATCGTATTTCCTACTTCTACAAACGGAGCTTTGTCTGGTGCTGGTTTACGGTACATGGTTCCGATCATTGGAGATTTGATGGTTATGTATTTTGAATCTTCAGAAGCAGCTACCGGTGCACTTGGTGTAGCTTGAACTGGAGCAGCAGCTTGTAAAGGAGCTGCAACTTGTATACTAGGCATCATTTGCTGGGGTATGGCATGGGTTGCATAAGCAGCTTCTGCAGCACCTTCGGCTGTTGTTTTAATGGTTATTTTGAAATCGTCCATTTCTAATTTTACTTCTGTAGCACCTGATTTAGCTACAAATTTGATTAAGTTTTGAATTTCTCTAATATCCATAGGGTTTAGTTTTGGTTATTAAGTTAGTTTATTTATTGGTATCGTAAGCCCATTTTAAATAGATAGATCCCCAAGTAAAGCCACCACCAAAGGCAGCAAATATCAAGTTATCTCCTTTTTTAAATAGGTGTTCAAAATCTGATAATAATAAAGGTAAAGTTGCAGAAGTGGTGTTTCCATATTTTTGAATGTTCATTAAAACCTTGCTTTCTTCTAAGCCCATACGTTGTGCGGTTGCATCAATAATTCTTTTATTTGCTTGATGCGCAACCAACCATTGTACATCATCATGGGTTAAATGGTTTCGTTGCATGATTTTTTCGCTCACATCTGCCATTCCGGAAACTGCATATTTAAAAACCGTTTTACCGTCTTGAAAAACAAAATGTTTTTTCTCTTTCACCGTTTCTTCAGAAGGTGGAAGTATAGAACCTCCAGCTTCAATTTTTAAAAATTCTCTTCCAATACCATCACTTCTTAAAATTTCATCTTGTAAACCTAAACCTTCATGGTTAGGTTCCATCAAAATTGCTCCTGCACCATCTCCAAAAATAATGCAAGTTGCACGGTCGGTATAATCAATAATTGAAGACATTTTATCTGCACCTATTACCAGAACCTTTTTATATCTCCCGCTTTCAATGTATGCAGATGCAGTTGACATGGCATATAAAAAACTTGAACATGCTGCTTGTAAATCGTAAGAAAATGCATTTACAGCACCTATTTGAGTTGCTACATAAACTCCCGTAGATGCCACAGGCATGTCGGGTGTAGCAGTTGCCATGATAATTAAATCAATTTCTTCCGGATTTAAATTGGCTTTTTTTATCAAATTTTCAGCAGCTTTTATAGCCATATAGGAGGTGCCTTGCCCCTCTTCTTTTAAAAGACGTCTTTCTTTAATTCCCGTTCTGGTGGTAATCCATTCATCGTTAGTATCTACTAAAGTTTCTAAAACTTGATTAGATAAAATGTAATCTGGCAGATACGATCCTATTGCTGTAATGGCTGCTTTGATTGGCTTCATAGAAAAAAAGGATGCTACTTATACAGTTTATAAAAGTACAAAAAAATCAAAATATGCAGGTTAAAATGTAAATAAATAAAAAAACTCTCCCTTTAATGGAGAGTTTTTTTAATTTTTCAAACAAAAATTAAGCAACCGCTTCTGATTTATCAATTACCACTTGTCCTCTGTAATACATTTTGCCTTCATGCCAATATGCTCGGTGGTATAAATGTGTTTCTCCGGTTACCGGACATGTGGCTAACTGAGGAACAGTAGCTTTGTAATGCGTTCTTCTTTTGTCTCGTCTGGTAGAAGATTGTCTACGTTTAGGATGTGCCATTTTCTATTTCTTTTTATCCGTTAATAGTTCTCTTAATTTATCCCATCTTGGGTCGGTTTCTTGTGTTTCTTCTTCAATAGGCGATTGGTTGTTGGATTGATACAAATGATTTAAAGCTTCATGCTTAAGAGTGCCATCTGCAATCCCTGGATGTACTCTTTTGGCTGGAACCGAAAGCACAATCATTTCATAAATATATTGTGCCACATGTATTTGAAACTCCCCGTGAGAAAGGATCAAAATTTCGTCATGTGTATCGTTGTACTCTTCACCAAATTTAACAATAATATTTAGTTTGCTTTTTAAGGGCAACCAAAACATTTCGTTGGTAACATCACAAGGAACCAATACTTTTGTTTGATGTTGAAAAAAAAGTTCAAGATGGGTAGATTTTTTGTCTAACACCAACTGAACATTTGCTGCAACATCTTCAAATTCATCGTATTGATAAGATTCAAAGAACGACTTATCTATGGAGAAATCAAAATGGTGTTTGCCTAGTTTTAAACCTATAAATGGGATTAAAAAGTTATCTAAAGCTTTCATACGACACCACTTAAATCCTTTCCAAAAATGGTTTGCAAAGATATAAATTTATTAAAACAAACGATGTTTTAATTCATTTTTTTTGATTCTAATTGTTTTTCAATAATTTTCAATGGATTTTCCGACAAAACTTGGTGCTCTTCTCTAGCTTGAAACAAATCTATTGCTGCATAAATTGCTTCTAAAAACGAATCTGCTTGGGCTATTCCTTTTCCTGCGATGTCAAATCCGGTTCCGTGGTCAGGAGAAGTTCTAATTTTATTAAGTCCGGCCGTAAAATTGACTCCTTTACCAAAACTTATCGTTTTAAACGGAATCAATCCTTGGTCATGATAACATGCCAAAATTGCATCAAATTTTTTATAAGTCTGGTTCCCAAAAAAACTATCCGATGCGTACGGACCAAAAACATAAGTTCCTTGGTCAAATAACTCCGCAATAGTAGGTTTGATAACGGAATCATCCTCTTTTCCAATAACCCCTTGGTCTCCACAATGCGGATTTAAACCTAAAATTGCAATTTTAGGTTGGTTGATTTTGAAATCTTTTTGCAAAGTTTTTTTCAAAACAGCAACCTTATTTTTAATCAATTGAGGAGTAATGTGTTTTGCTACATCTGCTACAGGAACATGTTCTGTTAACAACCCAACTCTCAATTGGCTGCTAACTAACAACATTAATGCGGTTCCTTCTAGTTCTTGTTGTAAATATCCGGTGTGTCCGGCAAATGCAAATTGATCTGACTGACTATTGTACTTATGAATAGGCGCAGTAACCAAAACATCAATAACATCCGTTTTTAAAGCTTTGGTGGCTTCTGTAAAAGATAACACTGCTAATTTTCCAGATTCTGGACTTTCTTTACCAAAATCGATTGTAAAATTGTCTTTCCAAACATTTAACACATTTAATTTACCTGGTAAGGCTTGGTTAATTTGGTCAATTCCGTGAATATTTACGTTTAACTCAAAGTGTTTTTTAAGAAAAGAAAGCACTTTAACATTGGCAAAAACCACCGGAGTAGATAAGTCTAGAACTCGATTGTCTTCAAATGCTTTTAAAATAATTTCTGGTCCTATGCCGTTCAAATCTCCAATAGAAATTCCAACGATAATATGTTCTTTTTTATCCATTTTTATGTAGTAGAAATATTTCTATGTAAAGCTAGAAATTGTCGTAATTTTACGTGCAAAATTACAAAATTAAACTGCTATGTTTACAGGAATTATCGAAAGCTTAGGAAAAATACACCAAATAGAGCAAGAAAACACCAATCTTCATTTATGGATTGGTTGCGGCTTTACTCATGAATTAAAGATTGACCAAAGTGTGGCCCACAACGGAATTTGTCTAACCGTTGTAGAAATTAACGACAACCTATACAAGGTAACAGCCATTGAAGAAACCAGAAACAAAACGAGTATTAATTATTGGAAAGTAGGAGATGTAGTTAATTTAGAACGTGGTTTAAAATTAGGAGATCGCTTAGATGGCCATTTGGTGCAAGGGCACGTAGATCAAATTGGAAAATGTATCCATATTTCTAACCAAAAGGGAAGTTGGAAATTCACTTTTCAACACGATTTTACTACCAATAACACAACCATTGAAAAGGGTTCCATTACAGTTAATGGTGTAAGTTTAACTGTGGTTAATTCTAATTTAAACGAATTTAGTGTGGCAATTATACCATACACCTATGAACACACTACATTCCAAAATTTAAAAGTTGGAGATATGGTAAATCTAGAATTTGATGTATTCGGTAAATACATTGCAAAATTATATCATAATAAATCTTAATAGATTCCATTATTAAAAAAGACTGTTTTAAGTTAAAGTAAACATTTAATGGAACGATTAAAATAAATAATAACTAATTGATTGTTTAAAAAATAATTATACTTTAAAATAGTAAAGATTTCAAATATTTAAAATTATTTTTGTTGATATTCTTTTAATGTAAAAGGCTTTTAAATATTTATTATTTAACAATATCATTTTTATGCTTAATTTTTAGTTGTAATTTGTATACTAAAACCAATAATCAATAGAAGGTAATTTTTGAATGTATTTGTTTAGTGAGTAATAAATTTAAAAAAAGACACTATTTTTTTGTAAAAAGCTAATATTCCTTTTACTTTTGCAACCTTTAAATATGTTATTCAGGATTGTACAAATAGTTTAATTAAAACAAGGTCCTATAGCTCAGTTGGTTAGAGCACCTGACTCATAATCAGGTGGTCCCTGGTTCGAGCCCAGGTGGGACCACATCAAAGGCTTCTCTTTTTAGAGAAGCTTTTTTTATTTGTTAAGTTATATACTACTTAGCTCTATCTCATCTAGTTTCAAACTAAATACTCACATAAAATTGATAACAATTTCCTAACATTGTATTTGATTAGTTATTTGAATTTTGTAAAAAAATTTAAACCTCATTTCATGGAACAAATATATATTGTTATGCTTATTGCACTAGCTATTATGGCTGTGTTAGACTTAGTAGTAGGAGTAAGTAATGACGCTGTTAACTTTTTAAACTCTGCAATAGGTTCCAAAGCAGTATCTTTCAAAACGGTAATGGTTGTTGCCTCCCTTGGAGTACTTTTTGGTGCACTTTTTTCAAGTGGAATGATGGAGATAGCTAGAAGTGGGATTTTTAACCCTTCGATGTTTTCTTTTCATGATGTGATGATTATTTTTTGTGCGGTAATGATTACCGACATTTTATTGCTAGATGTATTTAATTCACTAGGATTACCAACTTCTACTACTGTATCCATTATTTTTGAATTGTTAGGAGCTTCGGTATGTTTGGCTCTTTTTAAAATTTACAACACCTCCGGAGACTTTACTACATTAACTAATTACATTAATACAGAAAAGGCATCAGGAATTGTATTTAGTATTTTGCTATCGGTCTTTTTATCATTTGCTCTGGGAAGTATCGTTCAATATTTCTCTAGGCTATTATTTACTTTTCAATACCAAAATAAGCTAAAATATTTTGGATCTATTTTTGGAGGAATTTCAATTACAGCTATTTCATTTTTTATTTTAATCAAAGGGTTAAAAGGTGTATCTTTTATATCAAAAGAACAATATCAATGGATAACAGAGCATCAAATGTTAATTATCGGAATTAACTTTTTATTTTTCACCTTACTTTCCCAAATTTTGATTTCATTATTTAAAATACAAATTTTAAAAGTGGTTATTTTAATTGGAACCTTTGCTTTGGCTTTGGCTTTTGCTGGAAATGATTTGGTTAACTTTATTGGTGTTCCTATTGCTGCTATTCAATCCTACGACTTTTTCATTGCTTCGGGTATGAATAGTAATGAATACATGATGGATAGCTTAAATAAAAGTGATATTGTTGCTCCAGTTCAATACCTCTTAATTGCTGGAGTAATCATGGTAATTACTTTGTGGACATCAAAAAAAGCACGTTCTGTTATTGAAACTGGTGTAAACTTATCAAGGCAAGGCGATGGTGTAGAAAAATTTGATTCTACCAAAATTTCCAGAAGCGTTGTAAGAACTGGAGTTAATATTGGGAAAGTGTTAGATTACTTTATTCCGAATAACCTTCAAGAAAAAATAGACAGACGTTTTGAAAAACCAATAACAAAAAAGAAAAATATAAACGAACCAGCTTTTGATATGATACGTGCATCTATCAATTTGGTTGTTGCAAGTATCTTGATTTCATTGGGAACATCACTTAAACTCCCATTATCTACAACTTATGTAACTTTTATGGTTGCAATGGGAACTTCATTTGCAGATAGAGCTTGGGATAGAGAAAGTGCAGTATACCGAGTTGCAGGGGTTTTTAATGTTATTGGAGGTTGGTTTGTAACAGCAATTGTTGCTTTTATTGCTGCATCTACAGTAGCAATTATTTTAAAGTTAGGAAATTTTATTGCTTTTGTAGGGATGATTATTATAGTGGCAATTTTATTGTACAGAAACGCCAAAAATCACAACCAAAAAGTTAAACAAGAACAAGAATTGTTACAATTAAAAAGAGAAGATATTGTAACGATTAGCGAAATAATGAACGAAAGTTCAGAGCAAATTAGCAAAGTTATTTCCAAAACCAACCACTTGTATTCAGATGTAGTTGAAAATTTAGGGTTGCAAGATTTGACTAAACTAAAGGAAAACAAAAAAGCCTTGAAAAAGTTGGAAAAAGAAGTGGATGAATTGAAGAGTAATGTGTATTATTTTATTAAAAACTTAGACGAAACTTCTGTAGAAGCTAGTAAATTTTATGTGTTGATTTTAGGTTATTTACAAGATTTAATTCAGTCATTAAATTTTATAACTCTACAAAGTTATAACCACATCAATAACAACCACAAACAGTTGAAATTTAATCAAATTCGTGATTTAAAAAATATCAATTTACAATTGCAAGAGTTTTTAGATAAAGTTGAAGAAATGTTTCAACAAAAAAACTTTATACATTTAGAGGAAACACTAAAAAACAAGAGTAATTTACTAGATTTTGTTTCAGAATTAATTCAAAAACAAATAACCAGAATTCGAACTACTGAAACCAGTCCTAAAAACAGTAAACTTTATTTTGGTTTATTACTAGAGACAAACGATTTAATCAAATCGACTTTTAATTTGTTAGAGCTTTACAAAGAATTTTACCAACACGCCAAAAACAAAAAATAATTTTTTTTAAATTCTATAAAAAACTCCTTTTCGTTTCTAAATTGAAAAGGAGTTTTTTTTAACTTCCTACAAAACAAAGTCAATTTCGTTTAGAATAGCATAAAGTTGTAAATTAAAAATACTTATTTTTGGTAAATTGCTAACTTTATTTGTCTCAAAAAATAAATTTTTTAAAATTCATGAAAAGATACAAAGCTTTATTTTGGTTTATTGTATTTTGTTCCAGCATATTTGTAACGCAATTCTACAGCCAAAATTTAATTACTAACGGAAATTTTGAACAAGGCTTTAATATTGGTTTTCAAGGAGGACAAAGTCAAGGTTACAATTATATTGCTGCTCCAAGCGGAAATACTAATGCCGGGGATTGGGCAATAGGAACCAATCCACTACCTTACAACACTAGTTCTTTTATTTCTTCAGGGGATCACACAACTGGAAATGGCAACATGATGATTGTTGATGGCACTAGTGTTGGTGGACAACAACGATTCTATAGAGCAGGAACAAATGGAGGAGGTATATGTGGGTTAACTGTTGGTATTACTTATACTTTTTCTTATTGGATTCGTTCGATTTTTACCACACCCGGTGGAACTTATGCAAACATTGGAATTCAATGGAATAATGCCAACAATATTCAATTAATTTCGGGAAGTCCATTTGCTCCTGAAACAAATATTGGATGGCAACAAGTTAGATATACTTTTATAGCATCTAATACGTGTGTAAATATTGAATTATTCAACAACAATACCGATTTTCCTGGTAATGATTTTGCATTAGACGATATATCTTTAACAGCACCTCCTGCACCCTTAAGTTTGACGTACTCTTTTAATGCGATAACTTGTTTTGGAGGAGCTGATGGTTTTATTGCGGGATATGTAAAAGGTGGATTAGGTCCATTTACATTCAATCTTATAGGCCCTGCAATCAACATTTCCAACTCCCTAGGAATCTTTTCAAACCTTCCAATAGGTTCTTATACCTTGTCTGTAACAGATAGTAACAATACAACTGTAACACAGAATAATATTGTAATTTCACAACCCACCAATGTTGCTATTACTCCAAATCAATCTATTTGTAGTGGTGATTCGGTTAGCTTAACGGTTACTGATCTAAACGGAAATATTTCGTGGAGTGCCTCACCTCCAGATCCAAGTTTAACCAATCCAAATTCAATTCCAATTACGGTAAGTCCAACACAAACAACTACATACACTGCAGTTATAAACAACCAAAACAATTTAAACTTAATTACTAACGGTAACTTTAGTAACGGAAATTTTGGGTTTTATTCCGACCATACATTTGCCGTTCCACCTTCAAATGGTGCTCAAAGAATTTACAATATTGTTACCAATCCTAATACTTGGTTTGCAGGTTTCCCATCTTGTCCCTCTGATATATCCAATCCTAACCCTATGATGGTTGTGGATGGTTCTACCTCTAATAACGGAAATGATGCTGTTTGGTGTCAAACCGTTAGAGTTAAACCGAATCAATTATATACTTTTAGTTATCGAGTTAGGTCATTAGTTACATTATCACCCGCACAACTTCAAGTGGTTATTAATGGTGTTATTGTTTCTCCCATTCAAAATGCTCCAACCAATAGTTGCGTTTTTGAAATAAGAAATTTGGTATGGAATTCGACTAACAATGAAATTACTCAAATTTGTATTTTTAATAGAAATACTATTTCAGCCGGAAATGATTTTGCTTTAGATGATATTGAGTTAAGTAGCGTCAATACTTGTGATTACTCTATTTCTACAACAATAACAGTAGAGACAGGAACTGTAGAAACAGGCTTTTCTTACCAAACTCCAATTTGTCAAAACAGTCCAAATATTTCCCCATCTTTAAATAATGATTTTGCATTCAATGGAAGTTTTTCAGCTACTCCTTCTGGTTTAAGCATCAATACATCTGATGGAAATATCAATGTAAGTGCTTCTACTCCTGGAACCTATACTATAAAGTATCAAGTTATTGCTGATCCTACAAATTGTACACCAGCTGGTAGTAGTTCTTTTGAAATAACCATTTTACCCAACACCAATCCAGTTACTAGCTTTTCGTATAATGTGCCTAATTGCCAAACCAATACTATTTTAAATCCAATACTTGTATCAAATTTTACCACGGGAGGAACTTTTAGTAGCTCCCCAGGCTTGGTTATCAACTCATCTACAGGAGCAATTAATTTAGGATCCTCCACACCAGGAAGTTATGAAATTACCTATAGTATTTCTCCAAATAACTTTAATTGTATAAACGGTGGAAGCTCTACTTTTAATATCACAATTAATTCAAATGTTCCTACACCTAACATCAATATTTTAACCCAACCAAGTTGTGCAAATCCAAATGGTGGTAGCTTTCAAGTTACTACACCAATGGGTGCTGTTTTCCAGTATTCAATAGATGGGGTTGCATTTCAACCAGGAACTACTTTTACTAATTTAGCTCCCGGAACCTATACAGTAACTGTAAGACACAACAATACTAATTGCATCAATATTACATCCGTTACTATTAATCCAATACCCCCGATTCCGTTTATAGTTGAAGCTGAAATTCAGCAGCCTACATGTGTTTTACCAACGGGAAGTATTCAAATTATTTTCCCTACTGGTGCCAATTATGAATATAGTTTAAATAATATTTCTTTTCAATCATCCAGTGTGTTCTCAGGATTAGTTCCTGCGAATTACACGGTTTATGTAAGAGAGATTTCTACACAATGCGTAGCCTCTCTTGAAGTATTAATAGAAAATTCTCCAAGCAATACACCAGCTCCAACTTTTACAATTCAACAACCCAACTGTATTATTTCTGGAAGTATAACAGTTACCGGTCCTTTAGGAGTTGATTTTGAATATAGTATCAACGGTACAGATTATCAAAACAGTACATCCTTCCAAAATTTAGTCCCTGGTAATTATACCATTATTGTAAGAAATACTGCTACACAATGTATCAACTCACAGTCTTTTGTGATAAACAATCTTCCTGCTGTACCTGCTCAAGCAACCGCTACCATTAATCATCCTAATTGTATTCAATCCGGAAGCTTATCTATTACATCTCCCTTGGGAAATAACCTTGTTTATAGTGTTGATGGAACTAATTTTCAATCTTCTCCCAATTTTACTAACTTAAACTCTGGAATATATACTTTAACAATACAAAACAATCAAACTTTTTGTACAAGCAATACATCTATTCAAATAAATCCAATACCAGCAAATCCTGATAATCCAATTATTTCAAATATCCTACAACCTAACTGCGTTACTCCTTTTGGGGCTTTTTCTGTAAGTAATCCGGTTGGTTCGAATTTTTCGTATTCCATTGATGGAAATAATTTTCAAGATAATCCAACTTTTTCCAATCTAGCAAATAATACCTATCAAGTTATTGTAAGAGATAACCTCACAGGATGTATATCAAGCCAAACCCCAGTTGAAATTTCCCCTGTAAATAATGATATTAATCCCGGCCCTGTATCCCCTTTACAAGTATGTGATGCAAACAACGATGGTTTTGCGGTATTTGATTTAACTCAAGCGGGAGTGGCGGCTTCCGCAGGCAATCCGGATTACTTGATTGCGTATTTTGAAACCTTTGACGAT
>Ga0169931_10001653_pt1 | contig 36743 bp, 33 predicted proteins | sample Kivu_15m_20L_FD_129675 | JGI IMG/M metagenome (GOLD analysis project Ga0169931, IMG submission 129675) | Freshwater microbial communities from Lake Kivu, Western Province, Rwanda to study Microbial Dark Matter (Phase II) - Kivu_15m_20L... | ecosystem: Environmental > Aquatic > Freshwater > Lake...
CGGTTTCCTAAACCGTAGGTCGTGGGTTCGAGTCCCGCCAGCCCCGTTGTTTCAGCGTTCCCCCAGCAGCCAGCTCCGATGGCCAGCCCATACCAACCCTCCCTGCTGCGGCTGTTGCACGGGGCCACCGTTGCATTGGTGCCCCTTGCCTGGCTGAGTGGTCTGCTGTTGTATTCCAATATCGATGGTCGCTGGGGCCGTCTGCCCTGGCGAATCGGTGGTGACTGGATCGACATCCACGGCAGCATCGGCGTTCTGCTCTGGCCTGTGGCCCTGCTTTTCGCCCTCTATGCGATCAGTCTGGGCCGGCGGCGGTTGGATCAGCCTGCCAACGCCCTGGCCCTGCTGGCCCTGGCCGTGGCAGTGGGCAGCGGCAAGTTGATGCAGGAAGACTGGCTGAGGCAGGGCCAGCTCGATCACTGGGTGTACGGGCTGCACCTGTTGGCCTGGTTGGCCCTGGCGCTTGCCGTGATCGGGCATGTTGGGGCGGTGCTGCGGCGGGGAGGCCTGCCCCTGGCCCGCTCCATGGCCAGCTGGCGCCTTCAGGCCAAAGATCGGCCGCGCCACTGGCTTGGCCAGGTCCGCAGGGCTCTGGTCCAACGGTGCTGAACGAGGGGTTGTGCCCACTACCTGTAGTGGCCTTTTCAATTTGGCCACCGGGGCTAGCGTGGCCCCAATCGTCTGATCGCGGTGACCCAGCTCCATGACCTGCGACTGCGCCTGCTGGTGCAGCAGGAGAGCGAACGAATCGCCGCCAGCCAGCCCGATGAGCTGGATCTCTCGGTAGTACAGGCTCGCTGTCTCTGCTGGTTAGCCCTTCTGGCTGAATCTCACGAAGAGCAGGCTACGGATGCGGAGCGTCGCCGTGACACTGAACAGGCGATGGGTTGGTTTGCCGATTCGATGCGCCTGCGCGACGTCATCAATGTGGTGTCGTCCATTGAGATCCCCTTGCCCGCCGCCAGTGGTGAGATCGACGACTCCGGCGAAGACCAGCATGACTGGGGCCCCCTGGCGGCATGAGTGCCATGATGGAACCTGCGAACGGAAGGGAAAGCGGTGCCCGAAGAGCCCTGCCAATGCCCTGATTGCCAGCGTTTTTACCGGGAACATGACCGGCTGATTCGCGAAAATCCCACCCTGCGTCAGCAGCAGGAGCTGAGTTGGGCTGCGCTGCAGTCATTCCGTACCCTGGCGGGTCGGGTGATGGAGGAGTTGCAGAAGCAGCAGGAGGCAGGTGATTCGGCTGCCAATCAGTCAGTGCCCGAACCTCATGGGCCCGGGGCGGTGGCCGATCAGGCCGTCGAGCCCGATCCGGTGCAGCAGGCCATGGCCGATCTGGAGAACATCAATGCCCATCTGTTTTCGATCGAGGCATTGATGGAGCGTATTTTTGATGTGAGGGTTCCCGAAGAAGTGGAACAAAAATTCCGCGAGGTGGCCGGTGAGCTGGCCCCGGACCCTCTCAATGCCGATCGGCTCAGGCTCAATCGCCTGCTCCACCAAACTCCTGACCTGCCGGATCGGGGCTGAACCTCAATCTGTTTCGCAGGTGATGGTGACCGGAAAGCTCTCCGCCCGCCAGATGCGTTCGGCGTATTCCTTGATCGAGCGATCGGAGGAGAAGAAGCCGCTGCGGGCGGAATTGAGCAGGGACATGCGGTTCCAGAGACTTCGGTTTGACCAGGTGCGGTCCACTTCGGACTGGGCCCGCAGGTAGTCGTTGAAATCCGCCAGCACAAAGAAGGGATCCCGGCCGGTGAGGTTCTCCAGCAGCGGTCTGAACAGATCGCCATCCCCGTTGCTGAAGTGGCCCTGCTCAACCAGCCGCAGGATCTCAGCGAGCTCGGGCATGGTGCCGATCAGCTCCCAGGGGCGGTAGCCGCCGCGCTGCAGATTGGAGATCTCTGAGGCGGTCTTGCCGAACAGGAAGAAGTTTTCAGCTCCGACCTGCTCGCGGATCTCCACGTTGGCGCCGTCAAGGGTGCCGATTGTGAGGGCCCCGTTCATGGCAAATTTCATGTTGCCCGTGCCGGAGGCCTCCTTGCCGGCGGTGGAAATCTGCTCGGAGAGATCGGAGGCCGGGTAGACCCGCTCACCGAGTTTGACGTTGTAGTCGGCCAGGAAAATCACCCGCAGGCGCCCTTCCATGTCGGGGTCCGCATTGATGGTTTCGGCGATGCCGTTGATGAACCGAATGATCAGTTTGGCCATGTAATAGCCCGGTGCCGCCTTGCCGCCGAAGATCACCGTGCGCGGGGCCATCCCTTCTCCCAGGCCGTTCTTGATGCGCAGGTACTGCGCCACCACCTGCAGGGCATTGAGATGTTGACGCTTGTACTCGTGGATGCGCTTGACCTGCACATCGAAGAGCGAAGCAGGATCGACCAGCACGCCGGTGTGGCTGTGGATGTAATGGCTCAGCTTGCATTTCACGGCCAGCTTGGTGGCCTCCCAGCGGTCCAGGAAGCCCGGGTCGTCCACGAACTGCTCCAGCTTGCGCAGCTCGTCCAGCCGGTTTAGCCAGCCGTCTCCGATCGACTCGTTCAGCAGGGCTGAGAGCTGGGGATTGGCCAGAGCCACCCAGCGTCTCGGTGTGACCCCGTTGGTGACATTTGTGAACTTGTCGGGCCACAGGGCCGCGAATTCGGGAAATAGTTCGGTTTTGACCAACTCGCTGTGCAGGGCCGCCACGCCGTTGACGTGGTGGGAAGCCACGGTTGCGAGGTGCGCCATGCGCACCGCCCTGTCGCCCTCCTCGTCAATGATCGAGACCTTGCTGAGAATGTGCTCGTCGCCCGGGAATCTGAGCCGTACCTGCTGCAGAAAACGGCGGTTGATCTCGTAGATCAGCTCCAGATGGCGGGGTAGGAGGGAGCCGAACAGGCCCAGCCCCCACTTTTCCAGGGCCTCGGGCAGCAGGGTGTGGTTGGTGTAGGCAACCGAGCGGCTGGTGATGCTCCAGGCCACCTCCCACTCGAGGTGTTTGTCGTCGATCAGCAGGCGCATCAACTCAGCCACCGCGATCGCCGGGTGGGTGTCGTTGAGTTGCACCGCCCAGTGGTCTGGGAAGTCTGTGATCGGGATGCGGCGGGCATCCAGGCTGCGGATCATGTCCTGAAGCGAGCAGCTCACGAAGAAGTGCTGTTGCTTCAGGCGCAGGCGGCGGCCTTCGTCGGTGCCATCATTTGGATAGAGCACCTTGGAGAGGGTTTCGCTTCCCACCTTCTCTTCCACGGCACCGTAGTAATCGCCGATGTTGAAAGCGTAGAAATCAAAGGATTCGGTGGCGTCGGCTCGCCAGAGACGCAGCCGGTCGCAGGTGTTTACCCGGTAACCCAGCACCGGCACATCGTGGGGGATACCGATGGCATGCTCAGCGGGAATCCAGCGCACCCGGTATGTGCCTTGGTCGTCCTGGTAGCTCTCGGTGCGGCCGCCAAAGCCGACGAAGCAGGCCTGGTCCGGGTGGGGCAATTCCCAGGGCCAGCCACTCTTCAGCCACTTGTCGGTGATCTCCACCTGCCAGCCGTCGCGGATCAGCTGGTCGAAGATCCCGAATTCATAGCGGATGCCGTACCCGGTGGCAGGGATTTCAAGGGATGCGAGGGATTCGAGGAAGCAGGCTGCCAGCCGTCCAAGGCCGCCGTTGCCCAGGCCCGGCTCCTCCTCGACATCGAGAATCTCGTTGATGTCGTTGATGCCGAAGCGGCGCAGGGCTTCAGCCGCCTCCTCCTGGATGCCCAGCATCAGCAGGTTGTTGCCCAGCTGCGGCCCGATCAGGAATTCGGCCGAAAGGTAGGCCACCACCCGGGTGGGAGTGGCACTGATCGCTTCAATCCCCGCCAGATAGCGGGTCATCAGCCGGTCGCGAACTGCGTAGCTGAGCGCCATGTAGAGGTCGTGGCGGCTGGCGGTGGGGGCCAGCTTTCCCAGCGTGTAGAAGAGGTGGTCGGTGAGGCCGTCAAACACGTCGTCTGCGGTCAGACCACTGCGGTCGGGGTCGGCGTAACAGCCCGGCGTCGGCAGGCGCAGGTTGCTGGGTTGAAGGTCGGTCATCGCAGCAATCCTCCGTCATGGGCAGGCGCTGAGCCCAGATCCCAGCGCCAGTTCGTCACCTGTTCCGCATCGATGCCGTGTTGGTGGGCGTAGGCGCGGTTTGTCAGGATCGACTCCTTCATGCGCTCCTTGATGTGGGCGGCGCGGGAGCCCAAGGCCGGAACTCGGTCAATGACATCCATGACCAGATTGAAACGGTCGATCTGATTGTTCATTGCCAGTTCCAGGGGAGTGTTGATGTTGCCCTTTTCCTTGTATCCACGAACGTGGAAGTTGGCGTGGTTGGTGCGGCGATAGGTGAGGCGGTGAATGAGCCAGGGGTAACCGTGAAAGTTGAAGATCACCGGCCTGTCGGTGGTGAACAGGCTGTCGAAGTCCCGATCGCTGAGGCCATGGGGGTGCTCACTGGGTTGGGTGAGGGCAAATAGCTTTACAACATTGATTACGCGGATTTTGAGGCTGGGGATCGCAAGGCGCAAGATTTGCACAGCTGCCAGGGTCTCCTTGGTGGGGATGTCACCGGCGCAGGCCATGACCACATCCGGCTCATCGGGTGCGCTGCCGCAGTCGTCGTTGCTGGCCCAGCTCCACAGGCCGATCCCCTTGGCCACATGGGCGCGGGCCTGCTCCAGGCTGAGGTATTGGAGATGCTTCTGCTTGTCGGAGACGATGATGTTGCAGACGTTGGTCTCCAGCAGCGCCTCTTCTGCCACCGCCAGCAGGGCGTTCGCATCGGCCGGCAGGTAGACGCGCACCACCTCGCCGCTCTTGTTGCCGGCCAGGTCGATGAAGCCCGGATCCTGGTGGGTGAAACCGTTGTGGTCCTGCCGCCACACGGTGGAGGAGATCAGGCAGGTCCAGGCGGAGATGGGGGCGCGCCAGGGGGCGTGGTGGATGCAGGATTCCAGCCACTTGGCGTGCTGGTTGAACATCGAGGCGATCACATGGGCGAAGGCCTCGTAGGTGTGGAAGAAGCCATGGCGGCCGGTGAGCAGGTAGCCCTCCATCATTCCCACCAGGGTGTGCTCGCTGAGCATCTCCACCACGCGGCCGTGGCGGCCCAGTTCGCTGCCGTTCATGTCTTCCGGCAGGAACTCCTCCATCCACACCTTCTTGCTGGTCTGGTAGATGGCCTGCAGGCGGTTAGATGCTGTCTCGTCCGGCCCGAAGACCCGCAGGGAATCGGGGTTGCGGCCGATCGCATCGCGCAGCAGCTCGCCCAGCGGCGCGGTGTTCTCGTGCTCCACCTGCCCCGGGGCCGCCACGGCCACGGCGTAGCCCTCGATGGGGGGCAGTTGCAGCTTGCGGCGCAGCAGGCCGCCGTTGGCATGGGGGTTGGAGCCCATGCGGCGGTTTCCTCGCGGTGAAAGGGCCTGCAGCTCGGGGACAAGGGTGCCTTGCTCGTCGAACAGCTCCCAGGGGCGGTAGCTCTGCAGCCAGCCCTCCAGCATCTGCAACTGTTGCGGGTCCCCCTTGGGATTGGGCAGGGGCACCTGGTGGGCCCGCCAGAAGTTCTCCAGCTTCTGCTCACCCAGGGCCGCCGGGCCGGTCCAGCCCTTGGGGGAGCGCAGCACAACCATCGGCCAGGCCGGCCGGCTGACGTCGCTGGGATCGCCGCTGCGGCGGGCCTCCCTGCGGATCTGCTGGATCTGCTCGATTGCGTTGTCCATGGCCGCGGCCATGGCGGCGTGCATGGCCAGCGGCTCGCTGCCCTCCACGAACAAGGGCTCCCAGCCGTAGCCGCGCAGCAGGCTCTCCAGCTCCGCTTTGGGGATGCGGGCCAGCAGGGTGGGATTGGCGATCTTGTAGCCGTTGAGGTGGAGCACCGGCAGCACGGTGCCGTCGCTGGCCGGGTTGAGAAATTTGTTGATGTGCCAGCTGGTGGCCAGCGGGCCGGTTTCCGCCTCGCCGTCGCCTACGCAGGCGATGGCGATCAGCTCCGGGTTGTCAAAGACCGCACCGCAGGCATGGGACAGCACATAGCCCAGCTCACCGCCCTCATGGATGGAGCCGGGCGTTTCGGGGGTGCAGTGGCTGCCGATGTGACCGGGGAAGGAGAACTGCTTGAGGAAGCGCCCAAGCCCCTCGGCGTCGGTGGATTTGTCGGGATAGATCTCGCTGTAGGAGCCATCGAGGTAGGTGGGGGCCAGCACTCCCGGGGCGCCATGGCCTGGCCCCGAGAGGTAGATCATGCTGAGGTCGTGGTCCCGGATTATGCGGTTGGCATGGGTCCAGATGAAAGCCTGACCCGGGCTTGAGCCCCAATGCCCCAGCAGCCTGTTCTTGATGTGCTCGGGCCGCAGCGGCTCCCTCAGCAGGGGATTGGCCCTCAGGTAGATCATGCCCACCGCAAGGTAGTTGGCGGCCCGCCACCAGCCATTCAAAAGCTGCAGCTGGTCCAGGGTCATCGTTGCTGCCATGCCCGATGCACTTTTTCCAGATTTTTACCGTAGCCATGGCTGCTGTGCAGCAGCATTAAGCCCGGGTAAAGATGGGCCATCCCTTATTGGGATTACCCATTTTCTGGATGGGTCCTCTCAAGAATCCCTGCCACGCACTTTTCCCATGGGCCTGCCTGCGCTGCTACTCGAAATCGGCAGTCATCAGTCCGAGGTGGCTGAAACTCTCATATCAGTAGGAGAGTTTCTGGTCATTTTTGTAGCTGCGCGCCTGCTGGCTGAGTTGATGGTGCGGGTCCAGCTCCCCACAATTCTGGGTGAGCTGGTCGCCGGTGTGCTGATCGGAGTGTCCGGTCTGCACCTGATCGTGCCGCCTGAAACCCAGGCCCAGCTCAGCGGTTGGGGGCTGGGATTGCTCAGCTCCCTGGCTGATCTTGCTCCCGAAACGGTGCAGGAGATCTACACCGAGACCTTCCCGAATCTGGCCGCCGTTTCCGAGATCGGCCTGTTCGCCCTGCTGTTTCTCACCGGTCTGGAGAGCGAGCTCGACGAGCTGGTTGCGGTGGGTGCCCAGGCCACCACGGTTGCAGTGACTGGAGTGGTGCTTCCCTTCGCCCTCGGCACTGCGGGCCTCTACTACCTCTTTCACGTGGCCTTGATTCCGTCGATCTTTGCAGGGGCGGCGATGACCGCCACCAGCATCGGCATCACCGCCAGTGTGTTCGGTGAGTTGAAGTTTCTGCGTACCCGCGAGGGCCAGACCGTGATCGGCGCGGCAGTGCTGGATGACATCCTTGGCATCGTGATCCTCGCGGTGGTGGTGAGCCTGGCCGGTGGAGAGGGCTTCAGTCCTGGTCCGATCCTCAAGTTGGTAGCAGCAGCAGGGGTTTTTGTGGCGGCGGCCCTCTTCCTGAGCCGCACCGCGGCACCGGGCTTCGACTGGATCATCGACAGGCTCAAGGCCCCTGGCGAGGTGGTGGTGGCGGCCTTCGTAGTGCTGTCGCTCTGCTGCTTTGTGGCCCAGGCCATCGGCCTGGAAGCGGCCCTGGGGGCCTTTGCCGCGGGCCTGATCCTGAGCGCCTCCAAGCACACCCATGCCATTCAGGACACGGTCAAACCGCTGGTGGCCCTGTTTGCCACCATCTTCTTCGTGCTGATCGGCACCGGCATGGATCTCTCCGTGCTCAACCCGTTCAATCCCGACAATCGGGAGGGTCTGATAGTTGCCGCTTTTCTGCTCGCAGTGGCCATCGTCGGCAAAGTTGCTGCAGGCTGGAGCTATTTCAGTAAGGAGAAGACCAACCGGCTGGTGGTGGGCCTTGGGATGATGCCCCGGGGCGAGGTGGGCCTGATCTTCCTGGGCCTGGGCACCCAGGCCGGCCTGCTCACCAGGTCCCTGGAGGCCGCCATCCTGCTGATGGTGATCGGCACCACCTTCCTGGCGCCGATATTGCTCAGACTGGTGCTGGGAGGCAGTGCTGGAGGCCCCGAACTTGATCCGCTCGCCGAAATTCCAACCTGAGCGCCCCGGGGGCGGCTGGTTGCAGCGATGGGGCCTCAGTTGGGGTGGCTGGCTGGACAACCGCCATGGGGAGTGGTGGCTGCTGGCCCAGCTTGCTCTGATCGCCTCCCACCTGCTGCCGCCCTGGCCTGCTCCAGGGGCATGGGGTTACGCCTGGCCCCTGCCGCTGGCCCTCGGTGGAGCAGGGCTGTTTCTGCTGGGGCTGGGGCTGGCGGGTCAGGCTTTCCGGGGGCTGGGCTCCAGCCTCACCCCCCTGCCCGATCCGATTCCCGGTGCGGCCCTGGTCACCACCGGCCCCTACGGACGCTGTCGCCACCCCCTCTATCAGGCGATTCTGCTGTGCTCCCTGGGGGTGTGCCTTGCCCTCGGGAGTGTGCTTCACCTTGCCCTGTTGCTGGGCCTCTGCGCCGTGCTGGGGGGCAAGGCCAGGCGGGAGGAGCGTGCCCTGGAGGCTGTCCATCCCGATTACCTCGCCTACCGGGCGGGCACCCCGGCGATCATTCCCCACCTTCCCTGGCTCGACTGGCGAGGGCTGTGAACAGGCCCCAGCCAGCGGCGATCAGGCCGAGGCTGCTGGCCCAGTCAGGGCCGAGGGCCCAGCTCAGGCCCAGGTCGGCCAGCAGGCCGATCGCCAGGGCCAGCATCAGGCTGCTGAGCACCAGCAGCAGCTGCTGGGCGGCACCAGGCAGGGGACCTGCGGCCAGGGTCTCCTCCAGCCGGCCCAGGGGGCGGCTCAGGGGTAGGTAGAGCGCCAGCGCCCAGAGGGCGACTCCCGGCAGGAACGGGGTCCAGTCGGGGCTGGTGGAGAGCAATGGCAGGCCGCAGATCTCCCTAGCATCGACCAGCCCGGTGACCTCCATGGTGCCCTGCCTGTCTAACCCCCAACCCTGGAGTTACGCCGGCCATGCCGTTCATGTCGTCACGGCGGCGCCCATCGACCCTCAAGGGCCAGCGATTCTCTTGGTGCACGGGTTCGGCGCCTCCACAGACCACTGGCGCCACAACATCCCGGTGCTTGCCCAGCGCCATGAGGTGCACGCCCTCGACCTGCTGGGCTTCGGCCGCAGCGCCAAGCCGGCGGAGCTGGCCTATGGAGGCGCCCTCTGGCGCGACCAGCTGGCTGCTTACGTGGCCGAGCGCATCGGCCGGCCCACCGTGCTGGTCGGCAATTCCCTGGGCGGTTTTTCCGCCCTGGCCGCCGGAGCGGCCCTGGGAAACCAGGCGGCCGGCGTGGTGCTTCTGAATGCGGCCGGGCCGTTCAGCGATGAGCAGGTCCCGCCCAGGGGCTGGGCTGCCATCGCCCGCCAGACAATCGGCGGAGCCCTGCTGAAAAGTCCCCTCCTGCAAAGGCTGATCTTCGAGAACCTGCGCCGGCCGGCCACCATCCGACGCACCCTCAACCAGGTGTACGTCGACAAGACCAATGTGGACGATGCGCTGGTGGAGGCGATTCGCAGGCCCTCTCTCGACCCTGGGGCTTTCGGCGTGTTCCGCAGCGTGTTCGACATCCCAAGGGGCCAACCCCTTGATGAACTGTTTTCCGAACTTGTCTGCCCCCTGCTGCTGCTCTGGGGCATCCGCGATCCCTGGATCAATGCCGCCGGTCGTCGTGGGGCCTTTCAGCGCCACGCCCCCGCTGCCACCACGGAGGTGGTGTTGGAAGCTGGCCATTGCCCCCATGACGAGGTGCCGGACCAGGTCAATGGGGCCCTGCTGGAGTGGCTTGCCGGGCTCAATCTGGAGCCTGGCTCCGGCGAGCAGGCGGCTGCACCCCTGGCAGACGCCCGCGAGCCAGCTGCTGGGCAGGGTCGAACTGCCGCTTGATCGCCTCGATCATCGGTCGGGCGGGGGCATCGACCCAGGCAGGCAGCTGGCTGGTAGAAGGTTGGCGCAGCACCGTCAGGTAGCCGCCCCACTGGTGGCAGCGGCGCCGCAGGGTCTCCACCCGGTAGGTCGGCAGCTCCGCCGCTGAGGCCCAACAGACGCCCAGTCCACTGCCGGCGCCAAGGCACAGGGGGAGCTGGGCCAGGGCTGGCTCGGCCATCAGGGCTGGCCCCTGGCTGGGGCGCACAGCCAGACGCAGCAGCCAATCGCTGGCTTCGGGGCCCGGGCCCAGCCCCTGGGCCACCTGAGCCTGGAGGTCGGCCGGGTCAAGGGGAAGGGCAGCGATGCCGAGCGAGGTGCAGTTGGCGCAAATGCTGGCGATCTGGTCTGCGAGGGTGGCGGTGTTGATACTGGCCAGGCTGATCAGCAGCCCGGTGGCCGGCTCAGAGGCGGCCCCGCCAGGGCGCCACCAGTCGATCCGCTCGGGGCTGAGGCTCGACCCGAGCAGCCAGCGGGCCAGTTCGCCGAGGGCCCGGTGGGAGCCGCTCAGCCACAGGCCCCGTCGCTGCGGCGGCTCCGGCAGGGTGCGCAGGGTGAGGCTGGTGATCAGGCCCAGGGCGCCCCAACTTCCGGTGAACAGGCGCATGAGGTCGTAACCAGCCACATTTTTGACCACCTTGCCGCCGGCTCGGGCGCGGGTGCCGTCGGCGCGGACCAGCTCGATGCCAATCAGCTGGTCGCGCACGCCCAGATAGCGCTGGCGCAGGCCGCCGGCCAAGCCACGGGCCACCAGGCCACCTAGGCTCCCAGCCATTTGGCCGTCGGGGCCGCTGCCCCAGGGCCAGTCCAGACTTAACCACTGCCTGTGGTGTGCCAACTCAGCCTGGAGCTCCACAAGCGGTGTGCCGGCCCGCACCGTCACCGTGAAGTCGCCCGGACTGTGCTCCACGATCCCCTGCAGTTTCCTGCAGCTCACGGTCGCGCCGCCATGTTCCGGCGGGGGGCCCCAGCTGAGGCGGCTGCCCAGCCCGGCCGGTTGCCAGGGAGCTGCCTGCCGGTGCAGCTCGCGCACCAGCTCCTCAAGTTCGCCGGGCTCAGGGGTGATCACGGCAGGATGGTGCCATGGCGGCCAACTTCAAGATCATCGTTCTTGACGATGACCCAACCGGCTCCCAGACCGTGCACAGCTGTCCCCTGCTGCTGCGCTGGGATCGGGCCTCCTTGGCCACCGGACTGGAGCACCCATCGCCACTGCTGTTTCTGCTGACCAACACCAGGGCGCTGGCGCCTGAGGCGGCGGCGGAGCGGGTGCGTGAAATCTGCCGGTCCCTGACGGCGGCGCTGGCGGTGGCCGGCCTCGAGCGCTGGTGGCTGGTGAGTCGCGGCGATTCCACCCTGCGGGGCCACTTCCCGCTGGAGTTGGATGTGATTGCTGCGGAGCTTGGCCCGTTTGCCGCCACCCTGCTGGTGCCGGCGTTTCTGGAAGGGGGCCGCACCACCGTGGCGGGCGTCCAGCTTTTGCATGGTCAGCCCGTGCATGAAACGCCCTTTGCACGCGATGGCCTATTCGCCTTCACCACCAGCTACCTGCCGGCCTGGGTGGAGGAGAAGAGTGGCGGCCGCATCCTGGCTTCCCAGGTGCAGGGCCTCGAAGCCGCCAGGCTCAGCCGGGCAACCGAGGATGGGGGACAGGAGTTGGCCCGATGGCTGGATGATCTTGTCGGTCAGCCCGTGGTAGCGGTCGATGCCGAGCGGCCCCAGCAACTTGCCGCCCTGGCCAGGGTGGTGCGTGCCTCCCCCAGGCCTGTGCTGGCCCAGTCGGCGGCCAGCTGGATTCAGGCCCTGGCAGCCCTGCCGCCCCAGCCCCTTGCTGGTGCCGAACTGGTGGCATTGCGCCGCCGGGGCCGCGACGGCGAGCCGTTGGGTGGCCTTGTGGTGGTGGGCTCCCACGTGCCTCTGGCCGATGCCCAACTGGCAGCGCTGCTGGCCGAGTCGGACTGCACCGGCATGGAATTGCCAGTGGCCCGACTGGCGAGGGTGCTGGAGGGCCCCCTGCCCGGCCCCCTGCTGGCAAGCCTGGAGCAGGACTGGCTTCTCGAGCTGAGGTCGATCCTCGCTTCCGGGTGCACCCCGGTGCTCTTCACCAGCAGGGGCGCATATCCCTGCGGGTCGCCGGTGGCGCGCCGTCGGCTCGGGGATGGTCTGGCGGCGTTGATGGCTCGGTTGGTGGGGCAGGTGACTCCCCAGCTGGGCTACGTGATCAGCAAGGGGGGCACTACCACCCACGCCCTCCTCGCCGAGGGCCTGGGCCTGGCGGCAGTGGAGTTGCAGGGTCAGCTGCTGCCGGGTCTTTCCCTGGTGCTGACACCAGCGGAGGCCGGCGTGGCCAGATTGCCGGTGCTCACCTTCCCCGGCAATCTGGGGGATTGGGGCACCTTGTGCCAGGCCTGGCGGCTCATGGAGGGGCTTGACTTCCGCTCTTAGATACGGTGTAGCCAACCGCCACCAGGGCCAGGGCGGCCAGGCTGTCAACCCAGTCGCTGACCACAGCCCCCACCAGAAAGGCCAGTGACACCAGCGCCACCAGCAGGGGTGTCAGGGGATAGCCCCAGCAGCGGAATGGCCGCGGCAGCTCCGGTTCCTGGCGGCGCAGGGCCACCAGGGCGGCGATGCCTGCCAGGGGCAGGCACACGTAGAGCAATGCCCCCATGGCCAGCAGCCGCTCGAAGGAGCCCGCCAGCACCAGGCCCGCCGCGGCGCCGCTGGTCAGCAGCAGGGCAACGGTCGGCGTGCCGCCCCCATTCACCCTGGCGGCGATATCAGGTACGAGGCCATCACGGCCCAGGCCATAGAGGATCCGCGGGGCCGCCATCACCACGGTGTTGATCAACCCCAGCAGTGATACCAGGGCAACTGCGGTGATCAGGTTTCCCCCCAGGGCTCCGGCCAGGGCCCGTCCCGCGGTGGCGGCTGGCAGAATTGACTCGGCCAACTGGGCGATCGGCAGTACGTGTAGCAGGGCCAGGTTGATCAGCAGATACAGCGCCATCACAGCCAGCACCCCGCCGATCAGGGAGCGGGGCAGATTCCTTCCAGGGTCGCTGAACTCTTCAGCGAAGTACACCGGGCTGGCCCAGCCGTCGTAGGTGGTGATCACCGCTTGCAGGGCCAGCACGCCAGCCAGGGTCAGGTGCTGCCACGAGGGGATGGTTGCGGGCTCCGGGGGGACGGATCCACCGCCGAGCTGGGTCTGGGAAGGCAGGAGAAAGCATGCCGTCACCAGGGCCAGTAAGGCCGCTGCCTTGATCAGGCTGAGCAGTTCCTGGCTGGCGCTGCCGGCCCGCAGGCCCCGCAGCTGGATCAGAGTGAATAGACCGATCGCCACCATGGCCAGGCCCTGGGATCCAAGGGGCATCAGCTGCCAGGGAGCAGGCAGCAGGGCCAGGCCGTATTCCCCCACGGTGGTGGCCACCCAGGCCAGGCCGATGCAGTGGGCCAGCCAGTCGGTCCAGCCCGCCAGGAACCCTGCCCGGCGTCCGAAGGCCCTCTCCGCATACACATACCAGCCTCCCGCCCGGGGCAGGCTGGCTGCCAGTTCGGCTACGCAGATCGCCCCCAGCAGGGCATAGACACCTCCCCCCAGCCAGGCTCCCAGCACCAGGGGCGCTGAGGGCAGCTGGGCTGCCACCAACCCAGGGGTTCGCAGGATGCCAGCGCCGATTGTGCCGCCCACGGCTCCGGCCAGGCCGAAGCCCAGGCCCAGAATATTCAGGAGCCTGCCTGGGGGGTGGTCAGCCATTGGAGCTGGAGGCCCGCCTATGGGCCATCGCCAGCCTGCCAACTGCGCCGCAGCAGCTCGATTGGGTGGAGCACCGGGAGCGGTCGTTCCTGCTCGGCCAAGTGGCGGCGAAGCTGCAGGGTGCAACCGATGTTGGCACTGGTTACCAGTTCGGCGCCGGTTGCACCGAGATCCGCCGCCTTTAGCTGGCCGAGCTCCGCTGCCTCCAGCGGCTGCACCAGGTTGTAGATGCCGGCGCTGCCGCAGCACACCCCGGCCTCGCTGGCCTCCCGCAGCAGCAGGTGGGGGATCTGGCGCAGCAGGGCCCGGGGCTCGGCGCTGATGCCCTGGCCGTGCAACATGTGACAGGCATCGTGATAGGCCACCGCCAGCGGCCGCTCGGCGGTCGCGGGGCTGCCGTCGGGGTGGGGCACGGGTGCCAGGCGGGCCCGGAAGGCTTTGCTCAGGCCCAGGCGCTGCAGGAACTGGTGCACATCCAGCACCTGGGAGGCAAACGCGCTGCCGCGCTGGGCCCAGGCCGGATCGGCGGCCAGGATCTCGTCGTAGTGCTTGAGGGTGTGGCCGCAGCCGGAGGCAGCCACCAGGACCGCATCGAGCGGCTCCCCTCCGCCAGGTCGCCCCGGGGCTGCCACGGCTGCAAAGCTGTCAATCACGGCGGCGGCCAGCTGGCGCGTCTGGTCCAGTTCGCCCTGGTGGTGGGTAACCGCGCCACAGCAGCCCTGATCGGGAGGGATCACCACCTCGATGCCGTTGGCGCTGAGCACCTCCACCACGGCCTGGTTCACTGCCGGATCAAATACTCGCTGCACGCAGCCCAGCAGGAGCCCCACCCGGGCCCGGCGTTCACCCTGGGCCGGTATCACCGTAGGGAAGTTGTTGCCGAAGGCTTCGCGGGCAAGGGGGGGCAGGAGCCGCTCCATGGCTTCGAGCTGCGGCCCCAGCAGGCGGGTAAGGCCGCTGCGGCGCGCCAGGGTCTGCAGGGGGGTGCCGGCGTAGGCGCGCAGGGGTGCCAGCACGGCCCGAAGCCGCTGCGGGTAGGGCAGCAGGCTGAACAGCAGCCGCCGGAAGACCCGCTGGGCCGGCGTGCGCAGCTCCGGGGCATTCAGCTGGGGCCGGGTGGCTTCGATCAGCTGGTCGTAGCGCACCCCGGACGGGCAGGCGGAGACGCAGGCGAAGCAGCCCAGGCAGCTGTCGAAGTGGCTGGCCACGGTGGCGTCGAGCTCCAGCTCGCCGGCTGCGATCGCCTTGAGGGCGTGGATGCGGCCCCGCGGTGAATCCATCTCCGTGCCCAGCACCCGATAGCTGGCGCAGGTGGGCAGACAGAAGCCGCAGTGAACGCAGGGGTCCGTGGCCCCAGCAGGTAGGCCGGGCAGATTCATGGTGTCAGTCTGCCTGCCGTCGCTCTCGGTTGGCTGGCTGATCACCCCCCGAAGTGCTTGATCACGGCGTCGGCGAAGCCGCTGCAGCTCACCGGCTCCACCGGCGGCTCCATCAGCCGGGCCAGGTCATAGGTGACCTCCCGCCCTGCGATGGCGGCGCTGAGGCCGGCGGTGATCAGATCCGCCGCCTCCTGCCAGCCCATGAATTCGAGCATCATCACGCCCGAGAGAATCACCGAGCCAGGGTTGATGCGATCGAGGCCGGCGTGCTTCGGCGCGGTGCCGTGGGTGGCCTCGAAGATGGCGGCACTGTCGCCGATGTTGGCGCCGGGGGCCATGCCCAGGCCGCCCACCACGGCGGCGGCGGCATCGGAGATGTAGTCGCCGTTGAGGTTGAGGGTGGCCAGGATCGAGTAGTCGGCCGGGCGGGTCTGGATCTGCTGGAAGATGCTGTCGGCGATGCGGTCATCGACCATCACCTTCTGCTTCCACTGGCCGTGGCCGTGGCTGGCGCCGATGGCATCGAGCACCCCCTGCACCTCGGCGCAGATCGCCTCCTTCTTCTCGGGGGTGAGGTTGTCGTAGCCCGGGTCCACCAGGCGGGCGTTGGCTTCGACGCTCAGGCCAGGGTTGCGATCGGCGTTGTCCAGGATCCAGCTCTCGCGCTCGGTGACGCAGTCGGCGCGGAACTCGCTGGTGGCCAGCTCGTAGCCCCAGTCGCGGAAGGCCCCTTCGGTGAACTTCATGATGTTGCCCTTGTGCACCAGGGTCACGTGGCGCTTGGCACCCTCCAGACGCAGGGCGTGCTGGATCGCCTTGCGGATGTGGCGCTGGCTGCCGTGCTTGCTGACCGGCTTGATGCCTATGCCGGCGCCGGCCGGGATCTGGCGCTTGCCCAGCTTGCCGTTGGCGGGGATCACGACCTCGTTGAGGTGGCGGCGCAGCTCGATGCACACCGGATCGCTGGCTTCCCATTCGATCCCCATGTAGATGTCTTCGGTGTTTTCGCGATAGACGATCACATCGAGGTCCTGGGGCCGCTTGTGGGGGCTGGGGGTGCCCGCGTAGTAGCGGCAGGGGCGCACGCAGCAGTACAGATCAAAGATCTGGCGCAGGGCCACATTCAGCGAGCGGATGCCACCGCCGATCGGGGTGGTGAGCGGCCCCTTGATCGCCACGCCGTACTCCCGGATGGCAGTGAGGGTGTCGTCGGGCAGGTACTGGTAGGTGCCGTAAAGGTCGCAGGCTTCGTCGCCGGCATACACCTTGAACCACTCGATCCGGCGCTCGCCGCCATAGGCCCTGGCCACCGCGGCATCGAGCACCTTCTGGGTGGCGGGCCAGATGTCCACGCCGGTGCCGTCGCCACGGATGAAGGGAATGATCGGATCGCTTGGCACGACCGGCTGGCCGCTCTCGAAGCGGATGGCCGTGCCCGAGCTGGGGGCGGTGAGCTGCTCGAATTGCGGGGAGCTGGTAGCCATTCGTGCGGCAAGGGAGGGTTGGGTGAGCCTAGGTTTCGCCGATGCAGCGGTTCTGCTCAAGGGAAACGGCATGAATGCCACCGATCAGGCCCGGAATTTCGAACTTGCTCAGGCAATCGCCGCGGTGGCCGTGCTGTTTCGCCAGCACTTTCCCGATGCCCGGGTAAATCTCACCCCCTGGCGCGACGATCCCCAGACCCGCGCCTGGGCGGAGGCGGAGTGCGTGGACCTCTCCTTTCACTTCCCCGGCTGGAATCCTCGCAACCAGTGCCGCTCGATGCTGTTGCAGCTGCGGCTGGATGGCGCTCCGCTCGGCGGGCGTCCGCGCTTGCTTGGGGTGCTGATCCGCGGGCTCACCTATGAATCGGAGCGTTGGCGCCTCGCCACCCTGGGCGACTGGCGACCCAGTGGCAGCCACCTGCCGGATCCGGCCGTGGTGGCCAAATTGCAGACGTTCTGCCGCGGGTTGTTTGATCTGCTTGGTGGCGCCGGCAGCAACGCTTCCGCGGCTTGAAGCCCACGGGGGTCACCAGGATCGGGCAGTTCCTGCGGTCCAATAGGCGGCTGCGTAACCCTTCGCAACCTTGGCGCTCCCCTGGGCAAAGGCCACGCCTAACCTGGGTTCTTGCCCGAGCAGTGCCCCGTACTGATGGCTGTCGCCCTTGCTTCCCAATTGCGTGAAGGCACGAAAAAAGCCCACACAATGGCGGAGAACACCGGCTTCGTGAGCTGTTTCCTCAAGGGGGTGGTGGACAAGGCCAGCTACCGCACATTGGTGGCTGACCTTTATTTCGTGTATTGCGCCATGGAGGATGAGATCGGGCGCCTGCGGGCTGAGGGCCATCCGGTGGTGGGCCCGGTGGGCTTTCCCGAGCTCAACCGCCGCTCGAGCCTGGAGCAGGATCTCTCCTTTTACTACGGTCCGGAATGGCGTACCGCTGTTCAGCCCACTCCGGGTGCCATGGAGTATGTCCAGCGCCTGCACCAGGTGGCGCGGGAGTGTCCGGAGCTGCTGGTGGGCCACCACTACACCCGCTACATCGGCGATCTCTCCGGCGGCCAGATCCTCAAGAACATCGCCCAGAAGGCGATGGGCCTCGGCGAGCACGATGGCCTGCGTTTCTATGAGTTCGACGCCATTGCCGACGAGAAGGCCTTCAAGGTCAACTACCGGGCCACCCTGGACGCGCTGCCGATTGATCAGGCAGTGGCCGATCGCATCATCGAGGAGGCAAACCACGCCTTCCACCTCAACATGGTGATGTTCCAGGAGCTGGAGGGCAATCTGATCGCCGCCATTGGCAAGGTGCTGTTCGGCTTCCTTACCCGGCGTCAGCGCTCTGGCAGCACTGAGGCGGTGACGGCCTGAGTGCGACCAGTTCATTTTCTCGTCCCCGGCACCAGCGGCCGCTTCCGCTGCGGCGGCCTGCTGGTGGAGCTGCAGACGGCCCGCCTGGTGAGCCAGATCGCGTCGGTGGAGGTGGTCACCTACCGCCAGCGCGAGCCAGACCATCCGTTTCTCGACGACCTGCTTCGGGCCGAGCCTCTGGCGCAGGCGGCGATGCCAGAGGCGCCGCTCTGGATCGTGAGCTGGGGCTTTGATGTGCCCCAGCTGCTGCGCCGGCTGCGGGGGCGTCCCACCGCTTATCACGCCCACAGCAGTGGCTATGGCTTTGATCTGCCGCCGGGGGTGCCCGTGCTGGCGGTGAGCCGCAACACGCTCGGCTACTGGGGTGATCGGGCACCGCGCAGCCCCCTGTTTCTGGTGCCCAATGCCCTCGAGCCCCAGTGGCTCGAGCGGGGCGAGCGGACGCCAGCCCCTGGGCGACGGCCGATCGACGTGCTGGTGCAGCGGCGCAAGTGCAGCGCCTACCTGCTCGAGCAGCTGGTGCCGGCCCTGCGGGCCCGCGGCCTGCGGGTGGAGGTGCAGAGCGGCTGGGTGGACGACCTGGTGGATCTGTTCAACAGCGCCGCGGTTTACCTCTACGACTCCGCCGACTACTGGCGCGGCCGCGGCGTGAGCGAGGGCTTCGGCCTGCCGCCGATCGAGGCCCTGGCCTGCGGCTGCGTGGTGTTCAGCAGCCTGAACCACGCCCTGGCGGATCTGCTCGATCCAGGCGTGGTGGGCCACCAGATCGGTTGCGGCAGCCTCCGGGCCGATGGGGAGCGAATCGCAGCGGCAGTCGCCGATCCAGAGCGCTGGCGGCCCACGCCGACGGTCCTGGCAGCCCTGCTGGCGAGCTGTTCAGAGGCGTCGTTGCGGCGGCGCTGGGCCGGCGCCCTGGCGCTGGTCAACGACCACTGGGATCGGCTGCTGGCCGGTGAGCCGCCCCTGCGCAGTCCGGCACCCTGGCGGTTGGCATGGGGCCAGCGGCTGGGCCGGCTGGTTCGCCTAAGTTCGGCTTGATGAGTGCCTTCCTCGCCGGCCTGAATGACGCCCAGCGCAAGGCGGTGGATCACCACACCGGCCCGCTGCTGGTGGTGGCTGGGGCCGGCAGCGGCAAGACGCGGGCGCTGACCCACCGGATCGCCCACCTGATCGGCCACCACGGCGCCGACCCGGCCCATCTTCTGGCAGTCACCTTCACCAACAAGGCCGCCCGCGAGATGAAGGAGCGGCTGGAGCTGCTGCTGGCCCAGAAACTCGCCCAGAGTCAGTTCGGCCAGCCCTGGAGCACCCTGCCGCCGGTAGAGCAGCGCCAGTTGCGCTCGCGTATCTACCGCGAGGTGATCAAGGAGCTGTGGATCGGCACCTTCCACGCCCTGTTCGCCCGACTGCTGCGTTTCGACATCGACAAGTTCCGCGATCCTGAGGGCCTCACCTGGACGCGCCAGTTCTCGATCTACGACGAGAACGACGTCCAGAGCCTGGTCAAGGAGATCGTTGTTCAGGAGCTCCAGCTGGACCCCAAGCGTTTCGAGCCCAAGAAGGTGCGCTGGACCATCAGCAACGCCAAGAACCAGGGCTGGATGCCAGATCAGCTGGAGGCCGACGCGGGGGGCCAGCGGGGCAGGCTGGTGGCTGAAACCTATCGCCGCTATCGGCGCGCCCTGGCAGCCAACAATGCCCTTGACTTCGACGATCTGCTGTTGCTGCCGGTGCAGCTGCTGCGCCAGAACGAGCAGATCCGCGACTACTGGCACCGCCGCTTCCGCCACGTGCTGGTGGACGAGTATCAGGACACCAACCGCACCCAGTACGACCTGATCAAGCTGCTGGTGACCAACGGTCGCGATCCGGCCGCCTTCGACGACTGGGACGGACGTTCGGTATTTGTGGTGGGCGATGCCGACCAGAGCATCTACAGCTTCCGTGCCGCCGACTTCACGATCCTGATGGGTTTTCAGGATGACTTCGGCGATGGGGCCGTCGATGCTGCCACCACGACAATGGTGAAGCTGGAGGAGAACTACCGTTCCACGGCCACGATACTGGAAGCGGCCAACGCCCTGATCGCCCACAACGCCGAGCGGATCGACAAGGTGCTGCGGCCCACCCGCGGTGAGGGCGAGCTGATCTCCCTCACCCGCTGCGACGACGAGATCGCCGAAGCCGAGGCGGTGGTGCATCGCATGCGCATGTTGGAGGCGGCCCATCCGGACCTGCGCTGGGGCGATATGGCGGTGCTGTATCGCACCAATGCCCAGTCGCGGGCGATGGAGGAGTCGCTGGTGCGCTGGGGCATTCCCTACATCGTGGTGGGAGGCCTGCGCTTCTACGACCGGCGTGAGATCAAGGACGTGCTCGCCTACCTCAGGCTGCTGATCAACCCGGCCGATACGGTCAGCCTGCTGCGGGTGCTCAACACTCCCAAACGCGGCATTGGCAAAACCACGATCGAACGGCTCAGCGACGCCGCGGCTCAGCTTGGTATTCCTCTCTGGGATGTGGTGAGCGATGCCGAGGCGGTCCGCTCCCTGGGTGGCCGTTCGGCAAAGGGGCTCCTGCAGTTCTGCGAGCTCATCAATGGCCTGCAGGCCTGCGCCCAAGACTCAGCCCCTTCGGAGCTGGTGCAGCGGGTTATGGAGCAGAGTGGCTATGTGGCCGAACTGATCGCCGACGGCAGCGACGAAGCGGAAGACCGGCGCCGCAACCTCAACGAACTGGTTAATGCCGCCCTCCAGTACCAGGAGGAGAACGAGGAGGGATCCCTGCAGGATTTCCTCGCTTCGGCGGCCCTGGCCAGTGATGCAGACAGCAAGGACACCGACCAGGATCGGGTCACCCTGATGACCCTGCACGCCAGCAAGGGACTGGAGTTTCCGGTGGTGTATCTGGTGGGGATGGAGCAGGGTCTCTTCCCCAGCTACCGCTCCCTGGAGGATCCAGCGGCCCTGGAGGAGGAGCGTCGCCTCTGTTATGTGGGGATCACCCGGGCCAAGGAGCGCCTGTTCCTCTCCCATGCCAGTGAAAGGCGTCTGTGGGGCGGTATGCGGGAGCCGGCCGTGCCTTCGGTGTTTCTCTCGGAGTTGCCCCCGCAGCTGCTTCAGGGCGACATTCCCCACAGCGGTGGGGCGGCGATCCGCCGCGAGCAGCGTCTAGATCGCCTCACCCGGGTGGATCGCCCGGAGAGCCGCCAGGTGGCGGCCGGCGGTGCGGCCGGTGCACCCTCCAATGCGGTGCGCCGCCGCGGGGCAGCCAAGGTATGGGCGGTCGGGGATCGGCTGCGCCACAGCAGCTTTGGAGAGGGCCAGGTGAGTCACCTCTTCGGCAGTGGTGAAAAGGTGTCCATTGCCGTGAAATTTCAGGGGATGGGTCCGAAGATCCTTGATCCCCGCCTGGCGCCGATCGAACCCATCTAGGACCCATCTAGTTGGACATCCCCGGCGTCTCCCCCTTCCTGTTGCAGGCCCTTGGCCAGCTCAGCATGGGCCCGGTGGCCCTGGTGGGTGGCGCTGTCCGGGACCTGTTGCTGCACCGGGTGCACCATGATCCCTGGCGGGGCCTGCCCGATCTGGATCTGGTGGTGGAGGGGGCGCCGGCTGACCTCCTGGAGGCTCTGGTGGGGCAGCTCGGGCCCTCGCTGGTGCGACGCACCCAGGTGCACGGGGCCTACGGCACGGTGGAGCTGGAGCTCAATCTGTTCGGCGAAACCGTGCTGCTCGACGTGGCCAGGGCTCGCCGTGAGGTCTATCCGGTGCCCGGTGAAAATCCCCTGGTGAGCTTTGGTTGCCTGGCGGACGACCTGGTCCGCCGCGATTTCAGCATCAACGCAATGGCCTTGGATCTGGCCAGTGGTGAGCTGTTGGATCCCCATGGGGGACAGCGGGATCTGGAGCGTCGCCAGCTCCGCTTTCTCCATGCCGGCAGCGTGAGTGACGATCCCACCCGGCTGGTGCGCGGGGCCCGTTACGCCTCCCGGCTCGGCTTCGCCCTCGAGCCTTCCAGCCGCCAACAGGCCCTCAGAACCCTGGCTGCCTGGCCCTGGTTTTGGCGGCCCGGGGATCCCCCGACCCAGGCGCCGCCCGCCCTGGGCACGCGCTTGCGGATGGAGCTCGAGTTGCTGGTGGAGCGCGAGCCCTGGGTGGAGGCTCTTGCGGCATTGCAGCAGTGGGGGGGCCTGCGCCTGCTGGATGAAACCCTGCAGGCCGACGCTGACTGGCCGTGGCGGTTGCGCTGGGCAAGGCGCCTGGGCTTGCCCCTGTTGGTGGCCTTGGTGGCTGGGGCAGGCAGCCCCCTCGCCCTGGCTGAAAGGCTGCAGCTGCCCCAGCGCCAGCAGCGCCTGCTGCTGCAGTGGCTGGCTTTGCGGGGCAGGCTGCAGGCTGAATCGATGGACGCTCCGGCGGGGGGCGTCGAGCACTGGTGCGCCCTTCTGGAAGCCCCTGGTTGCAGTGCGCCAGCTGTGGCCCTGGCGGTGGTGGGCCGCAACGGGCCCCGCCGTCCCCTGCTGCGCTGGCTGCTGCGCTGGCGCTTCCTCAAAGGTGAGCAGACCGCAGGGGAGCTCATGGCAGCAGGCATGGGTGCGGGCCCTGAGTTGGGCCGGCGCCTGCGCGCCCTGCGGGCTGAGCGCTTGCGGCGGGAGCGGCTCTGAGCTCTTCAACGAGCTTCTAGCGTGGCCTGATGAGACAGCTCCAGGTAGTGGTGGCCGTGCCGGCGCGGCTGGAATCGGCCCGCTTGCCGGGCAAGTTGCTTGCCGAGATCGCCGGTAAGCCCATGCTTCAGCACGTGCTGCAGCGCTGCCAGCAGGCCAGGAGTGTGGCTGCGGTAGTGGTGTGCACCGATAGCGATCGGGTGCGGCATCTGGCTGAGACCTGGGGCATTCCGGTGCTGATGACCTCCCCCCGGTGCGCCTCCGGTAGTGAGCGGATCGCTTCGGTGGTGGATCAGCTGGTGGCGGCCGGAGGCGCTGCGCCGGATCAAACCCTGGTGATCAACGTGCAGGCAGATCAACCCCTGCTGGATCCGAAGCTAATTGAATTAATGGTGGACCAGTTTGTGGCATTGCGGCGGCCGCCGGTGTTGACCCCCGTCTATCCCCTGGCAGCGGACAAGATCCACGATCCCAATGTGGTCAAGGTGCTGCGAGCCAGCGACGGTCGGGCCATCACCTTCTCCCGTAGTGCCCTGCCCCACGTGCGCGGGGTGCCACCGGAGCAGTGGGGTGAACACACCTCCTACTGGGGCCATGTGGGTCTCTACGGTTTCCGGGCAGATGTGCTGGCGGGTTGGATGGCCCTGCCGTCCTCAAGTCTGGAGCAGCTTGAGAAACTTGAGCAGATGCGTTTGATTGAGGCCGGCATACCCCTGCAGACCTACGCGGTGGACCAGGACTGCCTCTCGGTAGACACCCCAGAGCAACTGGAGCAGGCCCGCGTTCTGGCGGGCTCCTAGGCGTTGCCCTCGCGCCAGCCTTCCCGGTTGAGCTGTCGCCAGAGCCCCTTCTTTTGCAGCAGGGTCTCCGTCAATTCGCGTACGGCGCCCTCCCCCCCCCGACGGTGCAGCACCCAGTCGGCCTGGCGGCGCAGGCCCGGAGCCCCATCGGCGGGGCTGATCAGCAGGCCTGTGGCCGGGCGTACCGTGAGGTCGTTGAGATCGTCTCCGATGAAGGCCGTTTGCTCGCGGGCGCAGTCGAGTTCGGCCTGGAGCTGCAGCAGGCCTTTGAGCTTGTCGCCCACGCCCACCAGGCAGTGGCGGATGTCCAGGTGGGCGGCCCGATGCTCGATCGCCCCGCTGCGGCCACCGCTCAGAAACGCCACCTCAATGCCGGCGCGCTGCAGCATGCGGATCGCCAATCCATCCCGCACGTCAAAGCGCTTCACCACTTGACCCTGCCCGTCATAGTGCAGTCCCCCATCGGTGAGCACGCCGTCGACGTCACACACGAGTAGCTGGATTGCCCTCAGATCGGCGCCTCGCCAGGGCAGCAGCATGGCGTTTTTGAGCAGACGGTCGATCAAAGTGTGCTGGCCGCCATGCCATCAGCCACCACCTGTCGCAGGTCCAGCAATTGACGCAACAGGGCCTCGAGCCGATGCAGGGGCACCATGTTGGGACCATCGCTGAGGGCGTTGTCGGGATCGGGATGGGTCTCCATGAACAGCCCATTCACCCCCACGGCAACCGCTGCTCTGGCCAGCGGCGCCACAAACTCCCGCTGACCTCCGGTGCTGGTGCCGCGGCCCCCTGGCTGCTGCACGGCGTGGGTGGCATCAAAGATCACCGGGCATCCCAGGTCCTGGAGCTGGGGGAGGCTGCGCATGTCAACTACCAGGGTGTTGTAGCCGAAGCTGGTGCCCCGCTCGGTGAGCCAGAGGCGGCCGCTTGTTGGCCCCAGTCCGAATTCGGCCATCTTGCCCACCACCTGAGCCATGTCCCAGGGAGCCAGGAACTGACCTTTCTTGACATTCACCATCTTGCCTGTGCCCGCTACGGCCCGGGCTGCTGCCTCCAGTAGGTCGCTCTGGCGGCAGAGGAAAGCCGGAATCTGCAACACGTCCACGGCCTGGGCAGCGGCACTGGCCTGGGAGCATTCATGGATATCAGTGAGGACCGGCAGGTCAAAGTGTTGGCCAACCTCCTGCAGGATCGCCAAGCCCTCATCGGCACCGGGCCCGCGAAAAGATTGGCCCGAGCTGCGGTTGGCCTTGTCGAAACTGGCCTTGAAGACATACCGAATGCCGAGGCGTTCGGTGATCGATTTCACCCGCTCCGCCACCTGCAGCACCAGATCGCGGTTTTCGATCACGCAGGGCCCGGCGATCAGGGTGAAGGGGAAGGCAGTCATAAGTGCTCAGCAACGGAGCTGGGGCTGAACCCAGCCTGCACCAGATCGTGCAGCCGCAGCAGGCCCAGCAGCTGGCCAGGCCGGGCCGGATCGACCACGGGCAACACCGAAATCGCCTGGCGCGGATTGCGTTCCATCAGCTCCAGGGCGGTGATCGCCAGGGTCTGGGGAGCCACGGTGATCGGGTCGCGGGTGGCCATGGCACCCGCGCGGATCACGGCCCAACTATCGGGGGGGTGGCGCTGCAGGGTGCGGCGCAGGTCGCCATCGGTGATCAAACCCGCCATCTGCCCGGGGTCTTCGCTTGCCTTCACCCAGGCTGCTCCGAGGCTGCCCTTGCCGTTGCTGCCCCGGGTGAGTTGGCCGATCACCTCCGCCAGGGGCGCCTCGGCGGAGAGGCCATCCAGGTCAGTGGCCGGCACCATCAGGTCGGCCACGGTGAGGGTGAGCTGGCGGCCCAGGGAGCCGGCCGGATGGTTGACGGCGAAATCTGCCGGCGAGATGCCCGCCCGTTCCATCCAGACGGCCGCCAGGGCATCACCGATGGCCATCGCCACCGCCGTGCTGGCGGTTGGGGCCAGGTTCAATGGGCACACTTCCCGATCGACAGATCCATCCAGCACCACGTCGCAGCCCGCGGCCAGACTGGAGCCCAGGCGGCCCACCAGAGCAATGCGGGCGGTGCCGCGGCGGCGCAGGTGGGGAATGATTGCCAGGAGCTCCTCCGTTTCGCCGCTGTTGGAGAGGAGCAGGGCCACGTCGTCGGACGCAACTATGCCCAGGTCGCCGTGCAGGGCATCGACGGGGTTTAGAAACACTGCCGTAAGGCCTATGGAAGAGAAGGTGGCAGCAATCTTGCGGGAGACGATGCCGCTCTTGCCCACCCCGGTGACTACCAGTTTGGAGCGGCGCTGGCGGCAGCCCGCCAGCAGCTCCAGGGCAGCCTCCACCTGGGCGCTGTTGAGGCGCTGGGCAGCCGCTGCAATCGCTGCGGCTTCTCCCTCCAGGCAACTGGTCAAGGCAGACAAGAGCTCGCCATCGGGATGGGGGAATTCTCCCAGGTTGGATGCCGGCGCCCTGGTCAGGGGTGTACGTGGCCGATCACGGCGGCATCGGGGAACCCAGCCGATCCCATCTCGGCCAGGGCGGCATCGATGTGATCGGCTGGGATGGCCGCCAGCAGGGGGCCGCAGGTCTGGGGATCGATCAGCAGGGCCTGGCGGGCCGCATCAACCGGGCACTGGAGCTCCACCCGATCCTCAAGCAGCACCAGGGCGCTGGCATTGGCTGGGGCCAGGCTGCTGGCAAGGCCCTGGTTCAGCAGGGTCAGGGCCCCGGGCAGGCTGGGCACCTGAGCGGCATTGAGGGTTATGCGGCAGCCGGGCGCGCTGGCGGCCAGCATCTCGCCGAGGTGGCCCAGCAGCCCGAATCCGGTCACATCCGTGCACACCCGGCAGCCAAGGCCGGCCAGCATCTCCACCAGGCCAGCCTGGCTCTGTTGCATGGTGGCGAGAGCCCCGTCGAGCCACTGGGGTTGGGCGGAGCCTGCCATGGCCGCGGCAAACAGCACCCCTGTGCCGATCGGCCGGCTGAGCAGCAGCCCATCGCCTGGGCGCAGGGGCCCCTTGCTCCAGAGCCGTCCAGCCTCGACGCTTCCATTCACGCTCAGGACCAGGCTCAGGCCAGCTGCCGTGTCGCCAGCCTCCAGGCTGGTCCTGGTCTCAAGGCCGTTTCTGGCCTCCAGGCTGTGGCCGCCGATCAGGCTTGCCCCCAGCGGCTTCAGCACAGACTCGATTCCAGCCAGGGTTTCACTGAGCAGGTTGGCCTGCAGGGAAGCTCCCAGCTGGGGCAGGGTCACCACCGCCTGCACCGTGTGCACCTGGGCACCGCGGGCCCAGATGTCGCTGCAGGCGTGCAGGGTGGTGAGCCTGGCGTTGAGCCAGGGGTCGCTCACCAGGGCCGGGAAGCCATCCACGCTCTGCAGCAGCAGGTTGGCGTCCCTGTCCTGGCCGATCAAGGCCGCGTCCTCGGCGCTGCCAGGCCCGCCGCCCAGCCCATTGCGGGCCAGGGCTTCCTGCAGGGGGGCCGCGGCCAGTTTCGCCGCACATCCATGGCAGGCCATCGGAGTCGGACGCTTCCCAGTCATCGCCCTGAGCCTGCTGAAGCGCTCCATGAAGCGCCGATCCAGGTGCCTCTTCCAGCGCCACAGCAAGGGGCTGGGCCCCAGGGCCCAGGGCCCCCAACAGGCCACGGCCTGGGGCTGGGGTCCCAGGCTGCCGCCATCGCCCAGCAGCTGCAGGGCCCAGCGTTGGGGGCGCCAGGAGCGCAGGCGACGCCCCGAGACGACCCCGCTCAGGTTATGGGCCAGGGTCGGTGCGCAGCGCACGGCCCACACGCCGGATGGGGGTCTGGGCTGGGCGGCGATAACGCCGCAGTCCCCACTGGCAAACACGCGGGGATGGTTGACAACCTGGAGGCTGGCGGCCGTGAGCACCCGTCCGTCGTGGTCATGGGGCAGGCCAGCTGCAGCCAGCCAGGCGGGCGCGCGGCTGCCGGTGCAGGCCAGATCGGCCGGGGCTGCCGCCGGGCTGTGACGCCTGAGGCCAATGCCGGCCTGCTGGAGTAGCCGTTCGACCACTCGGTTGGCGGCCCTGGAACCCAGCTGCAGCTCGGCGCCGCGCAGCAGCAGTTCCGGCCCCAGTCCCCGGCCTCGCAGGGCCAGGGCCAGTTCCACTGCCGCAGCCCCCCCACCCCGGATCCGCAGATTGGTCTGGTCCAGCTGGCGGCACCAATCGAGGAAAGGATCCAGTGGCTTCACCGCCATGGCGGAGCCGGCGAACTCTTTGGTTTCCGCACCCACATCGAGGCTGAGCCAGTCCCAGCGCAGGCTCGGCCTTCCCTCCAGGTGCAGTTCCCCGGTCTGGAGGTTGAGGCCCGTGACCTCTGCCTGCACGAAGGCAACCCCTGCCACCAGGCAGAGGCGTCGCAGGTCTACGGCACATGCTTCCTCATCCACCAGGCCGGCCACAAGGGCTGGCACAAGGCCTGAATAGAAGGAGGTGCTCTGGCGATTCACCAGGGTGATTCTGGCGGCAGGTCGCCGCTTGGAACGGCGACCTGCCATTGCCCAGATCAGCAGCACCAGGGAGTGGCTGTGGCCGCCTCCGGCCAGCAGCAACTCCCCTTCAGGGGCCATAGCCGTGGGGATTTGCCTGTTGCCAGCACCAGCTATCGCGGCACATCTCAGCCAGGGAGAGGCGAGTCCGCCAGCCGAGCCGCTCGGCGGCCAGGCGTGGATCGGCCACGGTGCAGGCGGCATCTCCTTCCCTGCGAGCCACGATCGAGTAAGGCACCTTGCGGCCGCTGGCGTTCTCGAAGGCCCGCACCACCTCCAGCACCGAGTGGCCCTGGCCGCTGCCCAGGTTGAGGCTGAGCAGCTGGGGGGGTTCGGCCAGCAGGGTGTCGAGGGCGGCCCGGTGCCCTTCGGCGAGGTCCATCACGTGGATGTAGTCGCGGATGCCGCTGCCGTCCGGGGTGGGCCAGTCGCCACCGAACACCTGCAGTTCGGCTCGCCGCCCCACGGCCACCTGGCTCACGAAGGGCAGGAGATTGTTGGGGATGCCGCTGGGGTCTTCGCCGATGCGCCCACTGGGGTGAGCTCCCACCGGGTTGAAGTACCGCAGCCGGGCGATCCGCCAGCCGGCCTCACTGGTAGCCAGATCCGCGAGCATCTGCTCCACTGCCGCCTTGCTGTGGCCGTAGGGATTGATCGGCCGGATGGCTGCCCCTTCCCTGATCGGCATGGTTTCGGGCAGGCCGTACACGGTGCAGCTGCTGCTGAAGACCAGGGTGCGGCAGCCATGGGCCTGCATGGCCTTCAGCAGGTGCCGGGAGCCGCTGAGATTCACGTCCCAGTAGCGCAGCGGATCCCCCACCGACTCCCCCACGGCCTTGAGGCCGGCGAAGTGGATCACCGCATCGATGGGCTCTCCGGCGGGGGCGGCGGCAAAGGCCCGATCCAGATCCCCGGCAGAACGGATATCGCCCTGAACGACCACCAGCCGCCCGGCTGCCCCAGGCCCGGCCAGCTCCTGGACCCGCCTTAGGGCTTCCGGGGAGCTGTTGTCGTAGTTGTCGATCACCACGAGGCTGTGGCCCGCTTCGAGCAGCAGCAGGGAGGTGTGGCTGCCGATGAAGCCGGCGCCTCCAGTTATCAGCAGCTGGGTCAAGTTTGTTTCGTGCGGGAGTGAACGATAGTCTCGGTCGAATCTTGCCACCGACTGTCATGGACGCACCATCAATTCGCAGTATCTGCTGCATTGGTGCCGGCTATGTGGGTGGTCCGACGATGGCCGTGGTAGCCGATCGATGCCCCCATATCCAGGTCACGGTGGTTGACCTCAACGCGGAGCGGATTGGGGCCTGGAACTCCGCTGATCTCAGCATGCTGCCCATCTATGAGCCGGGGCTCGATGAAGTGGTGGGCCGCGCGCGGGGTCGCAACCTGCACTTCACCACCTCGGTGGAGGGGGCCATCGCGGCCGCCGACATGGTGTTCATCTCCGTGAACACCCCCACCAAGACCCACGGGGTTGGGGCAGGGCAGGCGAGCGATCTCAAGTGGATCGAGGCTTCGGCGCGCGTGCTGGCAAAGGCTGCCACTGGCCACACGATCGTGGTGGAGAAGAGCACCCTGCCGGTGCGCACTGCCCAGGCGGTGAAGTCGATTCTTGAGGCAGGCCCGGCGGGCAAGAGCTTTTCGGTGCTCTCCAATCCGGAGTTTCTGGCAGAGGGCACGGCGATCCGGGATCTGGAGAACCCTGATCGGGTGCTGATCGGCGGAGAATCCCGAGAAGCGATTGAGGCGCTGGCGGGGATCTACGGCCAATGGGTGGCACCGGAGAAAATTCTGCGCACCAATCTGTGGAGCAGCGAGCTCAGCAAGTTGACGGCCAATGCCTTCCTGGCCCAGCGGATCAGCTCGATCAACAGCATCGCCGCCCTCTGTGAGGCCACCGGTGCCGATGTGCGCGAGGTGGCCAACGCGATCGGTGCAGACAGCCGTATCGGCCCCAAGTTTCTGAAGGCCGGCCCTGGATTCGGCGGCAGCTGCTTCCAGAAGGACATCCTCAATCTTGTCTACCTATGCCGTTATTACGGCCTCGAGGATGTGGCGAGCTACTGGGAACAGGTGGTGACGCTCAATTCATGGCAGCAGCACCGCATCTCCAGGCTGGTGGTTAATCGCCTGTTCGGCACGATCAGTGGCAAGCGGATTGCCGTGCTGGGCTTTGCCTTCAAGGCCGATACCAATGACACGCGTGAATCGCCGGCGATCCAGGTCTGCAAAGATCTGCTGGAGGAAGGTGCCATGCTGGCGATCGTGGACCCCAAGGTTCGGGAGGGCCAGATAGCCATCGATCTGGGTAAGCCCGCCGGACAGGGAGAGGCAAACTGGCAACTGCTTGGTTCGGTGGAGGCTGCGGCCGAAGGCGCCGATGCCCTGGTGCTGCTCACAGAATGGGAGCAGTTTGGCCAGATCAACTGGCCTGCCGTAGTTTCGGTAATGCGTAAGCCGGCCTGGCTGTTTGATTCGAGGGCCAAGGCAGATGGCGCCGCTGCCCGGGCGGCAGGATTAAATGTATGGACCTTGGGAGAGGGCTGAGCCATGCCTGCCTCTATTACCCGCAACCTTGTTACCGGGGGGGCGGGTTTCGTCGGCTCCCATCTGATTGACCGGCTGATGCAGGCCGGTGAGGAGGTGATCTGCCTTGACAATTACTTCACAGGCCGCAAGTCCAATGTGGCCGAGTGGATCGGCCACCCTCGCTTTGAGCTGATCCGCCACGACGTCACCGAGCCGATCTGGCTGGAAGTCGATCGGATCTGGCACCTGGCCTGCCCGGCCTCACCCGTGCACTACCAGTTCAATCCGATCAAGACAGCCAAAACCAGCTTTCTAGGCACCTACAACATGTTGGGCCTGGCCCGGCGCGTGGGTGCCAGGCTGCTGATGGCCTCCACCAGTGAGATCTACGGTGACCCCGAGGTCCATCCCCAGCCAGAGAGCTACCGGGGCTGCGTCAATACCATCGGCATCCGCAGCTGTTACGACGAGGGCAAGCGCATTGCCGAGACCCTCTGCTTTGACTACAAGCGCATGCATGGCACGGAGATCCGTGTGATGCGCATCTTCAACACCTACGGCCCGCGCATGCTGCCCGATGACGGCCGCGTGGTGAGTAACTTCATCGTTCAGGCCCTGCGTGGCGAGCCGCTCACCCTCTATGGCGACGGCAGTCAGACCCGCAGTTTCTGTTATGTGGCCGATCTGGTGGAGGGCATGATCCGGCTGATGAACGGCAGTCACCCCGGCCCGATGAACATCGGTAATCCCGGCGAGTTCACGATCCGCCAGCTGGCCGAGCTGGTGCGCGCCAAGATCAATCCCGGGCTGCCGATGATCGAGAAGCCCCTGCCGGCGGATGATCCCCTGCAGCGCCAGCCGGTGATCGACCTGGCCAAACAGGAACTGGGCTGGCAGCCAGAAGTGCCGCTCGAGCAGGGGCTGGAGCCCACCATCGCCTATTTCCGCGAGATCCTGGCTCCTTGAGTCCGGCCGTGCTCGTAACGGGGGCGGCGGGCTTCATCGGCGCTGCAGTATGCGAGCGACTGCTCGGGCGGGGCGAGCAGGTGGTGGGGATCGATAGCCTCAACAGCTACTACGACCCCGCCTTGAAGCAGGCCCGGGTTGCCCGGCTAGAGGCCGTTGCTCCCAGCGGCGCCTGGGCATTTGAGCAGCTGGACCTCGGTGATGCTGGGGCGATTGCTGAGCTGTTTGGGCGCGAAAGGCCCCGCCTGGTGATTCACCTCGCCGCCCAGGCCGGGGTTCGTTATTCCATTGAAAATCCAGGCGCTTATCTGGAGAGCAACCTGGTGGGTCTGGGTTCGATCCTTGAGGGTTGCCGGCACCACGGCGCTGAACACCTGGTGTATGCCTCCAGCAGCTCGGTCTACGGCGGCAACACCAAGCTGCCCTTCAGCGAACGCCAGCCGGTGAACCATCCGGTGAGCCTCTACGCAGCCACCAAAAAAGCTGGCGAACTGATGGCCCACACCTACAGCCACCTCTATGGGCTGCCTGCCACCGGTCTGCGTTTCTTCACCGTCTACGGTCCGTGGGGACGACCGGATATGGCACCGATGCTGTTTGCCAAGGCGATCCTGGCGGGGGAGCCGATCCGGGTGTTCAACCAGGGCCGCATGCGCCGGGACTTCACCTACATAGACGACATCGTTTCGGGAGTTATCGCCTGCGCGGACAAGCCTGCGACCCCGGATCCCGGTTTTGACACCTCGGCACCCGACCCTGCCACCAGCTGGGCCCCCCACCGGCTGTTCAACATCGGCAACAGCCAGCCGGTGGAGTTGCTGCGTTTCATCGAACTGCTCGAGCAGACCCTGGGCCGGGCGGCCATCAAGAATTTCCAACCGATGCAGCCAGGCGATCTGGAGGCCACTGCCGCCGACACCTCCCTGCTCGAAGCCTGGGTGGGCTTCCGGCCCTCTACGCCGATCGAGGTGGGGGTGGAACGCTTTGCACTCTGGTATCTCCACACCTACGCCAGGGCCCACTGCTGAGGGCGGCTGAGGCCGGCAGGCAGACTCAGATCCCCTGCACTCCCCGGTTTGGCTTCGCTCCAGAGCCTGCGTGGCATGGCCGACCTGTTGCCCGGGCAGGTTGGTCATTGGCAGCACGTGGAGGCCACGGCCCGGGAACATTTTCGCCGCGCTGGCATCGCCGAGATCCGCACGCCCCTGCTGGAGGTCACCGAGCTGTTTGCCCGCGGCATCGGTGAGGCCACCGATGTGGTGGGCAAGGAGATGTACACCTTTCTCGACCGCGGCGAGCGCAGCTGCACCCTGCGCCCCGAGGGCACCGCGTCGGTGGCGCGGGCCGCGATCCAGCATGGCCTGCTGAGCCAGGGCCCCCAGCGGCTCTGGTATGGCGGTCCGATGTTTCGTTACGAACGCCCCCAGGCGGGCCGCCAGCGCCAGTTCCATCAGATCGGTCTGGAACTGCTGGGTTTTGCTGATGCCTGCAGCGATGTGGAGGCGATCGTCATCGCCTGGGATCTGCTGGCCGAGCTGGGCGTCGCTGGCCTGGCCCTGGAGCTCAATTCCCTCGGCAGCAGCGAGGATCGGGCCCGCTACCGCCAGGAGCTGGTGGCCTGGCTGGAGGCCCACCGCGAGCAGTTGGATGCCGATTCCCAGGCCCGCATTCACAGCAACCCGCTGCGGGTGCTGGATTCCAAGAATGCCGCCACCCAAGCCCTGCTGGCGGAGGCTCCCAGCCTGGCATCAGCCCTGAGCGAGGCGAGTCAGGCCCGCTTCGCGGCGGTGCAGCAGGCCCTCACGGCCCTGGAGATTCCCTTTGTGCTCAACCCCCGCCTGGTGCGGGGCCTGGATTACTACGGCCACACCGCCTTCGAGATCACCAGCAGCCAGCTCGGCGCCCAGGCCACCGTGTGTGGTGGCGGCCGCTACGACGGGCTGGTGCAGCAGCTGGGCGGGCCGGACACCCCGGCGATCGGTTGGGCCCTGGGGATGGAGCGGTTGATCTCGCTGCTCAGCCAGGCGGAACGCCCCGCTGCGGCTTTGGATCTCTACGTGGTGAGTCGGGGCGAGGCGGCGGCGGCGGCGGCCCTGGCGCTGGCGAGGCGCTGTCGCCAGGCGGGGCTGGCAGTGGAGAGGGATGCCAGTGGCGCGGCTTTCGGCAAGCAGTTCAAACGGGCCGACCGTTCCGGGGCCCGCTGGGCGGCGGTGATCGGCGAGCAGGAGGTGGCCGATGGCCTGGTGGGGCTCCAGGATCTGCGCGCCAGCGACCCTGCCGGCGATCGGCGACTCAGCCCCGGCGAGCTGGTTCGGGTTTTGCGGGCTTGCCTGGATAGGCCATGACGCCGTAGCACCTGTCCACCTGCGGCCGTCATTGCGGGATGGGGGCCTTTGACTGCGATGAGAATTTGTTCAGAGCTGCCCAGGCCCTGATGGGTGATCCGACCCTCGCGATCATTGCTGGTGAAGGGGTGCTGCCGAGGATGCTCTCGGAAGCCCTTTCCCGGGCGGGCCGCGCCCACATCGCCTGCTACCCCCACGGACTTGAGGTGGAGGTGCCGGCTGCGGAGGAATTCTTTTTTGAACGCTCCATCGCATTCATCAAGTCACTGCAACAGCGGGGTATCAACCAGATCGTGATGGTGGGCAAGTTTGTACGTCCCCGCTCGCTCAACCTGCTGAGATTCGAGGGCTCCACCCTGATGGCCGCACCTCGGATTCTGGGTTCGTTGCGCAATGGTGATGATGCTTCCCTGCGGGCTCTGGCCCAGATCATCGAAGAGTACGGCCTCAAGGTGGTGGGCATCGAAGATGTGGCACCCAACCTGCTGCCAGAGCCTGGTCTCTACGCCAGCCGGGTGCCGAGTGATCTGGATAGGGCCGACGTGGAGCGAGCCGCCCACATCGTTGCAGCCATCTCCCAGGTGGATGTGGGCCAGGGCGCAGTGGTGGCCAAGGGGCTGTGCCTGGCCACAGAAGCCCTGCCGGGCACCGATGCCATGCTCGAGTGGGTGGCGGCCACCCGCACCGAGCGGCCCGAGCACGGTCATTCAGGGGTGCTTTACAAGGCTCCCAAGCTCAACCAGGACAGACGCATGGACCTGCCTGGCATTGGTCCCACCACCGTGGCCAAGGCGGCTGCAGCTGGCCTGGCCGGCATCGCCTGGGAAGCCCGAGGTGCCCTGTTGCTGGACGCGGACCAGACGATGGCGGATGCGGAGAGGCTGGGGCTGTTTTTGTGGTCGAGGGAGCGCAGGGACGACTGAAAGCAGGAGTTCATGCTCCCGCCTGCTCCAGCACTCCCTTGCTGCTGGGTATGGCTCCGGCGCGGCGGGGATCAATTTCGGTGGCCTGCCGCAGGGCCCGAGCAAAGGCCTTGAAGCTCGCCTCCACGATGTGGTGAGAATTCGCCCCCGCGAGCTGGCGGATGTGCAGGGTGAGGCCCGCGTTGTTTGCCACCGCCACGAAGAACTCCTTCACCAGTTCGGAGTCATAGCTGCCGATTTTCTGGGCCGGGATCGCCAGGCCACAGCTCAGGTGGGGTCTGCCGGAGCAGTCGAGAGCCACCTGCACCAGGGCCTCATCCAGCGGTGCCACGAAGTGGCCGAAGCGGTGTATGCCGCGGCGATCGCCCAGGGCCTGGGCCAGGGCCTGGCCGAAGGCGATGCCGACGTCTTCGTTGGTGTGATGGTCGTCGATGTGGGTGTCGCCTTTGGCCTGGATCTCCAGGTCGATAAGGCCGTGGCTGCTGATCTGGTGGAGCATGTGGTCCAGAAACGGCACGCCGGTGTCCGCCGAGCAGCGGCCGCCGCCGTCCAGCCCCAGCGTCACGCGCACGTCGGTTTCGCCGGTGACGCGGTGGGTGGTTCCGGTGCGCATGGCTGCCAAACGCCCTTGAGTGTTACCCCATGCTGACAGGTGGAGCCTCAGTTCAGCCCCCTGTGTCCGATCCGAGCCCAGACCCCACTCCAGAAGCGGTTCTCAACAGGCTGCGCGCCGGGCACCTGCGCTTCCTGGAGGGGCATTCCCTCCATCCCCACACCAGTCGCCAGCGGATGCTTGAGGTGGAGAACGGCCAGCATCCCTTTGCGGCGGTACTGGGCTGCGCCGACTCCCGGGTTCCGGTGGAGCTGTTGTTTGACACCGGTTTTGGCGATCTCTTCGTGGTGCGGAACGCGGGCACGATGGCCCTAACCGCGGCAATCGGTTCGCTGGAATACGCCGTCGGCCACCTGGGGTTCCGCTGGTGGTGGTGCTAGGCCACGAGGGCTGCGGCGCCGTGGAAGCTGCCTTCAACCGCCGCCTCGCTCTCACCCCCAATTTGGCCCAGCTGGTGGGTCAGCTGCGCATGGAATTGTTTGATCTCGGGGCCGATGAGGGTCTGGAGCAGGCCTGCCGCCACCACACCCTCAATTCAGCCCACAATCTGGTGGATTCCAGCGTGTTGCTCACCGACCGGCTGCGCTGCGGCAGCCTCAGGGTGGAAGCGGCGTACTACAACCTTCACACAACCACAATCGACTGGATGGGCAGCGTTAAGCCCCGTTCTCTCCCAGGGGTCTAAGTGCTCCAGCGCTTGAGCAGCCCGCCATAGGCATCGATGCGCCGGTCGCGCAGAAACGGCCACCAGCGGCGCACTGCCTCGCTGCGGGCCAGGTCCAGATCCACCAGCAGCACGGCCTCCTCTGCCACGTTCGCCTGGGTCAGCAGTTCCCCCTGGGGCCCTGCGGCAAAGCTGCTTCCCCAGAACTGCAGGCCTGCGGGGCCGGACGCCGTTGCGGCCGCCAGCGTCGCGTCAGGGTCCAGCTCCCGGCCACAACGGTTGGCCACCAGCACCGGCAGGCCATTGGCAACGGCGTGGCCCCGTTGCACGGTGATCCAGGCCTCCCGCTGCCGGGCCTGCTCCTCGGGGCTGTCGTTCGGGCTCCAGCCGATTGCGGTGGGGTAGAGCAGCAGATCGGCGCCGGCCAGGGCCATCAGACGGGCTGCTTCTGGGAACCACTGGTCCCAGCAGACCAGCACGCCAAGCTTGCCCACGCTGGTGGCAATCGGCCCAAAACCCAGGTCTCCAGGGGTGAAATAGAACTTCTCGTAGAAGCCCGGATCATCCGGAATGTGCATCTTGCGGTAGGTGCCGGCGATCGAGCCATCGCGCTCCAGCACCACCGCGGTGTTGTGGGAGAGCCCGGGCGCCCGACGTTCGAACAGGCTGATCACCAGCACGATTCCCAGTTCCCTGGCCAGGGACCCGAAATGGTCGCTGGATGGCCCCGGAATCGTTTCGGCCAGATCGTGGCGGCCAACCAGCTCGACCTGGCAGAAGTAGGGGCTGGTGTGGAGCTCCTGGCAGAGCACCAACTGGGCCCCCTGGCCGGCGGCCTGACGGATGGCGCCGCTGGTGGCCGCCACCATCGCCTCGCGGCTCCCGGCCCAGGCC
>Ga0169931_10001655_pt1 | contig 36685 bp, 69 predicted proteins | sample Kivu_15m_20L_FD_129675 | JGI IMG/M metagenome (GOLD analysis project Ga0169931, IMG submission 129675) | Freshwater microbial communities from Lake Kivu, Western Province, Rwanda to study Microbial Dark Matter (Phase II) - Kivu_15m_20L... | ecosystem: Environmental > Aquatic > Freshwater > Lake...
AGAATAAGAATTGTTCGCATTTGAGAGTGGGGTCAAGATAAGAATACATCGCATCAACAGTGAAGACGCCTGAGAACGCCAATCCAAAGTCAGTGCCTACTGACTGTCACGGGGGTGGTGGCTCTCGACGTCCATCCCGGAATTGTAGTCCTTCGACGCTATGGCTCTGAGTTTGTTCTTGTTGTTCGCTCTCTCAGTGTCTTTATTATACGGCCTTTTGGCTGTGTCGTCAACCGACGTTTGGCTCCCGATTGTTGTGAAAATGCCACGGACGAGTGCGGGGTGTTGCCAAAAAACAACACCCTGATCACAGCAGGGTTATTTTGGTTGACTTTTTCTGCAGAGATGCTATACTATGGACATGATGAAGAAACGAACTGCCCGCCGAGACTCCAACTATGTCATATACCTTATGAGGGATCACAGAGGGGAGACCTATGTTGGCTTGACTCGCCGAGGTGAGAGAACTGTGGAAGGGGCTGTTCGTGAGCGGTGGCGCAAGCATCTTAGCCGTGCTCGCAACGAGAGCAGACTGTGGGCACTCTACGTCTACTTGAAGACTGGGGGCTTGGCTCATCAGTGGCATCACGAGGTTTTGGCAGTGATTCGTGGTCGTAAGGAGGCCTATCAGTGGGAGCGCCAATGGGTCAAAGATCATCAGCCCTCGCTGAATGACCAGTACCTGTAAAGGGTCTTTGGTTGACAGCGTGGTGAGTCGGTGCTATACTGAGGTCTAACATAGAAAACAAGGAGCGAACCGTGTTTAAACTGTTATCTACAGCCAACCCAAAGATCCAAAAGGGTGCAAAATTGGGTTACCTTAGTTTCATCCTACACCTTGCGCCCGCAGATCTGTCGGGTCGTGAAGTCTGCCCCAAGCGGACGGCAGGTTGTACAGCCGCTTGCCTTAACACCGCAGGCAGAGGTGGTATGTTCCGCAGAGGTGAGACCACCAACATGATCCAAGAAGCCCGTAAGCGAAAGACCCGTTACTTCTTTGAAGCCCGTGACTACTTCATGCAGGACTTGAAGAAGGACATCGAGCGGGGCATCCGTCAGGCTCAGCGGTTGGGTTTGACACCTGTGTTTCGCTTAAACGGCACTTCGGATCTTGCTTGGGAAAAGTACACCATCAACGAGCATAACCTGTTTGAGCTGTTCCCTGATGTACAGTTCTACGACTACACCAAGGTCTTGGGTCGTAAGGTCGCTCGGTACAAGAACTACCACTTGACCTTCAGTGCCGCGGATGGCAATGAAGGGGATGTTGCCAGTGCGATCGCCCAGGGCATGAATGTGGCGGCAGTGTTTGACCGTTTACCTGCGACCTACATGGGTCGTCCAGTGATCAATGCAGACGACACGGACTTGAGGTTCTTAGACCCCCAGGGCGTGATTGCTGGGCTTAAGGCCAAAGGTCGTGCTAAGAAGGACACCACGGGTTTTGTTCGACGTACCATCGCCATCAAGGAGGCAGCATGAACTTACCAGAAATAGTGTTAGATGTAAACTCCACTGATTACATCGACGACGATCTCTACGATCGATTGTTAGATGCTTTCGTGGCCCGGGCCCTGGACATGGGCTACGATATAGTCAACACCCCTGATCTGGTCCTCAGCAACTGGCGGATCTCGGCCCAATTGGAGCGGGTGACATAATGTACATAGATCAAGAATGGATGTTTTACACCCTGGCAGTGATTGTGATCTTTGCACCCACCCTAATTCTTAACTTCTTGGAGAAACAAAATGACACGTCAAGAAAAAATTGATTATTTGGCTCAAAGCGACTTTGACTACATCCAGCACACCGACGGGGGTCTTGAACTTCTGTGGTCCTACTTGGAACGAGGATTCAAAGGCTATGACAATTACACTGATCAAGAGCTGGAAGTAGAGTACCAACAGCGCCGTGAAATAGAAGAGGACTGATCTGTGGCATAAAAGCCACACCGCGAGTGCGGGGCCCGAAGTCGGTTGACATCTGAGCCTTTTGGCTGTATACTGTAGGTATAGTGAAAGACAAGGAGCAAAAGATGCTGAACTATACATTAGAGATCTATGTCCAGGACCGTCGCACCAAACGGGGCGAGCGACTGTTTGGCAAGTATGACTACAAGGGTGTTTCGGGCACTTGGATGCAGGAAGAAATGGCAGACCTTCGCTACAGGCTCTATCCCCAGCCCAAGTATCGCATGGAACTGCACGACACCTTTGTAGAGCGGGTCAATGCCATGACCGGTGAGAAGTTCCAGGAGAGGTACGACACGCCCTATGCCTGCAGTCCCAGATCAGAAACCTATTGGAGTTCGTGATGATTGAAGTACAACCCGGGGTCAACGAGTTTGAGGCCCTGGTGGTCATGGATGATCTGCAAAAGAAAGGCATCCATTGGGCCACCCTTGCGCAGGGCAACGACTGCGTCTGGGCCTATTTTGGCAACCAGAACTGGTACTACATCTTCGCAAAGGGTCTTTTGGTTGACATCCAGATAGATTGATGTTATAGTATACACACTGAAACAAAAGGAGCAGACTATGAACGTACAAGAACTGATCGAACGACTCCAGCACATGGACCCCGAGGCAGAGGTCCACTTTGCCTACTGCTATGGCGACTACTGGCGCACCCAGGTCTCCGCCACCATCGATGAAGTCAGTCGGGGTTTTGTCCGGCACAGTGCATATCACGACATGGACAAGGTTGTGGAACTGGACTCGGAGGATGAGGACGGCGAGTCAGTGCGTGAAGTGGTGATCTTAGGTTAAGTTAACAAAAGGAGCGACTGATGAAGACTGTACAAGAACTTTTCCCTGGCATTGCTATCTACGACAAGGAACCCCAAGACGTGCAGAACCCGTTCTCGGGAGAATCTTATACACTGACCCCTGAAGAGATCGCAGTCTACGACTATTGCAAAGGCTGTGAGCTCATGGGTGACTACACAGGCGTCCGCCGGGCCCTGGACTGGTTCCAAAAGAATAACCCTGAAGCCTACATGGTTTTGTTGGACTAATGGTTGACAGCACCGAAAATTGGTGCTATAGTATACACACACTGAAACAAAAGGAGCCGTTATGAAATTCGATTGCATTCACAGCATGATCGACGAGATCAACGACACAGTTCTTGCAACCATACGTGAGACCATGGAAGTCACTTCCGCTGACAAACTGGGTCTGGATCGCCGGGCTGGCTCTACGCTGTTCGTCAACGAAGACTTTATCGCTGTAGAGGGTGATGGTCACTTGCTGGACTACTACGGCGGTTTTGAGTACGTCAGCAAGGATTGTGTCACTGTGATAGGGGACTACAAGTTCTATTCCGCAGATGATGATCGAGTGCGTGATCACATCGAATCCTACTTTGAAAACCAAGAGCTCTGCGAGAGCGAGGAGACTGAATAATGCAATCCGTTACCTTATACGCTGAAGACTTCCGTACGGTCCACAATACACTCTGCGAACTGCGGCACATGACTCTGCGCAATGCTGTGGACATCAACGAAATCAAAGAGATAGTGGCCAAGTTCGAGAGGGGTCTTGAGAGCGCCTACAAACAAGATTCAGAGGCCTTTGATCGGCTGCATGATTACTATAGTGAGTTCAAAAAGGACAACAGGCTCGGGAGCATCTGGAGCATCTATGAGCTGCCTGTGCATGGCTTCATGCTGAATCACATATACCCCTCAGATGCGTTCGTTGTCTATCGGGATCATTGGGGTGACAACGAGGACATGCACTATCCTGTCATGGGTCCTACCTGGGGTGATGTGTACCGTGCGGCAGACCTTGCGATCCGCAACTCGGGTGATGAACATCATGTGTTCATCGAAGGGTTCCGGGTTAAGGGCAATGAGCTGATTCTGCAAACAGGCAGTTAATAACCCAGCGACCTGTAGGGTTATTAAATCAATGGTTGACAAGCGGAAAAAATGGTGTTATAGTAACACTACACTGACACACAAAGGAGCATTATGAACACAGTTCAGCAAATATGTACAGACATTGTCACTGGGCACTTCAGCAACGATGAACTGAACACTATCATTGAATCCGTGAAATTTGCCCGTAACCGTTTGGCCAACCAGATCAAGGTCACTGTTCGCGTAGGCAGTAAGGTTGAGTTCACCAGCCAAAAGACCGGACAGACCTATCAGGGTACTGTGGAAAAGATGGCCATCAAGTATGCCACAGTCAGTACCCCCGCAGGCCGTTGGAAGGTTCCGGCCAATATGTTGACATCTATCTAAGGAGACTGTTATGGGTTTTGAAAAGCGAGCATTGTTTGAGTTGGAAGCAGAGGAGATCTACGATGTCTACTTCCACAATGGCAAGTTGATCTACGTCAACTCCTGGGACGAAGACGGTATCCGTAGGCTGATGAAGGACCTGTTTCCAGAGTTCAACCAAAAGGACATCGTGGAAGACGATGGCTGGAACCGGGTGCAGGTATAACCCTTGACCCTGTAGGGTTATTAAACCATGTGGTTGACAGCACCGAAAATTGGTGCTATACTACACAAACACTGAAACAAAAGGAGCATTAAATGGCAACTCGTTCTGCAATTGGCGTGGCCTACGGTGACGTGATCAAAGGCGTTTACTGTCACTGGGATGGCTATCTCAGTAATAACGGTCGTATCCTCCAAGAGAACTATGACCGACCCAAAGCGTCCAATCTCATTGCCCTGGGTGACATCAGCTCGCTCAAGCCCGAGATTGGTGAGAAGCACGACTTCGAGTTCTACTTTAAAAAGGAACAGTATACTCCCGAGCAGTTGGCGATGTTTGAGGAAAAGTGGACTTTGTTCTACGGCAGAGACCGTGGCGAGGACGGCACTGGCTGGCGAGTGTTTGACACCGCCGAGGACTTTATTCAGCATTTTGACGGTTGCGGCTGTGAGTATTTTTACATCATGGGCGACGACGGCCAGTGGTATGTCAACCCTTATAACCGAGGCTGGCAAAAGCTCAGCGAAGCATTGGCTGAAGAAGCAGCCGAACAAGAGCAGTAATCCACAGCGAGTGCGGGGTGTTGCCAAAAAACAACACCCTGATCACAGCAGGGTTATTTCGGTTGACAAATGGGTTCAATGATCGTATACTAATGAAACTGGGACAACACACTTAGGAGCGAAAATGAACTACACTCAAGAACAGATCAATGGCATTGTGCAAGAAGCCCGAATGGCCGCCTCGAAAGCCGCGCAAGACTTCTTTCACAATCGATTGGGCGGGCGTGATCAGTATGCCTGCGGTTTTGCCTGGACCAACATCTACAAGGTCAAAGGCAACACCAAACTGGGCAAGATGCTCAAAGCGGCTGGCGTTCGCCAGGACTACACCAAGGCATTCCAACTTTGGAACCCTTCGGGTATGCATGTCCAAAACGTTGACACACTGGAAGCGGGTGCAGAAGCGGCTGCCAAAGTGTTTCAGAAGTACGGTTTCGAATCTTATGCGGGTTCGAGGTTGGACTGATTTGTCCAAAATAGGTTGACATTTGAGCGTGTCCATAATATACTATGCATACGCTCAAAAGTTGAGCTAATTTTAAACTAACTTGAAAAGGCAATTTACAAATGGCAACTTCTAAACTTTTTACTGTAGCAGGTGTTTCAACTCACAAAGGCGAGAGCAAGATTCGTTTCGCCACTGATGTCATGCGCATCAAAGTACTTGCAAAGAATGGACACGAGAACATTCAGCTCGTTGAGCTACCCTCTGAGATGAACAAGGTTGAAGCAGCCAAGTTCATTCGTGGACTTGATGAGTTCCAGGCTGTGTCTTCGCAGAGTGCGATCGCTGACTACTTGGACAAGTATGACGCTGAGAGCAAGCCCGCTAAGGCTACTCCCAAGACTGCTGTTAAGACTGCTGTTAAGGCCGCTGTTAAGGCCAAAGCACCAGCCAAATCCAAAGTTACTGCGGACGCTGAAGACGCTCCGTTCTAATGGAACGTAGGTTCTACGTCAGCAGAACCGAAGGTGACGTGGTCTGTATCCGAGACAAGGACAGCCACGTTGCCCATAGGATTGTAGCAGTCATTCCCAGGGATGATCGACGAGAGGGCGAACTGGTAGCACAGAAGATCGTTGATGCATTACATGGGGTTGACAACGAGTACGAAATCAAGTAAAATACTATTTTAAACACGCATAGGAGCGGCAAGTGGCAAAAGTAGATACTAAACCCAATGGGTACCGCGTTATTAGTCTTGAGCAAGACACTCCCGTAAACAAGAACACCAACGAAACTGATGAGCAGATCATTGAGCGTCTGCGCCAACGTTTTAATATTTTGGACGACATGACCCGTGCTGTTAAGAAGGGTGATGTACGTGCTATGATCGTGTCGGGCCCTCCGGGTGTGGGCAAGAGCTTCGGAGTTGAAAAAGTTCTGGGCAAGCACGACTTGATGGCCCAGATCGCCAACAACGAGAAATTGAAGAAGTACGAGATCGTCAAGGGTGCTATGAGCGCCATCGGCTTGTACAGTAAACTCTACGAGTTTTCGGACAGTAAGAACATTCTTGTGTTCGATGACTGTGACTCTATTCTGCTTGAGGACCTGTCGCTGAACATCCTTAAGGCTGCACTGGATAGCTCTAAGAAGCGTACCATTCACTGGAACACTGACTCTTCGCTGTTGCGTCGTGAGGGTGTGCCCAATTCGTTCGAATACAAGGGCGGGTGCATCTTTATCACCAACATCAAGTTTGAGAACGTAAAGTCTAAGAAACTACGTGATCACCTTGAAGCCCTGGAATCGCGTTGCCACTATATCGATCTTACCATTGATACAGAGCGTGAGAAGATGTTACGTATCCGTCAGATCGTAGGCGATGGCATGTTGGAAACCTACGAGTTCACAGATTCAGAAACGACCGAGGTAATTAATTTTATTGATAAAAACAAGAAACGCCTTCGTGAACTGAGCTTGCGCATGGTTCTCAAGGTGGCAGATCTCCGCAAGAGTTTCCCCGATCGATGGGAAGCCGTAGCAGAGTCTACTGTGATGCGCCGCTCCTAAACTGAGTATCACGGTAGAGTTTTCAGCGGGTAGGCCCGCGCCCAGGACAGTCCGATTCGCTCCCGGCAGTTCCTGGGTTTTTTTTGGCTGTTGTTTTTTAGCCACAGAGCGAGTGCGGCCAGGTCAGGCCCCGCTATTAGCACGGTTGACAAACGGACTAAAAGACAGTATTATTATGATACTGAGACAACGGAGCAACAAATGGCCACAGTAGAAGGACAGACTGTTAAGGTAGGGGACTGGGTAGGGTTCAAATCGGACACGGAGCAGATGGGACGGATCGTTCATATCGCAGAAGATGGTCGAGGTCGTGCGGCTCTGACCTTAGAGAACCTGTCAGGGTTCCGCGGTGACTACATAGGTGGGCAGATCCGCACCGTGGTCCGAAACGACGACTGCTGGGTGGAATGATGAAACCAGAACAGGCATTGTTTCAATTGAGCTCACTGGCTGCTGATTTCAAAGTGGGCATTGTAGATGACGAATTCGTTCGTGAAATGTTGACTGCCATTGTCAGCAACATGAACATTGAGAACAAGGATGCAGTGCTGAAGAGAGCTCTGCAGAGCTGGTTCATCGAGGACGAGGATCAGCAAGAACGTTCGGTCTAATCAACCGATACTGTGACCCGCAGGATGAGAAGTGCTGTGATAAGCACGGGTGGTTCCGGTCTAACCGAACTGGCGCTGGCAATGCGACAATCCTCCCTGGTCGAGAAGCGGGTGGAGGGGGTGCGTGATGGTGTGCGATGTAAAGATCGTCACTTGATGCCCTATAATTACCGCCGCAGGGGGGAAGCACCTGTTGTTTTTTTGCCACAACATAGGGGTTGTAACAACATAGGGGTTGACTTTTGGCAAGGTAGGTGCTATACTAATGACACTGAGAGAGCGAAAGGACACTGAAATGAGCGAATTCAAAACCTGGGAACAAATGACTGAGTTGGAGCGGGCTCAATGTATTTTCTGGGACATGTTCAAAGACGCCTACGGTGTTCGCCCACGCGGCATCGATACCAGTGGCTGGACCCTGGAGGACTTTGAAAAAGAGTTCAAGATGTTGGGTCAGGTCATTGAGCAGGAAGAGCAGGATCGTATGGTCCGAGAGGCCGAGGCTGTTCGTGAATTTGAAGACACTGTAAAGTCTGTGATTCAAGCGGGTGCGGGAGATCGTGAGACAGCCCTGCGTTGGATCATGGAGAGCTCGGACGCTGGTGGAGACTGGGAATACTTCTGTTTCTTACGCGGTTTGCCCTACGGTTATTTTAACGAGCCAGAGATCTGTGATCCTCAGGCCTATGCAGAGGAGAGTGCGGATCTTGATGCAATTCATTATGGTCGTTCTTAAAGAGGGATTGTGGGCCCTGTATGTTCTGGGTGGCCTGCTTCTATTGTATATCTATCTCGTCATGTAAGGAGCGGTAAATGTTCAAAGAAATTGTAGAACTATTAGACCTCAAAGAAGTGGCCATTGGCCTGGGGATCTATGCTGTGTTTATCAGTGCTTACTGGCTGTTCGTGGCATAAAAGCCACACTACGGGTGCGGGGTGGTTGACAGCACGGGAAATTGGTGCTATACTATACACATAGACAGTAAGGAGTTGACAATGACTGGAACTGAAATCATCGTTACCACAGTGATCGTAGTGGCAATCTTTGCCCTTAAGGTCTGGTTCATCAACCGTTTCATGTAAGGAGCGAATATGCCTAAATCAGCACAACAGAAGTTCAACGAATACATCGAAGAGTCGCAGAGCACTATGGCTGCTATCAACGAAGTCACCCAAAGCACCAACCAGCGATACCAGGGTTACGGATTCGCCGCTGGCTGTTTGGGCGTGATACTGGCAGACGCGATCGGACATCTACCCCGAGCACAAAGGGCAGAGTTCCGCGCTCGGTTGGCCAAGATCTCCGACAAGGCCCGGCATGAGCACCTGCTCAACACCATCAAGGACTCTGTATGATCGTCAACATCAACTACCTTAAAACGGCTCTGGAGGTTCTGGAAGAAGGTCAACAGAACCCCGAAACAGAGATCAAGATCCTTAAGACCATGGCGCAGATCTGTGCTATGAACATTGAACGAATTGAAAGGGCTCAGGACCTGGGAGACATAGACTGTGAATGATCATGATCGCGATAACTTGCAGTTCTTGTTGACTGCTTCACCTGCTGTGATCAAGGACTGGTATTCTAAGATGGACAGAGACGACATAGACTATGCCTACGAACTGTTGGCGGCCTATAGTCGAGAGTTAGACAGCCAAGCAGAAGAGCTCAGGATAGAAGCAGAGTTGGCCCTGATGGAAGAATACCCTGACGCCTGTAGGGCTATTCAATCCGTGGTTGACAAACTGTAGATTTGGTGCTATACTACACAAACACTAAGGAGAGCGAGCAATGACCACATCTATTTTCATGGTAGCACTTAACGACACCTATCCTGGCTCAGAGCGCATCATGGGCTTCTATCCCACCCGTGAGCTGGCAGAGGCCCGCAAGGCTGTCATAGAGCTGGATCCCGACTATTTTGCCTACGGCGACATCGACAGCAACGAGTCGGACACCTTCGTGTTCATACACGAGTTCCGTGGCGCAACTGCCACAGGCTTAGACACAAGTTTCTGCTTACGCTAAGGAGCGAATATGCCTAACTGGTGCAACAACAATATCACAATCAGCCACCCAGACCGTAAGGTCATGGTTCGTCTGGCTCGTGCAGTTCGAGCAGGACAATTTCTCGATCACATCATTCCAGTGCCCAAAGATCTGCAGATCGTAGCAGGTCGGGTGGGTGCGGATGACAATCCAGACCAGATTGAGCTGGAGCGTCGTGAGGCTGAGAACCTCGCCAAGCACGGTGCCAAAAACTGGTATGACTTCTGCACATCGCGTTGGGGCACCAAATGGAATGTTGATCCCTACGAGCGCCGTGACGTTCGTGTAGACTCCAACAACACCATTGCCTTTGGCTTTGACAGTGCGTGGAGCCCTCCGATTGGTGTTTACGAAGCCATGATAGAGCAGGGCTATACAGTAGAAGCCGCTTACTATGAACCCGGTATGGCCTTTGTGGGCCGGTGGGAAGATGGCTGTGATGACTGCTATGATCTCGGTGGACTCAAGAGTCATGAAGTTCGCGATGCCATCGGAGAGTATCTGGACGATAACTTTGGCATTTCAGAGACCATGGCTGAATACGAAGAAGAAGAACGAGACGAGTTCCAAGAGTGGTATGAGGACGGTGTAGAAAAACTTCAGGCAAAGGAACAGCAATGACCCCAGAGAACATTCAGCATTTTGAACGCACCAGGGAGATGGCCAATGACCGTGCCCTGGACTTTATGACCAACGACATGCCCGTCAGCGAGTTGGTGCAGTGGATTCAGGAGTTGATTCCTGCCAATCAGTGGGCTCAATTCCTGGACAATTGGGCAGAGGACGAAGCAGAAGACAGGGCAGATGTCACAGAGCTGATCACCATAGTCAACTCATGGGCAAGGAGAGCATAATGGGCTATATCGTAGCATTCTTGTTGGGCATATTTGTGGCCACAGTGGGAGTAACGGGTGTGGCCCGTATGGCAGATTCTGGAGTCACCAAGATCCAGGATGTGATGAGGGACACAGCACGATGAGTCGTCTTGCCCTGGGGCTAAGGCCCTGGGTGGCCTTTGATGCCACGAATCGTCAGCATCGCCGGTATTATGCTGACTATGTTAAATCGGGCACCTGGGGACGCTGTCCTGTGAGGTTTGTGGTGCCCGATGATTTTGGCGATCTTATCACTATGATTCAGCGGGCATTGATAGTATACTATATAGACAGAGAATTCAAAGTCGCTCCAGGCGTGGTGGAGCGGGGGTAGTGTCCCGCAGAGAAGCCGCGCCGAACCCAGGGGGGGACTCGGGAGAGTTGGGCCCCCCATTCTTTTCTGTGGCAAAAACGCCACAGGCCGTGGTTGACAGCAGAGACGGTTGGTGTTATACTCGCAGTATAGACAATAAGGAGCAGATATGGGATTCTTCAGTTGGGAATGTGCCAAGACCAAAAAGCCAGTAATGAGTTCTTATGCTGTTGGCCAAGGACCGTTTGAGTTTGCATCTAAGGTCATAGTGCTGTTCGAGAACGGCGATCGTATCTCTGGTACCTATGACGGTTATGGTTGCGTCGATGGATACGACATTGTCAATCATAATGAAAGAACCTGGCGCATGGTCATCCAGCGTTATTACCAAGGGGAAACATTTGATCAATTGGCTATGAACCCACACGAACCAGGACAGGGATTCTTTTGGAGCGATGAAGACCTGGAAAAAATCTTTACTCAAACCGCTAAGGAGCAACAATGATTGCAGAAAACATTCGCAACAAATACGACGGCCGCCATGGCGGTGCCTTTGATCGTGGCTCAGCAGACTCTTACTACAGTCGTCCACGTCGTCCCCATATGTTCACGGATGCCACATATCAGAGCATGGAGATCGAGGAACGCTTCATGACCCGTGAGCAGGTCGAGGCCTACCAAGCAGGCTACGACTGGAATGAACAGTGGGGCGACAAGAAGGACTGGGGTTAAACCGTGAACGAGATCGTATTTGCACTGATGATTGCCGCTAAAGCGCCTGCTATACCAGACCAAGAGGTAGCAGTATTTGCCCTCAGAACACAGTGTATGCAAGAAGCACAGGCTGTTATTCAGCAGGGTCCCAAGGCCTATTGTGTACCAAAAAAGGCAGATCCCGCACCAGAAGAGGCCCTGCGTCGTATGACCACAATGATGAAAACTATGATGGAGCAGATGAATGGCCACAGTAATAGACTTCAATAACGCCGGCACATGGGCTACAGAGTTTTAGGCGTGTTCGAGGACCGAATGCAGGGCTACAAGCCACTCAAGGGACTCGAGGGTCCTATGAACTTCAACGGTCGCGTTCTCTACTGGGATCCCCGGGAAGGCCGGTATTGGGATCCTAAGACAGACTTCTTCGTGTCCAACGAGGAGTTCTTCCGCCTCGTTGGTTTCATCTAATTTAAACTACAACAGGACTTCAGACCACGATGATGACCGCTATCTGGACTATAGTAATCGTATTTGCTGGCGTTAGTTTGTTTACTGGTAATCCAGCACCGCTGATCGCCGGCGTGATTTTGGCTGCGATCGGTATCGTCGTTGAAAGGTTTTATAAATGACTCCAAAAATCGAAAATAAGGAGCAGACCATGAAAGCACAGGCAACACGACTCGCAAAGATCCTGGCGCAGGTCCTTTGGATCGCCCTCGTCAGTCCCGTAGTGATTCCAGCGGCCATAGTTTCGTGGTTGGTCTCAGGCCGAGGATCCATGGACATCGGCGGGGGCATGATGTTTGGCGCCACATTCGCCGCCACAGCGTTTGGCATCACCATGCTGTACATTGGGTTGGCAGTAGGGTATCTGTTGTAAAAATACAACAATCTTTTGGTTGACACTTGGGCAAACTGGTAGTATACTGTAAGAACACTAAGCAAACAAGGAGCGAATCAATGAACATTAAGACCCTGGAGCAGTATGTGGAGCAACGCAACTCAATCCGCAGTCTGTTCAAACAACAGCCTCTGAGCCTGCTGAACGCCAAGGATCGTCAGCAGATTGCCAACGACATTGACTCGGCCCTGAGCCCAGAGAACTTGACCTGCGATGGTGAACTGCCTCGCTCAGTAGTCCAGCAGAAGTACCGTATGCTGACTCGCTGTGCAGAAGAACTGCTGAGCATTGATCCCGCAGTGAAGTTCTATGAGTTTGGTTAAGGACTTGAACTTCTACCTCAAGTGGACTGCCTGTGCAGTGACACTTGGGGGCGCACTGTTAACAAGTCTGCGCATAGATCCCCAGAACATTTGGCTGTTAAACGTGGGCGCGGCTCTGTACTTGTGGTGGAGTCTCAGTATCCGTGAGTGGAACCTTGTGGTGATCAATGCAGGCCTACTGTCAATCTATGCGATAGGACTCGTCCGTGCTTAAACACACCGAGCCTACACCAGGACTCATACGCTGTGCCCTGGGCATTGCCCTAATGTTTGCAGCAGTAGGGGGTATGGACAACCCAGAGCAGGCCCCCTACTTTCTATATCAACTGTCAGCGGCTGCCATGGGCTTGGTCTTGGCCTGGTGGGGAGTTCGTGCCTTGGATCGAACGTTCGAGAAGAAGACCAAAAGATTTTTCTAAACGTCGAGACCGGGGGGCATATAATATAAACTGTTGTTTTTACGCAACAGCCCTTAATGATTTTTCGGGGTGTAGAAATCACCAGGCCACCGAAAAAATACCCTATATTTTAAAAAACTGTAGGCTAATTTTTACGCTCTGCAGGTGCCTTTTCAGATAAGTACGTGATGAAGACAAACGCCACACTCTTTTCAAAGAAAGAACGAACCCATGAACACTCATTTAACCCATCTCAAGTATGAAATAGAAGTCCTCAAGTCCCGTGTTCAACTTCACGACACTGGAAATATTATAACTGCCATTCAAGTGCTTGAAGAGAGAATACAAGAAGAAGAGAAGTTCCAAAACCAATTGCTGGATTCATCCTATCCCGATGGCAGATCATACTGGCGATAACGTCACACTGCTTCTACTTGCAGCCACCACCATTCTGCTATATGTCGTAGGTGATTTTCTTGGTTGCTATTATATGCTAAGTGGCAGCAGTGCGTGGTGTGAGGTATTCTTTTGATGTTATCGTCGTCGGTGATAAGTACTTGATGCGACTCGTACATCAACTGCTGACTTTGTTGCCCATGCCCCTGTTTGTCATAGGATTTATTCTGTCCGTGCTCTCGCCCCAGTCAATCTGCGGTGCTTTCCCCTATGAAATGACCATAATGTGGGCTATAATGGCCATGGCACACACATCACCTTGGCTGTTATTCTATCAACAGCACTTTGCCCGGAATGCTTAGACAGCAGTGATAACTGCCCTGTAACACTGCCCAAGATTCCCAGTAGTACAATTCCAGTATATCTGCTCGATCCACTATCCATACCAAATCTCTGATTTCTATACAGCCTCGGGGACCCTGTATTCTTGCAGTAGTGCCTGTGGCAGTGGTCGCTGTATAAATCAATGTCAACATTGTATATTTACGGTTCTTACCGTGTCTACGATCGTATATGGGCAAGAATTTCCTGGGGCAGCCAAGATCTCAATAAGTAACTGTATGTTCGCAGCCTTTTCTTTCATTGTCAGTGCCGTTATTTTGCCTCTGGTATGGCATCATCGCAGGCAGTATGATCAGCGTCTACAGACCAGTGTAGAGTTGATCACTCGTGTGTTAACTGAATTTCGCCAGTATCAAACTCAGCGTAACTATGCAAAGTTTCTCAATGATCAGAACTCCGCAGTCACAGCGTCATTACCTCAGGCCTGGACTACAGTCACAGACAGCCTGCACCAATTTAGTCTATGGACACAGCCTTGGTTTACCCTACATGCTCCCAGGTTAGCCCAACTTAGACATGAGATCGCCATCACTGCCCAGGCACGCAGTAAACGGCCTGCTCTGCTCTGTGACTGGTCAGAGGCTCGTGCAGAAGCAGAGTTTTACACTGTGATCACACAGATACGCCGTCAGTTGCTCAACTACAGTTATATTCGTTATATTCGGGAGAATCTATGATACATTTATCAGAAAACTGGTCAGCAGAGCAGTATCAGGACCCTGAACGTCGCCAGTATATCCTACAGCGTTATCAGGAGATTCACAGACGTCTGCCTACACCTTTGACTGAGCCTTTGCTGTTTGATCCCCTTAATCCACCACAGGGGTGGCGGTGGGATCCCTATTACGAGCTGTGGTATCAGTGTTAACGTTCTCTTGGGATCCTGCGCGGCGCTACCGCGCTTCGCGCTTCCTGACTCTGTGTGCCCTGGCTCGGGGGCCCGAGACCTAAAAAACGATGAACACCGGCGTCTGGTTTCTAATCTTACTACTCAATGGTCACGCCGTTGACTTTCCTGATCCACATAAGACCAGTGCATCTTGTGAAGAACATAGACAGAGAATGGAGAGAGCATTTAAACAGGCAGAGTCAACGGCCATTGTAAGATGCGAATGGCGTGAAAAAGCTCGGTCTGGGGTAGTAAACTTTATACCCTAAAAATTTTTTTGAGCAGATTTTTTTCGGGCACTATACTCAGGTCTATAAATACACTATGCTTGCTCAATATTCACAGCCTCAACCAGAGATCACAGCCACAGCAAGGCCTAAAACTGCCCCTGCTGATCTCACAGCACAGAGTCGTATCCAAGTGTTGGAACAGCAGATCTCACGCCAGGCACGTAGAATCCGTGATCTTGAAACGGAAATTCAGCAGATCACCAGCCATCTACGCAGATCAGACAGATAAACCGCTAAATACAAATGTGCGATCGCACATTGGTCTGCTAAATACTTATGTTCTACTTTAAGGAGCGCAGTGATGTTGAAACAAATATTCGCATCGCTGGCCTTGACAGTTGGCCTAATCCCCCTTTCAATTGCCAGTGATCTACAGCAATTTCCTACCACGCTGATGTGCGTGGATCAAAAGGGTTTAACCGAGACTGTCTCACAATTTCAGGAGATCAGTTTCGCCGGTGGTGTGGCCATGAGAGATGTTCCTGGCGTGGGCCTGGTAAAAAATAACCTGGTGATATTTGTCAATCCTGTCACACGGTCATGGACCATCGTAGAAAGATTCAGCACTGACCTTTATTGTGTGGTAGCCCTGGGGGAAGGCTTTCGCCTCAATACCAATAATAAATAAGCCTACAAGGAGGGGCAAGCCATGCAGACAGTTACTATCACTGTTAGGGCACCGGACGTCAAAGATATACAGCCCCAGGTAGCAGAGTTGATTCGTGAACAGTGGTTAAATGAGCTCACTGTGCAGTTTCGTCGCGTTTCTGAAGATTCTATTTCAGTCACTGATCGTGCCTTGACTTGGCTGCGACTCAGCAACACAGATCCCTACATCACACTGACTACTCGATAGACCCGATATTGCCCAAGAGTTCTCTGAGTTTGGAACCTTCTGTTTTGGCACGAATCTTGGGCAGGCCCTGACCCTGTGTGGGATCTGTGATTTCACCTGTGCCCGGATCGACCTGCACAGTGGATCCTCGTTTGATAGAAGACAGGATGCTCTGTCCACTCTGTGAGCCTGCTTCTGCTTCGGCTTCGTCAAGATCACGTATGCGCAGTGTGTCGATGTCAAACTCAAGATCAATCTTTTGACCCACGCCCGAACTGCTTCGAGTCTTCATCAACTGTATCTGATAGCGTCCACGGTCACGCATGGCTCTTGACGTAAAGATACCAAACACGTTGTCTGCTGTTTGTATCTTACTTAAACCGCCTGAGATATGGCTGTGATCAAATTCCACTTCTTCCACGGAGGCACGATTCAACTGGCTGGCAGTGACAAACACACAGTTCTTTTCCATGGCCAAATTACGCAATTCTTCACTGACAAACTTGTCTTTGATAAACAGATCTGCGGGAGAAATTCTCTTAGAGATAGGCATCATAAGATCCAAATAGTCTACCAACATCACATCAATCTTACGATCCATTTTAACTTCATACTCTTTGATGTAACTGCGTATGTCGTTGGCATTCTTGCCCGATGGCATGTACTTGACCTGTAGTGCGCCGGATTTCTTACCGATCATTTTGACCTTGACTTCTACGTCATCGATTTCACGGAAAATGTCACGAGCAGGCACACCTGTCAGCATACTGTCTATGCGCATACTCACAAGTTCTTCTGACAGCTCAAAGGTCAAGTACAGCACGTTTAATCCCATACTGGCCCAGTTCACTCCCAGATTGGCCAAGAACAGACTCTTGCCCGCACCCGATCCACCAGCAAAGATATTGAGCTCTCCGCGATTCATACCACCAAACAGTCTATGATCCACAGTCTTCCAACCCGTTGAGACCTGACCGTTCTTGTCCTTGATCTTCATCAAGCGCGACTTAGGATCAGCAAAATAGTCAGTGCCCATGTCTTTGTTTAGGCCTACCTGTACAGCACGTTTGATCAGATCTTCCACAGGACCATACTCGCCCTTTTCCAACAGATCTGCACTTTCCATGATAGCACGTTCCAGGCCTTTGTGGCGTGTGAACGTTTCGAAATCACCTAACAGCCAATCATAGTGTTCTGCCCGAACTTCCGTGGGTTTGGCCAAGGCACTGCCTGTGGCAGCATTGACCATTTCAAATGTAGGCAACACAGAGTGTTCCGAAACGTATTCATTGACAAATTCTGCGGTTTTCTGCAGTCTGCGATCAAACAGTGTGTGATCATAGATGCTTTGACAGCGTACAAATGTTTCTGCATCGCTGAGCATCATTTCCAAATAAAACTTTTGAATGTCGTAACCGTAGTCTGTGTTCTGTTTTGTTTCCATGGTGTTTTATATATCTTTCTAATCTGTGTCTTTGTTATTTTCAAACCAATGTCTTGCTGTGAGATTTACTTTCAACTGTGACTGTTGACTGTGTTTGACTATCATGGCCAAGGCAGTTAACCGTCCTAATTTTTCACAGGCATCTGCCACATCTTTGATGCCCTCGGGCCAGGGCGGCATGCTCACAGACCAACCCCAATCACCTATGCTGTCTATCATTTCTCGACCCACTTGATCTCTGTCAGGCACTACTATGACTTCTCTGCCCAACTGCTGTATCTGCCGCTGTTGTTGGCTGTTGATCTGGCCGCCCATGACTGCCACACCATCAATGGCTATGGCATCAAATATACCTTCTACTACTATGACAAATGATCTGTGATCCAGTTGTCGATCAAGATTGAATACTAAACCCGGAGGATGACTGCTGAGGTATCTGGGGCGCAGTTCACTGTTGACAGCACGGGCAGTGGATCCTACTATTTCACTGTCAAGAAAAATAGGAATGATTATTCTGTTCTTATACATGACGTTACTGCTCCAATACCAGGGATAGTCATCAAGATAGAACTGTCGTTGGCTGAGATATTCCAGTACGTGCAACACTGATTCTGGATCCTGTTCTGCTTGATCTCTCAACAGCACCGCACCCTCTGGCAAGGGTCTGGCTTCAAATTTTAACTCTGGTTCTCGAGCAGTGTCTGTGGTTTGATCTAACCCCCTCAGAGCCTGCATGGCCATACGCTGTATGTCTGTGTCGCTGACACCCAACCAACTGAGCCACTGCCGCATACGATCACTGAGCAGTCTACCCGGAGCCCAAGAACATTTGTATCCACAGTTGAAACAATGGTAACTGACTGTGCCTGCGTCAGCCATTACTCCGCCACGTTTTCTTCGATCTTGCCCATGTCCTCGATGATGGCAACAGGGCGCATTGAAACTGATCCAGCCACTGGGACTACGCTTGGATCGGGGAGGCAACTGTGCTAATATCTCTTGGTCAAGGCTCATATAGCCTTATTTTAGTTTCTTAGCAGTACTTTGTCAACAGTTCCGGCAGTCTCTGTATAGTCTACTCGAAAATATGCGTATAAGCCTTGGTAGTTGCGATTGGTAATTCCGGACTGATCAGTGAGCTCGAATTCGTCTATGGTTGTCCAAACTGTGCTTTCATTTACTGTGTTGGCCACAGTGGTTTTCACAGTCACAGTGCCGGTAAATGCTGTGGTGTACAGAGCCATGGTATGTAGACTGCTGTTTGAGCCGCCTACACCATTACCACCTTCAAGAGCTTCTCCTTGGTATACATCCGAAATTAACAGCCAACGATCACTTTCCACTGTGTCTGCGGGTTTGGGCACAATGCCTGCCAATAATTCTATAGTACCAGTTGCTCCGTGGTAAGTATTAACAAACACAGGAAATTCTTCTCTACCGTCGGTGTGTACCAATGCATAATTTAACTGTTGTGGATCATAATCGAGAAAATCATCTTCTTCGAATTTTACCTGAGCAATGCCTTTGAGCATGGTACTGGAACCATCGTTGAGTACTTCTAATTCTCGTTCAATGACCAGATCGCCTGCCTGTGTAGTGACATACACTTTCAGTGTTTTATCGCTGATGTCCACACGTTTTTGATCTGCATTTAAAACTTCAAATTGAACAACGTTGCTGACACCTTTGTATATTTTGATATTTCGCTGGTACACGATTTTATACTCCATGAGATAGCCAGTTTCATACCAAATCACTGGAACTCGATTCTGTAATAAATAACTGGAAAAAATTTGCATTATAACTTATTTATATGGTGAAACTGACAGACAACATAGAACAAAACTGGCCCTTTATATCGATCCTACACTACGGTGAAGGTGAATATGTGGGCATTATCATTAATCAAGATGCAAATGTCACCAGTTTCTACGACTACAACCTAATTGTTGATGAATCTACCAAAGAACGCTTTCTAAGTCTGGGAGAAACTTGGTGGTGGGAATCGAATCGTCAAATTCCTATCAGTATATTCTTACGCAACGAAATGATGGAATTCAAGGCCATTGTCAAACATTTTACCACCAAAGACGTTGAAGTGGTGTTAGGTCCCACAGTGAGTTTAAGCGGACTCAGTGCCAAACGTGTAAAACGCAAGTCTGTACAACTTGTTCGCAAACCTTAACCGTAATCGTAACTGATACTTTCACAGATTAGATTCATCTGTACCACAATGGCCACAGCATAGGCTATGGCATGACTTTTCTTAAAGTAGTATTCACCGTTGGTCGGTTTCGTCCAAATCTCCGTCCCAATCTCTGTCCATGTCTTCCCAAGTAGGTGTTTCTTTGCTGGGCGGATCAAAGCGAGTAGCATTGCCAACTCTTCTACCGTGGTAGGTTTCATCTGCCTCAATATGTGCCCATAGCCATTGACGTGGAAAAGTAAATCCGTGAAACTGTCGTCTTGTAGAAGATCCCATAGCGGCTCCGTTGTCATTAATTGGGTAAGGTGTTCTTCACTGCGAACACCTTTATATATGCTAACATTTAAAAAATCAATTTTAAAATAACCACGATCTTCGGCAGTTTTATAATCAATTGTGGAAAGATTCTGTTCAGGCCAACTGGGAATATCTTGAAAATATACTCCAGTGTTGTGTGCTACTACTCCTCGCTCATTGTCGACTCGCATGGCACGACGATGCTTGAGTTTATCAAGTATCTTCTGTCTGTCATAAAAGTCGATGTCAATATCTGGCATTAGTGTAATACTCTGGATTGTCTGGATAGTTCTTCAATGCCCATGACAAATTCATCGGTTTCTGTGTTGAATGCCAACATGGCGATTTCTTCAAGATGTTCATTGATATTATTGGCTACTCGATCCCTAATGTCATCGTTTCTAAAGCCAGTTAATTTTACAATCAAATTGTTATTGCTGTCAACTTCAATGGTGATATTGATTTGATCTTCGTTGGTTTCGAATTCTTGTTCGGCGTTCATAATTTTCCCTCTCGGATAACGTCTCTTACTAACTCTATGTCTTCGGGTGACTTTTTGAATTTGCTTTTCCAAAATTCTGGATCAATCATTGGGGCGACGATTTCAAGTTGTTCATCATTGAATCGTGCCAACATTTCCTGTCCAGACTTGGCATTGAGCAACAACCATGCCGACATTTTTCCATCTCGAATATCATACACCGCCCGGTTAAGGCTGACATATTTGAAGTAATGATTCCAAGCAGATCCATTGCTTTCTGCCCAATCGATCATAGTTGACACTGATCTCTGTAAGGCAGTGGTAGGGGCTTCTGATTTGATCAACTCTAATACATACTTGTCATAGAGTTCATCTCTGCACCAGTGGTCCAGTTTAATACCGCTGGTTACTACCCAGTCGATATACTGTTCAGGATACAGGGGATTTACATTACTGATAAAACTGCCGAATTTAACAAAGGCAGCATAATATGGACTGCTGGCGAATTCTTGATAGGTTTTTGTACCTTTGAATCGCTGAGTCAATTGATAGAACCTTACGTAGGTCTGATATCCGATCTGAACGTGTTTCTCAGTCTTAGCCAAGTGCCTGCGTTTTTGCTCGCACATATGAACCGTTAATGTCTTTTCTTTCATGTAAGCAGTGTTACAGAATTGACATACATAGGGCTTTTCGACTGTGGTAACCAGTTCCGTCAGCATATGATATTTACCTTAAAATAGTTTAGCCACTTCATTGGGTGCCATACCTGACTGTTCTGCGTGTTGTCGTAGATCTGCTTCTGTATTAATATCTGCTAACATTTCTATTTCGCGCATTTTCATGTTAGGATATATTTGACTGAGGTATTTGATTTTTTTGTTGTTATTGCCGTTGGCTTTTTTCTTATAACCAATCCATTCGTGGTAGAAAATCTTTTGACTTTCATGACCACACATACACAGTAATTGCCACAGAAGTTTAGGATGTTTTTGTAAAAGATTCCAATGCTTGTTAAAATATTCATTGACTGCCAATACAAAATGTTCCTGCGTGTCTCTGTTGTTGACTTTGGCATTACTGATATAACGATTCAAAATAAAGAATTCTGATTTCAATGCCTTACGTTGGTCATCATCAATCTCATCCCAGAGACTTTTGGCATTCATGTCTACTGCGGCCAATACTTCTTTTAGGGGTACTTTTTCACTCATTTATTTTATCCTGGCTTAAACGATATATCATTATAACACGTTCTACTGCCTTTCGCAATACAGGATTGTGCTTACTGGCTAACCTGATTTCTACCCAAAGTTTGTGTTCATCGAGATCTTTGGCTCCAAGGCTCTGTCCAATTAATCGCTTTTCATTGGTGCCCGATTCTCTGGCATAGACTGTATTGCCACCATCTGGACTTTCGTAGATATATGTTGCTCCGGGTTTAAGAGATCCCATTTTATTTTTCTATGATAACAAGATACTTTACAATTTCTCTTGGCGGGCCTTTTTTCACTGTTGAGGTGTATTCTATAATTTTATCTTCAACAATATTCCAACCAAGTGATTTAAGTTTAATGTTCCACCATTCAGGTTTTTCAATAATCAGATGTGCATTTCTACCGTCAGACAATGCTTTTTTAGCCGGATGACATGCAATTAAATGATACATCGCTTTGTTGCATCGAGAATATAAATCAGTTAATGTGCTGTCCAATAATTCAGGTTCAATGTGTTCTAATACGTCTGAGGAATAGATTAAATCCACTTGCTCTGGTAGAATATCAAAACCGTCTCTGCCCGGATCAAAACCTACACATTTAATATTTGGATAAGAATTAATGAACTCAGTTAATGTAAGGCCTTTGCCGCAACCAAAATCTAATAAAGACGTTACTTGATGTTTTTCAATTAGTGTTTTAACTTCTTTAGAAATATTTTTGCTTACTCCGAAAGATTTTTTTGAGTGCAGTTTTTTAAGTTCAAGAGCATAATCGGTTGAGTGTGTCATTTATTTTTCTTCTAATTTAAATAATTTTTCTTCGACATGTGCATCTATGTTAACATATCTTCTAATGGTAGATGCACTAACTCGTTGAGATACTCCGTGTATTGAATCTGGTGTATTTAAAAATACAACCATAGTATTTTCTTTATAAGGAATTCGGGTAACCTCTTTAATCTGATCAACAGGGGCTATTCTTCCTGAATCGAATGCAAAATCGTCACTTGATTTTTTATAAATGATTAAATCCCCGCCCGAACTTTGATCTTCGAATTTTTTCATATAAAATAAACAGGCAAATAGTTCTCTGCCAGCATCTACGTGTGGTGTTCTAATACTTTTGGCATTTATAGCGTTCATAACAAATTGTATTTCAAGTCGAGTTGTATTTGCCTTTGGTTCGTGTCTTGGACTAACATCGCACGTTAAATATTTTTCTAAATATTTAGGATAGTATTTTTTTATCGCCTGGGAAAATATTTCTACTATGCTGTCTTTAAATACTTTGCTGGTGTGAAATTTTATAAATTCCTGCCACTCTTTAGATAATTTAGAATAGTTAAAATCTTTTTCATAATATCTAAAGTCGTTAAAATTTTCTGTTTGCCCATTTAATATCCATTCTGGATAGGTATCTGCTAATGATTGATACACGTCAACTGGCAATACATTCTCGATATAAAAATAAGGAAATGGTTCTAAAAATAAATTCTCTTTGTTGAAATTTTGTAAAACATTAGATTTCATTTATATTTTTTTCCTATTTCAGATGTTGAAATATTATCGCCTCCATACATATTTTGAATAGGGATTTCGAAAGATTTTTCAACAGTCTTTTTCATAACTGCTACTACCATAGGATCACTTTCCCAAGAATCTAAATCTAATTTATTTCGATATCCTTTATTTCTGCTCAGCGCATTAACATCTAACTTATGCAGATACTTAGCATCGCTGGATGCTATCCATAAGGCACTTAATTGATAATCATTTTGATAGGACAAACAAGGAAATAAATTTGGATTGTAATTATAAAATCCATGATCAACCCACCGATAAAATGGTAAAACATGAATCATATAACCATTAACTTTACAAAGATTGTGAGCATTCAAAAACAAAGTATATTGATTGAAAACATGCTCGCCAGTTCCATTGTTTGTTACTAAATCAAATTTTTCTGTAAAATTATATTGTTTAGAGATGTCGCTGTTTAAATCCATTGCAATTGCATCTCGCTCAGTGTTAACATCTACAGCAATATATTTAGAAAATCCTAAACTAAGATAAAAGTCTTTAGTAGATTCAATAGTCGGGGGAGTTTGAATTCCTAACTCTGCATAAATCTCTCCTCGAGCCTTTGAATTTTTTAACGTTTGATTTCCTAATTCTATTACTGTTGGCTTTTTATCTGTGAGCAATTCTTTAGCCACAGACCCCACTGCTTTGGTAATTAAATTACTGTATCCCATTATTTGCTATACCCCACAGACTCTCTTTCAATGTCGTCGTGATCAAATTCCGCCCAGTATAATTCAAAAGCCACAGTATCCTCTACGGCTTCAAATTGATGATATTCGCCTGGCGCAACTTTTGTATACTGACCTGCTTCTAACACTGTTTCGTCAACAAGATCATAATTGTTTTTCCAAACACGAATAATCATTTTTCCCGATTCAACAAAGAATCCGTTCCACTTATATTTGTGTTTGTGTTTTGAACATACACCGCCTGCCTTGGCCTCTATACGATGAAATTCAAGAACACCATTGGCTTCGAGCAATTCTGTTTGGCCCCATACTTTTCCTGCTTTCATACTATTCCTTATCTTGCAATTATAGATACAGACACATAGGCGCCCGGATCATAACTCATTTGCTGAGTATACTGTCTACCACCAAAATCAAAGGTAACATTGTAACCTATAACTCTTGACTGTGTTTCTGTATACGGTGTACAACGCTGTTGTGTTCTTGTACCGTTCTGTACTTCATTGCCGGCAATGGCTCCACCGATTACTCCAACACCTGTGGCAATGTCTTTACCAGAACCCTTGCCGATTTGATTGCCAACTACACCACCTACAATGGCGCCGATAATTGCGCCGCCGGCACCTTGCTCAACTGGTTTAACTGTTTCAATGACACAGTTCTGTCGAGTAACCTGTACCTGCTCTGTAACTGGAACTGTATTTACTACCCTGGCCTGCTGGGCATGAGCAGAAATAGATATTGCCGATAACGCTAATAATAAAAATGCTTTCATCATTTTCTCTCCTTGGGATTTCCTACAACTGTGCCTACACCATATTGCCCTTCGGCAATTTTTTTAGCCATTGTTGGATTTATGGCCTGCACAGTGGTTTTAATAATTTGATTGTAACCTGGTTGTTTTAATTTTAAATTAATTTCATAAGTTTTTAATTTAGATGTCATTGTGCGCTCCTACAGTAGTTTAGAATAATCAATGATCTCACACTGTCTACTTATGTCTTTTACGAAATATGCACAGGGAGGTTTCTTACCAGATTTCAGAGGAGTTGCTAATAGTTGGCCTGATTTCATCTTAGGAAAATACCATTTTACGTCATTGTAAAAATTGACTATTTCTATGCGTTTATACTCCAGTCGGAAACTGCTCAACGGATTAAAAACCAGAGCATCAAAACCTCGATCGTTTAAACTGGTCAAAGGCAGTACTTCTATATCTGTACTGCCTTCTTTGTCTCCCACTGCGATACTCCAATCAATGGGCATGGTTATTTCATCGTCACCAATTTTTAATACCATTGCTGGAGAATTAAAACTTTCAAGAAAAATCAACGGTATGAAAAAGAAATCAGGATTGATAGGATCGCTGTTATCTAATACTGCAAATCTTGTATTTTCGTCCACCGAGTCCGGTAAGTTATTCAAACTAAAAGTTGTATCATCTAATGTTAATATATGCATGTTCTTACTATCGCCAATCTATCTTTTCGATAGTGAACGGGTATTTGGCTTCCTTGTAAAATTTCTTCCGTTCTGTGAGGTGGCGCTTGGCATATTTTGTATTTGCTGTGATATCCCAGATTTGGACGAAGTCTTTGTCTTCTGCTTTTCTAATGCCTCGCCCAATGCTCTGTATAACGCGGACAAAGCTCTTTCCGGGTTCAATAAGAACCAGATTAAAAATCCTTGGAATATTAATACCCACAGCGGCCACACCATAAGTCGCCACAATAACCTTGTTATCAGCAGTTTGAATTTCATCATACTCTTCTTCTCGATCCTTGACTTTGATTCTTCCACTAATGAAAACTGAGTCTTTGACATTCTCAGTTATAATACGACCCGCATCAAGTCGATCAACAAGAATAAGTGTATTACCGCTTTCGCTGACGGTATTACACAGTTTACTGATATAGGTCATTCTATCTTGATCAGTTACCAGATATTTTAATTCTTCAGGATAACCTTGAAATTCTTTATATTCCATGGTTTGAAGAACGTTAACATGACATTGAGCCAAGTGTCCCATGTCTTGTAATTCGCTGGCCGAAAGTTTGCCTATTACTTGCCCGAGACTTGCCTTAATGCTTTCAAATTCGTGTTCTTCTTTTGGTATTGTGCCTGTGAGTCCCCAACGAATGGGAGTGTTGCATAAATTTGTTGTTAGTAATTTCTTCAGTACTTCTGCCTTGGCTTGATGAACCTCGTCCACAATCACTGCGGCAATATTTTCTAAAAACTCTGCCAAGCGTTCTGCATCTTCAAGACTGTCTTTGCTTTTCTTGTCAAGAATATTGACACTTTGCCAGGTACAGATAGTGTGTGTTTTGCCTAATTCTTTCCTATCACCAAAGTATACACCTACATCAAGTCCGATATTTTTATAATCTTTTTCTGTCTGCGTTACAAGACTTTTGTTAGGCACAATTACCAATGTTCTGCCATAGGGTTCACACAATTTTGATAGACAGGCTGTGATAATAGTTTTACCTGCACCGGTGGCCACTTCTTGCAGACTCTGTGGATTTTCAAGGAATCTATTGATCACTTCAATTTGATAATCGCGAAGCATAATAGGTTGACCTTCGGCCGGATGACCCTTGGGCCACGATTGATCTGACACGTAATTCTCATCAATCTTAGTAAAAGACAGTGTTGTTTTTTGTCTAAGATCCTCAACTTCTTCAATGTCAATACCGAGGTCGGTTAGAATAGGCAGAATCACTTCAAGGTGATTTAAATATCCGTTGCCGCCAAGACCAAACAGAGTAACAGTGCCGTCCCACCGGCCAAGTTTATATCTTGGCATATATCTTGCGTAGGGCAAGGTAAATTTAAGAGCGTTAGAGATCTTCCTTCTTGCTTCTAAAGGTAGGCCTTCAAACTTAATATTAACTTCGTCTCTAATTATTAATTTAACACTCATAAAAATTCGTCGATGGGGCTTTTGTTCCGTATAAAATTCTTAAGTCACACTGATCGCTGATAGTCTGTACCTTGCCACTGGGCACTATCACATTGACATAAATTAAACTTAAAGGTTTCCACATATTATCTTTGATCAAGAATTTAGGTAACTTATTAGAATCAATTATAACACATTTTGTATTGTTGTCAACCATGTTATTAACACTATATTGTTTGACAAGACTATTGAAATTCTGTCCATATTCAACGTCACTGCCTAATCTTGTGAGAACGCTGATCTCTGTGGGATTAACAAATTCAGCCACAGATTCTATGATGTTAGTTAACTCTGCGGCCCAATCTTTGCCTTCATTGCCTAACAGAATAAGACAGGGCCATCGTTGTAACTCTGTGAAAGTTTCCGCAAATTGTCTGTAAGAATACGGCCTACGAATTCTATCAACGAAAATTCGATCACAGGGGCGATCAGCAACTATTTTTGTAAATTCACTGAGTGGCTTTGACCTAAAAGATTCTTTAACACGATCTGTGACTTTGTAACCAAATCTCATTTGTCTATCAACAATTAAGTGGCTGTTACTGTCTGCGATCTCACCAATTTCTTTTTTCAGCGCGGTGATGGCCAAATTAGGCAATGTAATTTTAGATTGGTCAAAATCGCAGATTATTGCGAAGTTTTCTTTTTTAATTTCGACAATTTTATCATAGTATTCTTGTAACTTTTCTTCGATGTCAAATGAATCTTGAAAAGTTTTTACCACATGATATATGTTGTTTTCGTTCAATGAAAACAAGTTGCTTTTGTGCCCACGTTGACCAAAATCAGTGAGTTTTTTCTCGATAGATCGTAGTTGTAATGCTACTTTTTTACTGAACGGAAATTTTACAGTGATGTATTTTTTATTTTCTACATCACTGATGTAAATTTTCTGTTCTCGATCAATCTGTCGAAGGCCCTTTTCGTAGAAAGGAGAAGCGACTTCTTTTTCAATATCGATGCCCACAGCATTAAACTCCTCAGAATAGGTTCGTAATTTAATAATAGCCAACGCACCCTGTCGATCTGTCAAGGCCACATCATTGTTTAATTGCCTGTGAAAACTCATCATTAGGTTAAGGTCATGTTTGACCCGTTTGATTACATACGTTGAATCGAAACCACAGATAATTTGTATTAATCTTTCAATAGGCATAACAAAATTATATAATAATAACAATACTTTGTCAAGTATTATTGAAGTTTTCCAGAATCGGTAAAATTTGTTTTAGCGGCTGTCCTTGAGAAATTTCGTCAACAGTCCATTCGGTATAAACAAAATCATTGGCCCAGGCCTGCCGATCCGAATAGGTGGGATTTTCTATATTTTTCAAGGATTTTTCAGAAACTGGATAGGCCAAACTATCAGGACCTGTGAAAATTGGTATGCCTTTGAACACTGCCTGAATCGCCGGATTACTGCTCCAATTAATTACACAATGCGCAGACTCCAGAACAGACTCAAAATTAAAATCGTCGTAGGTGCCTAATAACTTTTTTGGTATGTCTATGGTAATTTTCGGCATTTTCGTGAATTTTTCAATGTTTGGTATTGGCTGTCGGGGGTGAGGCCTTATCAGTATCTCTCTATCTGAAACTGCTCTCACATTTTTTATGACAGTGTCTAACCATATGTCGGTTCTTGGCATGTTCCTCCACTGATGACTCAGTGAGTGTTGACAGCAGATCACAATTTTTCCATGGTTTTTAGTCGACCACGGCTGTAATTTTAACCCCAGTTGGTTAAATCTTGTCTGATTGTGATTTTGTTGATGATTAAATGCGGCTTCTCCGTTGATGCCACCAACTCCGACCTTCCATGTGGTACCTCTGTGGATTGATCCCACTTCTAATACTACTACAGGTTTTCCAATTTTTGTGAAATTTTCAAGGATTTCACGATTCGCTGCCATACGGCCATGCCACAACACTGACCAAATCACGGCCGCGTCGGCTTGATTGTAGTCATTGACTAATTCGTGGCCTAATTTTTTCACGGAATCTCTAAATGCCGAGAAAACTGGTGCGCTGTTTAGACTACCGTGCTGTTCAAATGTCAAAAATCTCATCAGGTGAAAGGTGTAAATATCCTATATTTAAGGAAATTTTGAATGGGTAGAAAATTCTCAGTGGTCACCACATTTCATGCCAAGGGTTACGAAACATACGGCAAAAAAATGATTGAAACTTTTTTAAAAACCTGGCCCAAGGACGTGACACTGCATGTCTATGCCGAAGACTGTGAAGTTTTAGAAACAGCAGACAATTTAATTGTTCATAATTTGCACAAATCAAGTAAGCGATTGGTAGAATTCAAAGAAAAATGGAAAAACGATCCCAAAGCCAACGGAGATGTCCGCAGTGATCCTGTGAGATCAAAGAGAAGAGATGCTGGCAAAGGATTTAAGTGGCATGCTATACGTTTTAGTCACAAAGTTTACTCAATTTTTCACTGTGCATCGATCTGTGAGACCGATGTGTTAGTATGGATGGATGCAGATATGATATGCCATAATGCAATCACCCTCGAAGAGTTAGAAGATTATTGTCCTTCGGAGTACGATGTCTGTTATCTGGGGAGAGGAGGCAAATTCAGCGAATGTGGCCTATATTCCATGAACTTAAAAAATGTAAAAACCTGGGATTTTCTTAAAGAATTTCAAAGATTTTATGATCAAGCCGAAATAGGAATTTTTACACTCGACGAATGGCACGACAGTTTTGTTTTTGACGCAGTTCGAGAAAGAATCAAAGGATTAAGATGTCTCGATTGGGCCAAGGGGTTGATCGAAGGCGAAGGTCATCCGTTGATCAACAGCCACTGGGGCAAATATCTTGATCACTTAAAAGGCAAACGCAAAGAATACGGTAAAAGTTTGAAAACTGATTTAGTAGTGAAAAGAAATGAAGATTATTGGTTATAGTGATTGCGAATTTTCATAAAGTTCCAACCGTTCCTTCATAAACAGCCAAGCAGAACCGTTTATTAGCTCGTCTTGATTCCAATGAAATTGTGCTAATCTATTAATCCAATCCTCTCTGTCTGACAATTTTGGATTTTCTAATCTTTTTAAAGTAGTATTACATACTGGCCAGGTTTGACTTTTTTCTGCTTGGGGATCTGTTACAAATGTAGGTATACCTCTAATTAGACTGGCTACTCCGGGACTACTGTTATAGGTCACCGTTGCCCAACAGTTTTTAAAATCCTCGATAAGAAACTTTTTACCCGAAACAATAACACCCTTTGGAAATGTTAATTTCATTTGATGTCTATCTCCGGGGTGTCGTCTAATAACAATAGGCCGGTCTGTATTCTGTCGAATAGATTGAACAGTATTATCAAGCCAAGTTTGGACATTCGATTCTCCCATACTCCAGCCACCGACTCTTTGTAGACAAACTAAAATGTGTGTACCTTCTTTTCTATAATCTTTTAACGACACATTTAATTTAGATTGTAAAGACGGCCATCGAGATTGATCAATTTTATTATCAAAATAAAATCCTGTGGTGGGAAAGACACCGTTTACACTATATCTCAAATAGTAGTTCGACCTCTCTGGATCACAAAATTGAAATAAATTACTGTCTGCAATCACAGTGTATTTGTTTTGTTCTAAAACTTGTTTTCTTAATAACAAATGTGCAGAAGATATATCTCTGTGAACAAAGCCCTGTAAAATAGCAATGTCTGCATCAACAACTTTGTAATCTGTAACTAATTCAACTGTATCGCCGACATAATTTACTCCGTAGGCAAAGTTTTTTAATGTCGCTATTTTATTTTCGCTTTTATTCGGAGGGACTGCTGATAGGTAAACTGCGACTTTCATTAGTTAATATCCAAATTATTTACAATTCTCCAGGCGGTGCCGTCTTTCATTTCATACGGAGTAAATTGACAATATGATAAATGAGCCGCCCATTCTAATACCTCGTCCGATGTTGGGTAGTATGGATGTTCGATCTGAGATAAGTCTTGTAGACACAAACTTTGTGCGGCATTTGGTCCAAGTGTAAATGCTGGTTTTCCTAACAAGAGTGCTTCTGTGGCAGCAATACTATTAAATGTCACAAGACAATGCACATCATCGGCCAATGCTTGTTCCATAGTATCTGTGCTAACTCTAACAGATCTTGGTTGCTTTTCTCTAACTATTATCGGACGATCTGTATACTGTTTAATTTTAATAACAGTTTCATCGATCCATTGCTGAAGTTCCATCCCAAAGAAATTCATAACTTTTGTAGAAGGAGGACATAATAATATAGAGCTGCCCCCTTTAAATTTTCTGTACTTCCAACCTGTTGTAGGTAACCTATCATGTGGTCTATGAATTACTTGTCCAATATTTTGTAAATTATTTTTTACAACTCTATGAAAATTTTTCTTTCGATCGTTACCAAAATAACCAGTATCGATATAGTAGTAATCTCTATTTTGAGCAATACAGGCTTTAATTGCTTTCTGTCGTCCTAACCCTCTTATAACAACAGGGGTAGTATTTCCCGGAACTTTATCCCATGTAGTTAATTGTCCGCCGCATCCCTGAATGAATGATTCTAAGATGGGGTCAAATTTGTTTCCTTTTTTATCGTATGCCACGTTTTCAACTCCTGAATCAATAGCAAATGCAGTTATATTAGATACTTGCTCTACTGTTGTTGTGATATCTTCTTTACTAATTTTGTATATCTCTTGTCTTGGGTCTACCCGATATTTTAAAATTTTATCAAAAAGATTTTTAATCTCTGGTGCAATAAAATCAAACGGTCCCACTGACGGCGCAGAAACTCTGGATTGTTCATATGCTTGTCGTTCTTGCGCCCAATAATAACCATACTCGCAATGTCTGTAATTGTCAAACCACGGACCACCTTCTGTGTAATGTATGGCTTTAGGTTTACCGTGTTCAGGTTCCTTATACCAATTGACTAACCAGTTCCATTCTACAGATAAGGCGCCGATTTCTTCGTCTCTAAGCCACTGAAATCTATGTAAGAAAGCACCAGACTCGGTATTAACAATGTCTGGGGTAAGACCTGCATTACTGGGATGACCACAGTTCCACAGAACCATTGAACTCCAGTTTTTACGAGGATACTGCGTCTGCTGTTTACCGTCCATTTTTACAGTTTCTGTAGGAGTATAATCATGCTGAACAACCATTACAGCAAACTCATCGTTGGCTTGATTAAACAGATGTTGTACGTCTTCAAGAAACACAAAATCGCAGTCTACAAACACAGCCCAACCTTTATACCCCATTAAATGAGGCACAAGGAATCTTGTAAAAGTAAATTCAGTTGAACTTAGCGGATCTGTTAGTCTATCATATATTCTTTGTTCTTTTAATTCATGTTGTTTCAACGGAACAACAGTAGCCAATGGCTGGCGTGATTTAATACTATGAGCGCAGACCTGATAGGCAATGTCTTCTCGGCTGTCCCAACCTACAAATATTTTCATTTTCTTTCTATATCCTCTTCTGTACAACCTGTACCGTATTGAATTTCGACAACTTTTAAAGATTCTGCGGTTTCGTTACACAGACGATGCCATTGTTGTTTATCTATGAATATATGTTCAAACTTTTTAAAACGACCCAGATGTGATATATCGTTGTTCTTGATTGTATATATCGATGCTTCGCCTTCTGCTACAAACCAAAATTCTGATCTTTGTTGATGACGTTGCATACTAAGACAAGCGCCTGGTTCAACTGTTAATTCTTTGACTTTGACCTGTGGTCCGTTTTCATGTAGGACTCTGTAATAGCCCCAGGGTCTTCCTGTCTTGGGTGCTTTCCATTCTTCAAGAATCCAAGAACTGGAATTCATTTTGTTTTCGCCGCCAACGCCAAATACAAATTCTAAATTATCGTCTTTGATGTTCATTTCTGGAATATTGTTGGCAGTGCGATCTCCGCCGTTGGCAAAGATAATTGTGTCGTTGGGATAATTCAGCCGAACTTTGCGTATAGCATCTTTGGCTGTGCTGTCATCATCGTTGAACTGCACTGTTCCGTTGACACATTTAAGTCCGCGGATAACAGCCAATCGATCGTCCCAACGCATAAATGGTCGACCTTTTTTGCGTGTCAACCAAGCATCACTGTTGAGACCAATGATTAGTCGATCTCCCAGTTTACTTGCTTCTTCGAAGTATTTTATGTGACCAGAATGTAAAGGATCAAACCCGCCAGTTACTAAGACTATTTTCATAGTCTTATTTAGTGGGTATATTATTTTTGAATTTAAAGAGTGGTGTCTTCCATACCAGCAACACGTAGTTTAACAATGTTAGTAATTTGCCATTGTTTTTGATCCAGTGCTTTGGTAATGCCTAACCATTTATTGCGTAATAGTGCAAATTCGTTGATGATTTTTTCCATGTCAACAACATCTGCTTCGCCGTCGACGTATTTTTCTACATCACGGCTGGTCAATGCTCGTTGATAGTTTTCAAGATATTTTCTAAACAAAGAACTACGAAGTCGACGCAGTTCAATGTTTAGATATTCAAGAATGGCTTCGATTTCTTGAAGTTGATTATATCGATGCTCTACTACTCCTGGCATAGCCGCGGCTGTCTTTTCAATATTACCCTTGATTCGAACTTCGTCTCTGGCTTCGACTAATTCGGATTCAAAATAAGCAACTGCGTCTGGAATATTTCCAATATCCTTGGTTATTTTGCTATACCAGCCCATAGATCCTCTTAATAATCTTCTTCTTCATCGTAATCTTCGTAGTCTTCTTCTTCCTCGTCTCTACTGTCGCTGTCGCCCTCTTTTTCAAGATAATAACTGATAGCGTCATCAAGATAATCGTCTGAACCGAGACAGGCATCTAACACAGAGTCGGAAATACCATAGTCGGCTAATAGATCTACAAAACTTTCAGCGACCCCAGATAACTTCTTTTGATCGCTACTGTCTTTGATTAGGTTCCAAAGATCAACAATAAGATTTTCATTCATTTTCAACAGGCTCCTCAATTTGCTGTTCTGATTTGACAGTGAGATTATCATAATCTGCCATTATCATATCTAATTTATCATCTTTCCACTCTTTTCGGTAGAATAGATGTTCATTACCTTTACTGTCAACAAATTTAAGTCTGTTACCACTTTGTACAAGCAATCCCTTGGCTTCAAACAGATCAACAAGCCCGCTGTAGGGATTCATACCAGTTTCATAAGGAATCTTCACTTGTACACTTTCAAAAGGTTTAGCATAACGTGTCTTCATAATCTTACAAGCGGCACGTATACCTCGAACTTCTGTAATTTTATTGCCGTCATCATCCTCTTTAAGTTTAAGTTTTTTCATAGCGACTACAATGCTTGATGCATAGATAAAGCCTTGGCCACCCGAGATCTTGTCGTCAGGATCGAACATATCTTGACTTGCGTATGTATGATTAGTGGCTATCAGACCAACATTATAACTACCAAACATATTAACACAGTTGCGCACCAGAGCCGTAAGTGCCTTTGGCTTTCTACCCATATCACCTTTTAAGTCTCCTGCTTCGAATTGATTAACGTCTGTGGGTGTAAGTAGCATACCAAGACTGTCAATTACAAACAAGACCTTTGGACGTTCTTCCATGGCCCTGTATTCTTTCATAAACTCATTGATAGTTTTAGCAACGTCGTCGATCATTGCCATGTTGAGTTTAAGAAGTTTTTCTTCGCTGGTGTCTACACCCAACGCCTCAAGCCATGCTTGGTCTAATGCGTTTTCAGTATCTACTAAAACAACATAGATGCCTTGTTCTTGTGCGTGACGAATTAAATTTCCGGAACAGATATATGATTTGCCTGCGCCGGATTCGCCAGCAAACACAGTGACTTTGCCCAAGGGTACACCTTTGTTAAAGTCGCCGCTGATTAGATAATTCAAGGCATAATTGCCTGTAGAAATCCAATCTGTAGGATCGTTAAACCCTACACCAAGGCCGTCGATGCTCTTGGTTAATGTCTTACGAAATTTTGATAAATCAAATGCTTTAGTTGCCATAATAAGATCCTATAGTAAAAAACTCGAGCCCGAGAACTGTGTCTCAGAGCCCGAGCCGTGTTACATTACTGCTTTTGACGATTGCGAATCATTGCCAAAATATCTTCAGCACGACCTTCGCCTGTCTTTGCGGCTGGCGATGCAGTAGCAGTGGCTGCCGGAGCAGATTTTGCAACTACTGGAGCATCGTCTTCACTGTCATCTGCAATTGCAGGACGCGAAGAAATCTTATTTGGATCACCAGTTGCGGCACTCATACCGCTGGGTCTAAAATACTGACCCCAACGTTCTTGATCATACGGTTCTCCGTCTACTGATGCTTGGAACATTTCTTTAATGACCTTAACCTCAACATCTGTGGGTTTCTTAGGCAAGTATTCCTTGAGATTAAACAAACCATACTGCTTAACTGCGGCCTGCTCTTCATCGATGAGAGGACGCTCACGACGACTCCATTTAGAAGTGGAATAGTCAGCATAGCCACCCTTGCTGGTTTTGATTAATTTAAAATCAACACCGTGAAGAATGTCTGTGGGTAGGTTATCCATCTCTGGATCCATCAGTGCTGAACGGATCAGTTGGAAAATTTGTGGGCCGATAATAAATCGACGAATTGGGTTTTCTGCTTTTTCCTCTGCGGCTTCTTTCAAACCGTCCTCAACAACAAAGCCCTGGAAAATATAACTGCGTTTTTTCCAGTATTTGCGACCTTGTTCTTCGAGACTGGGCTCTTTGAACCAAGGACGGACTTCACTGAGGATTGGACAAGTATCTCCCCACATTTCCATACAAGGAACTTGTACTTGAACAGGACGTGAGTCTGTTTCACCTTTGATTCCTGCGAACGGTAGTTTGATGATTTGACGTTCGATCCAGAAGAATGTGTTGTCTGAGTCGCCATCTGGAAGAAAGCGAACTACTGCTTCTTGACCTTCTTTGAGATTCCAGAACGGGTAAATGGCATTGTCGCCACCGCTGGATTTTGATTCACCACTTGAACGTGTTTCTTGCTCTTTGAGCTTTGCACGAATTTCTGCTAATGTAGCCATAATAATAAGCCTCCTATTTGCCTTTAAGTTTTATGTGCCTTTAGTGTTTAGAACCTTCTAAACAAAAAACGCATACGTAATTGTATGCGTTTTTATTTAGTATTGCAAGAGCTTTTTGCTCTAAAATATGATCAGTTTTACCAATCACATTCCCGATAAACGTTTGATTCTTGCAATTTCAGGATCAAGGTTAGTTTGAAGTTCTTGAATTGCTTCTTGCGCCAAGCCAACTGCTTCATCACCGAATTTTTTACTGACGCTGGTTATTACAGAAGTTTCGCCTCTGGGGAATTGATTGGTGGTATAATCAAAATGTGATTTCACATACTCTTTGACTTCTTCTTCCTCGCCCATGATAATTTCATCAAGATCATAGAAATCTTCAAGTTGCAGTCCGGCCTGCTGAATAGCGTCTTTGAGTGTATGTTCCTCACCATCACTGGTTTTAAACTTAGTTCCAGGTTTGGCACCCATGGCTTTGAGTTTCTGCACTTTGGCAGCAAATTCGTTGCCCTCTTTGGGCACAGCCACTACTTTATCAAAGTCAAAGTCTGCTTCCGGAGCATCAAAGTCACCCCCGTCGTAGTCTTCGTCGCCACCGTATTCATCTACCAGCCTGTCCCACAGAATCTCGATCATCTTATCTGTAGTGTCGGGATCCGCACCCATCCAACTTTCGATACCC